>Ga0247713_1000033_pt1 | contig 96569 bp, 103 predicted proteins | sample 21E_NmetaG_FD_189936 | JGI IMG/M metagenome (GOLD analysis project Ga0247713, IMG submission 189936) | Soil microbial communities from hillslope of Landscape Evolution Observatory, University of Arizona, Oracle, AZ, United States - 2-1-E_N | ecosystem: Engineered > Artificial ecosystem >... | reverse complement strand
TAGATATAGCCATGAAGGTCGTGAAGATCGCCGAGCTGAAAGATCGATTGTCGGAGCATTTGCGCGCGGTCGAGAAAGGGGCCGAGGTGGTGGTGACCCATCGCAATCGGCCGATAGCTCGCATCGTGCCTCATCCCGACCCGCATCCGCGTGTCCACGTCGTCCCTCCGAGTCGCAGCTTCAAGAGCATCCGCGGCCGGCGCCATACGGCGGCGGGCTGGAAGATCACATCGACCGAACTCCTGCTCGAGGAACGCTCGGAGCGTTGAATGTCTACGTCGATTCCTCGGTCTTGCTTCGCGTGGTGCTCGGGGAGCCTCGCCGACTCCGCGCGTGGTCAAAGATAACCAACCCGGTTTCGAGCGAGCTGATTCGACTGGAGTGTCTGCGGACGATCGATCGGGCTCGAATCAGGCTCGCCCTGGCGGACGAAGATGTCGCCCGGTACAGGGCAGAGGTGCTGGAGACCGTCGAAGCCTTCCATCTGGTTGGGCTGAACCCGTCGGTGCTCGAACGCGCGGCGGAGCCCTTCCCGACCACGATCGGATCTGTGGATGCGATTCATCTGGCCAGCGCCCTCCTGGTGCGGCGACAGTTCGAAGGACTTGATTTGGCAACCCACGACGACGAGTTGGCGACCGCCGGACGGGCGGTCGGCTTCCGGGTGCGCAGCTGATCGCAGGCGGCCGCCCATCGGCGCCGGGGCCGGCCGGCGGCAGGTGTGGCCGTGCAGCCACCGATCCGGTGGTTTGCGGCGCACACCTCGTCTTGCGCCCGATCGTGCTACTCTGATCGTTCGTTTCTCCCCCCCGGCACCGACCCTTACGAAGCGCGTCCGGGGGTGGATGCACAAGAGCGAAAGGGCTCCCGTGAACAGGCAGTACAAGCGAGCGATGAAGAAGCAGGAGGCTCAGCGTCAGAAGGCGCCCCGGCCTCAGGTGAAAGCGGCGGGCGCGCCCACGAAGAAGGAGCGCACCAAGCCGAGGCAGTTCTTCAGGGAAGTCGTGGCCGAGCTGAAAAAAGTGGCGTGGCCGACGCGTCAGGAGGTCGTGAGCTACTCGATCGTGGTGCTCGTCTCGACCATCGTGATCGCGGCGTTGATCTTCGGGATGGATTTCGTATTCGCCAAAGCGGTCTTTTCGCTCTTTGGGGTGGAGATATGAGTGAGATTCGAACGGAAGAGGAATCGGCCGAGCAAGAGGCAGCACAGGCGCCGGCCGGACCCGAGGCCGATGCGTCCCCGTCGATCGCCGGGGATGTGGCGAGTCCCGCGCCCGATGCCGAGTTGACCGAAGTGCCGGAAGTAAGTGACGAGGAAACGCCGGCCGCGGCCGAGTCCGATGATGACCTCGACGATGAATTCGATGAATCGTTCGTCCCTCCGGTCGAACGTCCCGGCGATTGGTATGTCGTCCATACGTATGCGGGTTACGAGAACAAGGTCAAGGCGAACCTCATGTCTCGCATCTCGTCGATGAACGTCGAGGACAAGATCTTCGAGGTCGTCATCCCGATGGAAGATGTTATGGAGATCAAGCAGGGCAAGAAGCAGGTCGTTCAGAAGAAGGTGTTCCCCGGCTACCTGCTCGTTCGCATGTACCTCGAAGACGACTCCTGGTACGTCGTCCGGAACACCCCCGGCGTGACCGGTTTTGTCCAGTCCGGTGCCAAGCCGACGCCGCTGTCGGACCGCGAGATCAATCGCATCCTGCAGGTCAAGCCCGAAGACAAGAAGAAGCTCAAGCCGCGCCTCGAGTTCGATGAGCAGGAGAGCGTCCGCGTCATCTCGGGTCCGTTTGCGAACTTCACCGGCACCATCTCGGAGATCAACGTCGACCAGTCGAAGCTCAAAGTGCTCGTGAACATCTTCGGCCGGGAGACGCCGGTCGAGCTCGGCTTCGATCAGGTCGCCAAGCTGTAGCAGCGGAAGGAGGCGGGCGAGCGCGTCCGCCGTTTGAACTTCGACAGGAGGAGAAGAGGGATGTCACAACCAGCAGGCGGGCGCCGCAAGAGGGTCTCTCAGGTGTTGAAGCTCCAGATTCCCGCGGGGCAGGCGACGCCGGCGCCGCCGGTCGGGCCGGCCCTCGGCCAGGCCGGAATCAACATCATGGAGTTCTGCAAGCAGTACAACGCGGCCACGCAGCAACAGACCGGGACCATTGTTCCGGTTGAGATCACCGTCTACGAAGATCGGTCGTTCACCTTTGTAACCAAGACCCCCCCCGCCGCCGTCCTCCTCCGCCAAAAGGCCGGGCTGGAGAAGGGTTCGGGTGAGCCCAACCGCACGAAGGTCGGATCTGTCACGCACGACCAACTGCGAGAGATCGCGGAGATCAAGATGCCGGACCTCAATGCCAACGATATCGACGCAGCAGTCAAGATCGTGGAGGGAACCGCCCGGTCTATGGGCATCACGGTCGCCTAGGCACCTTTCGGCGGCAAGTGGGAGGCGGTCCCATCCGGTACCGCCGCGAACCACAAGGAGAAGAGAATGGCGAAAAACGGGAAGCGGTTAAAGGAAGCGTCGGCGCACGTCGATCGCGACAAGCTCTATTCGCCGCGGGAGGCGATCAAGGTCCTGAAGAGCCTCCCGACTGCGAAGTTCGACGAGACCGTCGAGCTGAGCATCCGTCTCGGCGTGGATCCGAGAAAGGCAGATCAGATGGTGCGCGGCTCGCTGTCTCTGCCCAAAGGAACCGGTAAGACGATGCGGGTTGCGGTCTTCGCCAAGGGTGAGAAGGCGACGCAGGCGCGGGATGCCGGCGCCGACATCGTGGGCGACGAAGACCTGGCGGGCCAGATCCAGGCCGGAATGATGGACTTCGATGCGGTGGTCGCAAGCCCCGACATGATGCCGACGGTCGGAAAGCTGGGCCGTGTTCTCGGGCCGCGCGGCTTGATGCCGAACCCCAAGTCGGGAACGGTCACCGACGACGTGGCGCGTGCGATTCGAGACATCAAGGGCGGAATGGTCGAGTACCGCACCGATCGCCACGGGAACCTCCACCTGATCCTCGGCAAGAAATCGTTCGAGGAGGCCGACCTCATCGAGAACTACGTTGCGGTCCTGGATGAGGTGATCCGTGCCAAGCCCGCGGCGGCGAAGGGGAGATACCTCAAGACGATTGCGCTGTCGTCCACGATGGGTCCCGGCATCCGCATCGATCCCATGCGGAGCAAGGACCTCGACGACCTTCAGGAGATGGCGACCGCCGGCAGCTAGAGCGGCCGCGTGCAGGTAGATACCCGCGGCCGGCGAATCCCGAGACCGCGAGACTCGTCCTTATCAGGGGGGTTCTTGAACATGCGCGTCCGTTCCGTCGCACTGCTGCTGGCCGTGCTGTTGTGCCTCCCCGGAGCCGCCGCAGCCGCCCCGCAGACGGGCGAAGCGGGCTCGGCGATCGTGGGAGGCCGGCCCGCGAGCGAGCCCTACCCGTTCATGGTTTCGGTGCAGCGCAAAGGCGGGAACCACTTCTGCGGAGGAAGCCTCGTTCGCAAGGCGTGGGTCCTCACGGCCGCCCACTGCGTCCAGCAGGAATCTCCCGACGAGATCCAGGTGATGCTCGGGTCTGAAAATCAAACGACGCCCGGCCCGATCTTCATGATCCGCGAAATTGTCGTCCATGAGCATTATTCGGGCGACGGAAACGACATCGCCCTGCTCCGCCTCGACAGGAAAGCGAAGTTCCAACCCATCAAGCTCGCCGGGAAGAAGCAGGCGGACCTGTGGGAGCCGGGCGACACTGCGCGGGTCATCGGATGGGGCAGCAGCATCTACCTCGTGGGACCCGGATCGAACACGCTGCAAGAGGTCGATGTGCCGATCGTGGGCGATGCCGATTGCTCGCAGACCAACGGTCCCTTTGGCTTCGATCCGACCACCGAGGTGTGCGCCGGCGAGGACACCGGCATGAAGGACTCGTGCCAGGGCGACTCCGGCGGACCGCTGCTGGTGAAGGATCCCAACGGCCGCTGGTTCCAGATCGGGGCGGTGTCGTGGGGGATGGGATGCGGATTCCCGCTGCTGTACGGGGTGTACGCCAAAGTGGGCGCCGGTCGCCTGCGCACCTGGATCCTGACCAGAATCTAGTCGCCCGCAGCCGCTGGTACTATGCAGCGAGCCCGAGACCGCCGGGGAGCCGTGAGGCTCTTAATCAGCCGGCGCAGGTGATCTGCAGCACTTTCGTGCGTGCGGCCGCCTGTGGGCGGCCGTTTTTTTGTTGCCTCACGAGCGAAGGAGCGATGCCGATGGCGAGACCGGAAAAGGTCGCCGCGGTGGCGGAGATCACCGAGCGGTTCCGAGAGTCGGGCGCGGCCCTTCTCACCGAGTACCGCGGGCTCGGCGTCGGCGAGATCGGTGAGGTGAGAGGTGCCCTCCGAGAGGCGGACGCCGACCTCAAGGTCCTGAAAAACACCCTTGCGCGGATCGCCGTGCGAGAGGCGGGCCACGACGAGCTCGTCGAGATGCTGGTCGGCCCGACCGCGATCGCCTTCGTTCGCGGCGACGCGGTAGCGGCCGCCAAGGCCCTCGACGACGCGTCCAAGAAGTTCCCGGTGCTCGTCCTGAAGGGCGGAATCCTGGAAGGGAAGATCCTCGACGGCGACGCCGTGAGGGAGCTGGCACGCCTGGAACCACGCGAGGTCCAGCTCGCGAAGATCGCCATGCTCATGAACCAGCCGGCTCAGCTCGCGGTCAACGTGCTCGCGGCGCTCCTGCGAGACCTGGGGTCGATGCTGGCCCAGGTGGTCCACAACAAAGAAGCCGGCGACGAGAAAGAGGAGGAGTAAGCGATGGCAACCGTGACGAAGGACGATGTGCTCGATGCGATAGCGAACTGGACGGTTCTCGAGCTGTCGGAGTTCGTGAAGGCATTCGAGGAGAAGTTCGGGGTTTCCGCCGCGGCTCCCGTGGCGGTGGCGGCACCGGGTGCGGGTGGGGGCCCCGGCGCGGGTGACGGCGCCGCGGTCGAGGAAAAAGACGAGTTCGACGTCGTCCTCACCGCCGCCGGCGACAAGAAGATCCAGGTCATCAAAGAGGTCCGCTCGCTCACGAGCCTGGGACTGAAGGAAGCCAAGGACCTGGTCGACTCGGCGCCGAAGCCGGTGCTCGAGAACGTCCCGAAGGAGCAGGCCGAAGAGGCGAAGGCGAAGCTCGAAGGCGCCGGGGCCAGCGTCGACCTCAAGTAGGCCCAGTCCCCGCCGGTCCGCGAAAAAGGGTTGACCGGCGGGGACGAGGGGTCTACAGTCTGATCCGAACCGCTCAGAGGAGCACTCATAGAGGTTTTGCTCGGATCAAGCAGCATGCTTGACGCCGGTGTAGGTCATCGCCTACACTGGCTTTTCGCTGTGCTCAGACTCCCTGTCCGCTCTGTACGCCCTGTCGCGCGGCTAAGAACCGCCCACGGCGCGCCGGCCAGGGGCTGTCACCGCGATCGGTCATCGTCGACCGGCCCTAACCGCCGTACCGCCAGCTAGAGAACCGAAAAACCACACAGGGAGGCTCGCTTGTCGTCTAATGCCCTGCGCGAACGTCGTTCCTTTTCGAAGATCGACGAAGTGCTTCCGCCGCCCAACCTCATCTCGGTCCAGAAGGAGTCGTTCGACTGGTTCGTGAATCAGGGGCTGGGCGAGACGCTGAAGGAGATCTCGCCGATCGAGGACTTCACCGGGAACCTCGCGCTGCAGTTCCTCGGCCACGAGTTCAAAGATCCGAAGTTCGACGAGGACGAGTGCAAGGAGAAGGACATGACCTTCTCCCGTCCACTATTCGTCACCGCCGCTTTCATCAACAAAGAAACCGGTGAGATCAAGGAGCAGACGGTCTTCATGGGCGACTTCCCCATGATGACCGACAAGGGCACCTTCATCATCAACGGCACCGAGCGCGTCGTGGTCTCGCAGCTCGTTCGCTCGCCCGGCGTCTACTTCGACAGGGCGATCGAGAAGACGTCCGACAAAGACATCTTTTCGTGCAAGATCATCCCCGCCCGCGGGGCGTGGCTCGAGTTCGAGACCGACAAAAAGGACATGGTGGGGGTCCGCGTCGACCGCAAGCGGCGCCAGAACGTGACGGTTCTGCTGAAGGCGCTCGGCTACGGCGGCGATGCGGAGATCCTCGACCTGTTCGACGGGGCGGAGTCGATTCGGCTGACCCTCGAGAAGGACGCGATCCAGACCGAGGAAGACGCCCTAATGGACATCTACCGAAAGCTCCGTCCGGGTGAGCCACCGACGGTCGAGAGCGCGCGCTCTCTGATCGAGAACCTGTTCTTCAACCCCAAGCGCTACGACCTCGCACGCGTCGGTCGTTACAAGGTCAACAAGAAGCTCGGCCTTCCTTACGACGAGAAAGTGATCGACGACATGGGGACCGTTCTTCGCAAAGAGGACATCCTCGCGACGATCCAGTACGTCGTTCGTCTGCACGCAGGTGATCCGGAGGTCGAGACAGACGACATCGATAACTTCGCGAACCGCCGGATCCGTCCTGTAGGTGAGCTGATTCAGAACCAGATCCGCGTCGGCCTCTCCCGGATGGAGAGAGTCGTTCGCGAGCGTATGACGACGCAAGACGTCGAAGCAATCACGCCACAGACGCTGATCAACATCCGGCCCGTCGTCGCCGCCATCAAGGAGTTCTACGGGTCCAGCCAACTGAGTCAGTTCATGGACCAGACCAACCCACTCGCCGGGCTGACGCACAAGCGACGCCTCTCGGCCCTCGGTCCCGGTGGACTGTCGCGCGAACGCGCCGGCTTCGAGGTTCGCGACGTTCACTCCAGCCACTACGGCCGGATGTGTCCGATCGAGACGCCCGAGGGGCCGAACATCGGCCTCATCGGTTCGCTTTCGACGTACGCGCGCCTAAACCGATACGGATTCATCGAGACTCCGTATCGCCGGGCGTCCGACGGAAAAGTGACGAAGAAGATCGACTACCTCACTGCCGACGAGGAGGCGCGGGCGATCATCGCCCAGGCGAACGCCGAGCTGAATTCCGACGGCACGTTCGCCGATGCGAAGGTGCTGGTGCGCGGCCGCCAGAACGAAATCGAGTACGTCGACCCGTCGGAGGTCGACTACATGGATGTCTCTCCCAAGCAGATCATCTCGGTCTCGACTGCATGCATCCCGTTCCTCGAGCACGACGATGCCAACCGTGCCCTCATGGGTGCAAACATGCAGCGCCAGGCGGTTCCGCTGGTTCGACCTCAGGCGCCGTATGTCGGCACGGGGCTCGAGTTTCGCGCCGCCGTCGATGCGGGGGACGTCATCGTCGCGAACGAAAACGGCACCGTCGAGGACGTGACCGCGGCACGAATCGTCCTCGCGACTCCCTCGGGAGACCGCATCACGTACCGCCTCGATAAGTTCCGCCGGTCGAATCAGTCAACCTGCATCAACCAACGACCGGTCGTGAAGGAAGGACAGAAGGTCAAGAAGGGCGACGTGCTGGCCGACGGCCCGTCCACCGACAACGGTGAGATGGCGCTGGGCGCCAACCTGCTCGTCGCGTTCATGTCGTGGGAGGGCTACAACTTCGAAGACGCCATCATCGTCTCCGAGCGGCTCGTCAAAGACGACATCCTCACCTCGATTCACATAGAGGAGTACGAGGTAGACGCCCGCGACACGAAGCTCGGCGCCGAGGAGATCACGCGCGATATCCCAAACGTGTCCGAGGAGGTTCTGGCCGACCTCGACGAGCGAGGCATCATCCGCATCGGTGCCGAGGTCGGTCCCGGCGACGTCCTCGTGGGCAAGGTGACGCCTAAGGGTGAGACCGAGTTGACCCCCGAAGAACGTCTCCTGCGTGCGATCTTCGGTGAGAAGGCTCGCGAGGTGCGCGACACCTCGCTCAAGATGCCGCACGGAGAATCCGGAAAAGTAATCGGCGTTCGGGAGTTCTCACGCGATAACGGCGACGAATTGCCCCCGGGTGTAAACGAGCTCGTGCGCGTGTTCGTCGCGCAGAAGCGCAAGATCTCGGAAGGCGACAAGCTCGCCGGCCGGCACGGCAACAAGGGCGTGATCTCGAAGATCCTGCCCGAGCAGGACATGCCGTTCCTGCCCGACGGGACTCCGGTAGACATCATCTTGAACCCGCTCGGCGTTCCGTCGCGAATGAACCTGGGCCAGGTTCTCGAGACGCACCTCGGGTGGGCCGCAAAGATGCGGTGGGAGGAGAACGGTCGCGGGATCGAGCCCGGCAAGTGGCGCGACGAGGATCCATCGTGGGTGTCGACGCCGGTGTTCGATGGGGCACGCGAGGACGAGCTCGTCCAGGCGCTGAAGGACGCAGCCGCGAAGCCGATCGAGTACAAGCTCGTGAACGAAAACGGTAAGGCGCAGCTTTACGACGGCCGTTCCGGGGAGCCGTATGACAACCCGATCACGGTCGGCTACATGTACGTCTTGAAGCTGTCGCACATGGTCGACGACAAGATCCACGCACGCTCGACCGGTCCGTACTCGATGATCACGCAGCAGCCGCTCGGCGGTAAGGCGCAGTTCGGCGGCCAGCGATTCGGAGAGATGGAGGTGTGGGCGCTCGAGGCGTACGGAGCTTCGTACTGCCTTCAGGAGTTGTTGACGATCAAGTCCGACGACGTCCTGGGCCGCGTCAAGGTCTACGAGGCGATCGTCAAGGGCGAGAACATCCCCACCCCCGGCATCCCCGAATCGTTCAAAGTCCTCATCAAGGAGATGCAGAGCCTGTGCCTGAACGTCGAGGTTCTCTCGGCGGAGGGTGAAGAGATCGAAATGAAAGAGATCGACGAAGACATCTTCCGTACCGCGGAGGAGTTGGGCATCGATCTGTCCCGTCGGGAGCCGTCTTCGGTCGAGGAGGTCTAAGCGACAATATGCTCGACGTCAATTACTTCGATGAGCTTCGAATCGGTCTTGCCACGGGCGATCAAATCCGCGCCTGGTCCAACGGTGAGGTGAAGAAGCCCGAGACCATCAACTATCGCACCCTCAAGCCGGAGAAGGACGGACTCTTCTGCGAGAAGATTTTCGGTCCCACGAAGGATTGGGAGTGCTACTGCGGCAAGTACAAGCGCGTCCGCTTCAAGGGCATCATCTGTGAGCGCTGCGGCGTAGAGGTGACGCGTGCCAAGGTGAGGCGTGAACGAATGGGCCACATCGAGCTCGCGGCTCCGGTCACTCACATCTGGTACTTCAAGGGCGTCCCCAGCCGCCTCGGGTATCTCCTCGATCTGGCGCCCAAGGAGCTCGAGAAGGTGATCTACTTCGCCGCCTCGATCGTTACGTCCATCGACGACGCCAAGCGCCACAAGGATCTGTCCAAGCTCGAGGAGCAGATCCAGAAGGAGATTGCCAAGATCGAATCTGATCGCGACGGGCGCATCGAGGAGATCTTGAAGGAGACGGAGTCGCGGCTCGAGGAGATGGAGGGCCGCAAGGCGCGTTCCTCGGAGAAGACCGCGGCGAAGAATCAGGCCGAGCGCCAGATGAAAGAGGTGCGTGAGCGGGCCGATCGCAACATCGGGCTCGCCCAGGCGACGATCGACAAGTTCCGGGATCTCAAACCGAAGGAGATCGTGGACGACGAGATCCTGTGGCGCGAGCTCAAGGACCGTTACGGCGATTACTTCCACGGCGGCATGGGGGCCGAAGCAATCAAGGAATTGCTGGCAAACCTCGACCTCGACGCGGAGTCCGAGAGCCTGCGAGACGTCATCAAGAACGGGAAGGGACAGAAGCGGCAGCGCGCGATCAAGCGGCTCAAGGTGGTTGCGCCGTTCACGGACGCGACCAAGAAGAACTCCCCGCTCGGCATGGTTCTCGACTGCGTGCCGGTCATCCCGCCGGACCTTCGTCCGATGGTCCAGCTCGACGGAGGCCGGTTCGCGACGAGCGACCTGAACGACCTTTACCGGCGCGTGATCAACCGGAACAACCGGCTGAAGCGTCTGCTCGACCTCGGCGCGCCGGAGATCATCGTCAACAACGAGAAGCGCATGCTTCAGGAGGCCGTCGACGCGCTGTTCGACAACGGCCGCCGCGGCCGCCCGGTGACCGGACCCGGCAACCGCCCGCTCAAGAGCCTGTCCGACATGCTCAAGGGAAAGCAAGGACGCTTCCGTCAGAACCTGCTCGGAAAGCGAGTCGACTACTCGGGCCGAAGCGTGATCGTTGCCGGGCCGAAGCTCAAGCTCCACCAGTGCGGGCTTCCGAAGCAGATGGCGCTCGAGCTGTTCAAGCCGTTCGTGATGAAGCGCCTGGTCGACCTCGGACACGCACAGAACATCAAGAGCGCAAAGCGGATGGTCGAGCGGAGTCGTCCGCATGTGTGGGACGTGCTCGAGGACATCATTCACGAGCACCCCGTGCTCCTCAACCGGGCGCCGACGCTTCACCGCCTCGGGATTCAGGCGTTCGAGCCGATCCTCGTAGAGGGAAAGGCCGTCCAGATCCACCCGCTCGTGTGCGTCGCGTTCAACGCCGACTTCGACGGCGACCAGATGGCGGTCCACGTGCCGCTGTCGTCGGAGGCGCAGGCGGAAGCGCGCCTGCTCATGCTTTCGGCTCACAACGTGCTTTCGCCTGCTTCGGGCGACCCGATCGTGACGCCTACGCAAGACATCGTCATCGGCGCCTACTACCTCACCGCCGAGCACGAGGGTGAGGAAGGCGAAGGACGTGTGTTCGCCAACGTGGATGAGGTCTTCAAGGCATACGACGCCAAGGCAGTCGGCATACACGCGAAGATCAGGGTTCGGGGGCTCAAGCGCTTCGAGGACGAAGGCGAAGAGGAATACGCGGCCAACCCGCGCCGCCTGAAGGAGACGACGCCCGGCCGGGTCATCTTCAACGCTGCGTTCCCCGACGATTTCCCGTTCCAGAACACGCCGCTGCGCAAGATCGAGGTACGGAACCTCATCGACCGCTGCGTCCGTCGCTACAACAAGGCCGACTTGTCGCGCATCCTCGATGCGGTCAAGGACGTGGGCTTCCACTATGCGACCAAGGCCGGAGTCACGATAGGTCTCGAGGACGTCGTTACGCCACCGGACAAGCCGAAGATCTTGGCCGAGCACGAGAAGCAAGCGGACAAGATCGAGAACCAGTTCCGCAAGGGCATCATCACTGAAGACGAGCGGCGGCAGGAGCTCATCGAGATCTGGACCAAGGCGACCGACGAAGTGCGGGACGCGATGGTCGGCAACTTCGACGAGCTCAACCCCATCTGGATGATGGCCAACTCGGGTGCGCGCGGAAACATTCAGCAGATCCGGCAGATCGCGGGTATGCGAGGGCTGGTGGCGAACCCGCGCGGCGAGATCATCCCCCGGCCGATTCGTGCCAACTTCCGCGAGGGCCTGACGGTTCTCGAGTACTTCATTTCGACCCACGGTGCTCGAAAGGGTCTTGCCGATACCGCTCTCCGGACGGCCGACTCCGGCTACCTCACCCGACGCCTTGTCGACGTGGCGCAGGAGGTCATCATCCGCTCCGAAGACTGCGGCACGGACCGCGGTATTCGCGTCAACATCGAGACCGAGCGCGCGTACCTCAAGCAGAAACTCATCGGGCGTGTGTTGCTCGAAGACGCAATTTCCCGCGACGGGACCGTCGTCGGCAAAGCGGGCGACCTCGTCGACGCCGAGCTTCGAGACCGGATCGAGAGCGAGGGCGTGCAAGAGGTGATCGTGCGTTCCGTGCTGATCTGCGAGGCGCGCTACGGCGTCTGTCAGAAGTGCTACGGCATGTCGATGGCGACGGGGCAGATCGTCGAGCTGGGCGAAGCTGTCGGTATCGTCGCCGCCCAGTCGATCGGCGAGCCCGGAACGCAGCTCACGATGCGGACCTTCCACACCGGCGGAGTCGCGGGTGAGGACATCACCCACGGCCTGCCGCGCGTCGTCGAGCTGTTCGAGGCACGGACCCCGAAGGGCAAGGCGGAAATTGCAGGGGCGTCCGGCCGCATCGAGCTCCAGGAAGACGAACGGACTCGTAAGATCACCCTGATTCCCGACGACGGCAGCGAGGTGATCGAGTACAAGATTCCCCGCCGCGCCCGGCTGCTCGTTCGAGACGGGGTCGAGGTGGCGGCCGGCGATTCGCTGACCGACGGCTCGAAGGATCCGGACGAGATTCTCGAGGTGCTCGGCACGCGCGACGTCCAGTCGTACCTCGTCGGCGAGGTGCAGAGCGTGTACCGCAGCCAGGGGGTCCCCATTCACGACAAGCACCTCGAGCTGATCGTGCGGCAGATGCTGCGCAAGGTGACGGTCATCGAGCCGGGCGACACGGAATTTCTCCCCGGCGAGATGGTCGACGCCCGGACGTTCGCGGAGGCGAACGAGACGGTGGTGACGAACGGCGGCGAGGCCGCCACCGCGCGCCCGGTTCTCATGGGCATCACGAAGGCGTCGCTCGCGACCGAGTCGTGGCTCTCGGCGGCGTCGTTCCAGGAGACGACGAGGGTTCTCACCGAGGCGGCGATCAACGGAAAGCGTGACGCATTGCTCGGTCTCAAGGAGAACGTCATCATCGGCAAGCTGATCCCGGCGGGCACGGGGATGACCCGCTACCGCGCGATCCGGGTCGATGTCGAGGGTGAGTCGTACTCCGACGAGGAGGCACGGTCGTTGTGGGGCCTTCAGCCGCGCGACGACAGTGTCGGCGAGGAGGAGGCGCGCGAACTGCTGGGCGCGGCCCCCGACCTGTCGGCCGTTGCGGACGAGGAGGAAACGGCCGCCGTCAGCGAGTAAGAGACGGTTTGCGGACCCCGGGGAGGACCCTGAGCGGTCGGTCATGCTATCCTTGCCGACCGCGTCCTCCCCGGAGGACGTGTAACGCGCGGAAAGAGTTTCGGCGCGGAACAAGAGATACACCACGAAGTTCGGTGAGCCTCGGCAGGCCCGGTCGCCCCGGGAACCATCGAGGTCGGATGAGATCGCCGGACGACGCGTCACCGAGAGGACAATCCGACGGCTGCGCGCCGTCGGCCACCTATCTCTCGACGTGACCGGGACAGAGGGTCCCGCCGCCGCGCTATCGCGCCGGGGCGGGGCTCATAGAGGTGAGGTTGCGCCCGGGATGCGCTGCATCTCCGGGCCCGAGCAAGGCGGCGGCACGACGACCGGTGTCCGGGCGAGCGTGTGCGTCGCACGAAGGGGAAGAGTGCCGACCATCCAGCAACTGGTCCGCCAAGGGCGGCAGTTCAAGAAGGAGAAGTCGAAGTCGCCGGCCCTCAAGGGCTCGCCGCAACGCAGGGGCGTGTGCACCCGCGTGTACACGACCACCCCCAAGAAGCCCAACTCGGCCCTTCGCAAGGTAGCTCGCGTCCGCCTCACCTCTGGAATTGAAATCACCGCTTACATCCCCGGCGTCGGCCACAACCTGCAGGAGCACTCCATCGTTCTCGTGCGCGGCGGCCGGGTGAAGGATCTTCCCGGAGTCCGCTACAAGGTCGTGCGCGCCGCACTCGATACCGCCGGGGTGAGGGATCGCGCCCAGTCGCGCTCCAAGTACGGCTCCAAGAAGGCGGGAGGTGCGGGCTGATGCCGCGCAAGGGAGCTGCACCGCGCCGGGAACTTCTTCCCGATCCGATCTACAACTCGTTGCTCGTCACGCAGGTGCAGAACCGCATCCTCATGCGGGGAAAGCGCACGCTGGCGGAACACATCGTCTACGACGCCCTTCAGAAGGTGGGCGATAAGACCGGCAAGGACCCGCTTCAGATACTCAAGAAGGCGATCGACAACATCAAGCCCTTACTCGAGGTGAAATCCCGCCGCGTCGGCGGTGCCACCTATCAGGTGCCCGTCGAAGTGCAGGGCCGCAGAGGCACCACGCTTGCCATTCGCTGGCTGGTGGGTTTCTCGCGCAAGCGCCGTGAGCGCAGCATGGCCGACCGTCTGGCGGGCGAGATCCTCGACGCATCTGGCGGCACCGGTGCCGCCGTGAAGCGGCGTGAGGACATGCACAAGATGGCCGAGGCGAACAAGGCGTTTGCGCACTACCGCTGGTAGGCGCACAGCCGAGGAGAGAGATGGCAGAGGCAGCTCAGCAACAGCAAAAACAAAAGCAGGAGCGACCCCAGCTCAAGCAGGTGAAGGGCGGGGGGAGCCCGACCATCCGCGAGTACCCGCTCAACCACACCCGGAACATCGGGATCATGGCGCACATCGACGCGGGCAAGACGACGACGACCGAGCGGATCCTCTACTACACCGGCAAGACCTACAAGATCGGTGAGGTCCACGAGGGCGGCGCGGTGATGGACTGGATGGTGCAGGAGCAGGAGCGTGGGATCACGATCACCTCGGCGGCCACGACCTGCAACTGGAAGGGCTACTGGATCAACATCATCGACACGCCGGGCCACGTCGACTTTACCGTCGAGGTGGAGCGGAGCCTGCGCGTCCTCGACGGCGCGGTCGCGGTATTCGATGCGGTCGCGGGCGTGGAGCCCCAATCGGAGACGGTCTGGCGGCAGGCCGACCGTTACCGCGTTCCGCGCATTTGCTTCGTCAACAAGATGGACCGGACCGGGGCCGACTTCTATCGCTGCGTGCAGATGATCGATGACCGGTTGAACGGACAGGCGGTGGTCATTCAGCTGCCGATCGGTCGGGAGGCGGACTTTCACGGGGTCGTCGACCTGGTCACGATGTGCGCCCACTACTGGCCCGACGAAGGCATGGGCGAGGAGTGGGAGGACCGACCGATTCCCGACGACCTCGCCGAGCAGGCGGAGCAGTACCGCCACGACATGCTCGAGGCGCTGGCCGATCACGACGAGAACATCATGGAGAAGTTCCTCGAAGACGCCGAGGTTTCGGCCGACGAGATTCGCAAAGCGCTCCGGAAGGCCACGATCGCGAACGAGATCACCCCGGTGTTGTGTGGGACCGCGTTCAAGAACAAGGCGGTTCAGCCGCTTCTCGACGCCATCACGTGGTACCTGCCGAGCCCGCTCGACCTCCCGCCGTACCAGGGGAAGCATCCCGTCACCGGCGAGGCCCTCCAGCGCAAATCCGACGACCACGACCCGTTCTCGGCTCTCGCGTTCAAGATCATGAGCGACCCGTACGTGGGCCGCCTCACCTACATGCGTGTTTATTCCGGGACGCTTCGGTCGGGCGAGAGCATGCTGAATGCAACCCGCGATCGCAAGGAGCGCATAGGCCGCCTCCTGCAGATGCACGCCAACCACCGAGAGGACAAGGAGGCGGTGTTTGCCGGAGACATCGTTGCCGTTGTGGGGCTCAAGCAGACCCTCACCGGCGACACGATCTGCGACCCGTCCGCGCCGGTTCTGCTCGAGGAGATGACCTTCCCGGCACCGGTGATCGACGTCGCGATCGAGCCGAAGTCGAAGGCCGACTCCGAGAAGCTGGGCACTGCCCTCCAGCGGCTCTCCGAGGAAGACCCGACGTTTCGCGTGCACACCGACGAGGACACCGGCCAAACGATCATCTCCGGGATGGGCGAGCTTCATCTCGAGGTGTTGGTGGACCGCCTCATTCGGGAGTTCAAGGTCGGCGCCAACGTCGGGAAGCCGCAGGTCGCGTATCGCGAAACGGTGAAGAACCCGGTCCAGAAGGTCGAGCTTCGCTACGTGAAGCAGACCGGCGGTAAGGGTCAGTACGCCCACGTCGTCTTGAACGTCGAGCCACTCGGCCCGGGTGGCGGCTACGAGTTCATCAACAAGATCACGGGCGGACGCATCCCGAACGAGTACATCCCGGCGGTCGATCAGGGGGTTCAGGAGGCGATGGCTTCGGGCGTCCTGGCCGGGTACCCGGTGGTCGACCTTCGCATCACCCTCACCGACGGCTCCTATCACGAGGTCGACTCCAGTGAAATGGCGTTCAAGATCGCCGGTTCGATGGCTCTCAAGGAGGGCGCGCGCAAGGCCAAGGCCGTGTTGCTCGAGCCGATATTCGACGTCGAAGTCGTGACTCCGGAGGAGTACATGGGCGATGTCATCGGCGACCTGTCGGGCCGGCGGGGCCGCATCGAATCGATGGATCAGCGCGGGGGCGACCGCATCGTCAAAGCGCAGGTCCCGCTCGCGGAGATGTTCGGTTACGCGACCGAGCTTCGTAGTCGCACCCAGGGACGCGCCACCTACACCATGCAGTTCGCGTCGTATCAGGAAGTTCCGAGGAGCATCGCAGACGAGGTCGTCGCGACCGTTCGCGGCGAGCCCCAATAGGCCGGTTCAGGACAGGAACAAGAGGGAGAGGAAGCGATGGCCAAGGCCAAGTTCGAGCGCACCAAACCGCACGTGAATATCGGCACGATGGGTCACATCGACCACGGCAAGACGACTTTGACGGCGGCCATTACCAAGGTGCTGCACGACAACAACCCGAACGTGGCATTTACCGCGTTTGACCAGATCGACAAGGCTCCTGAAGAGAAGGAGCGCGGGATCACGATCGCGATCGCGCACGTCGAGTACGAGACGGAGAACCGTCATTACGCGCACGTCGACATGCCGGGACACGCCGACTACATCAAGAACATGATCACCGGGGCGGCTCAGGTCGACGGTGCCATCCTGGTCGTGTCGGCGGCGGACGGGCCGATGCCGCAGACGCGGGAGCACGTGCTGCTCGCACGTCAGGTCAACGTTCCCTACATCGTGGTCGCGCTCAACAAAGTAGACATGGTCGACGATCCCGAGCTTCTCGACCTCGTGGAGCTCGAGGTGCGTGAGCTGCTGAACGAGTACGAGTATCCGGGTGACGACACGCCTGTGGTTCGTGTCTCTGCGCTCAAGGCGCTCGACGGCGACGCGGACGCCGCCGGGGGCGTCATCGAGTTGATGCAGGCGGTCGACGAGTACATTCCCGAGCCCCAGCGCGAGACCGACAAGCCGTTCCTGATGCCGATCGAGGACGTCTTCACGATCACGGGTCGCGGCACGGTGGTGACGGGTCGCGTCGAGCAGGGACAACTGCGGGTCGGTGAGGAGATCGAAATCGTCGGCATCGAGAAGCAGACGAAGAAGACGGTCGTCACCGGCATCGAGATGTTCCGCAAGATGCTCGACGAGGCAGTCGCCGGCGACAACGCCGGGATCCTGCTGCGCGGCACGAAGAAGGACGAGGTGCAGCGGGGGCAGGTTCTCGCCAAGCCCGGGTCGGTCACGCCTCACACGAAGTTCAACGCACAGGTGTACATCCTCAGCAAGGACGAGGGTGGACGGCACACGCCGTTCTTCAACAACTACCGGCCGCAGTTCTACTTCCGTACCACCGACGTCACCGGCTCGATCAAGCTGCCGGACGGCACCGAGATGGTCATGCCCGGCGACAACACCGAGATGGAGGTGGAGCTCATCCAACCGATTGCGATGGATGAGGGTCTTCGTTTCGCCATCCGTGAAGGAGGCCGCACCGTAGGTGCCGGCCGCGTCGTCAAGATCACCGAGTAATACCTAAGAGGAGAACTCGAATGGCGAACGGAATGAAGATCAGGATCAGGCTGAAGGCGTACGACCACGAGGTCATCGATCAGTCGGCGAAGAAGATCGTCGAGACGGTGACCCGAACCGGTGCAACCGTCAACGGCCCGATCCCCTTGCCCACGGAGCGATCCGTGTACACGGTGATCCGTTCGCCGCACAAGGACAAGGATTCGCGCGAGCACTTTGAGATGCGCACGCACAAGAGGTTGCTCGACATCGTGAATCCGACGCCGAAGACCGTCGACTCGCTGCAGCGCCTCGATCTTCCGGCGGGTGTCGACATCGAGTTGAAGCTGTAGCGAGACAGTTGTTCGCTGATACGACCGGCACGACCGGAACAGGAAAGAGGAGCAAATGGCAGAGGTGAAAGGCATCCTCGGTCGCAAGATCGGGATGACCCAGGTCTTCGACGAAGACGGGCGCGCCGTGCCGGTTACCGTCGTCGAGGCCGGCCCCTGTCGCGTCGCGCAGGTGAAGCGGCCCGACAAGGACGGCTACTCCGCCATTCAACTGGCATTTGGAGCTGCCGCACGCGTGAACAAGCCGTCGGCGGGGCATTTTGCCAAGGCGAACATCGACCCGGCGCGCCATCTCGTCGAGCTTCGCCTCGACGAGGCGGCCGACTACCAGCCGGGAGCCGAGATAAAGGCAGATGTGTTCGAAGCCGGCGACCTCGTCGACGTCGTCGGGGTGACGAAGGGACAGGGTTTTGCCGGCGGCATGAAGCGCCACAACTTCAAAGGCCTGTCCGCGACCCACGGCACGCAGCGGAAACATCGGTCCCCCGGCTCTATCGGGGGCGCGTCGACGCCGGCTCGCGTGTTCAAGGGGACGCGCATGGCCGGTCATCTCGGGCACCGCCGGGTCACGACGCTCAACCTGAAGGTCATCAAGGCAGATCCCGAGCGCAACCTCCTCTTGCTCCGGGGGGCGGTGCCGGGTCCTAAGGGCGGCCTCGTCATGGTGCGCTCGGCAGTTCGTCTGCGCCGGGTCGAAGATGGAAAGAAGGCAAGCTAGTGGCACTCACCGCGAAAGTCATCGACGCTGCCGGTGCGACCACCGGCGAACGCAATCTGCCGGAGGAGCTCTTCGGCGGTGAGGTGAACGCCGCAGTCCTTCATCAGGTTCTCGTCGCGCAACTCGCGGCCGCCCGTTCGGGGACGGCGTCGACCAAGACCCGCTCCGAGGTGCGTGGCGGCGGGAAGAAGCCGTGGCGCCAGAAGGGAACGGGACGGGCCCGCCACGGTTCGAGTCGGAGCCCGATCTGGGTCGGCGGCGGCACGGTCTTCGGGCCCAAGCCGCGCGACTACACCCAGCGGGTCCCGAAGAAGATGCGCCGTGCCGCGCTCCGTTCGGCCCTTGCCGACAAGGCTCGAAACGAGCGGGTGTGGGTGCTGGATGCGTTCGACGACGCCAAGACGAAAACCGCTGGGGCCGCGCTCAAAGCCGCCGGCATCGACGGCCGCGTCCTGTTGGTGCTCGATCCGGGCGATCAGGTCTCCGCGCGCGTCGACCGCGCCTTTCGAAACTTGCCCACGGCCGCGTTCTCGCTCTTCCGGTCGCTGTCGACTTACGACGTTCTCGTCGCCGACGACGTGATCTTCACCGGATCCGCTCTCGAGCGGTTCGTAAAGAAGGATGCAGTTTCTGCATCGCGACCTGCGGAGGACGATTTCGTCGTCGAGGGCCGGGCCGATGTGGATTCGGGTTCCACCGGTGAGGAGGTGTCGGCGTGAGCAGCACCAAGCGCGATGCGCGCGACGTCATCCTGGCCCCCGTGGTCAGCGAGAAGTCGTATTCGCTTCTGGATTCGAATGCGTACACGTTCAAGGTTCATCCCGATGCCAACAAGACCGAGATTCGACAAGCCGTAGAGCACATTTGGGGTGTGAAGGTGCTCGGGGTCAATACGGTCAACCGGAAGGGGAAGACGAAGCGTTTTCGTCTCCAGACCGGGAAGCGGCCGGATACCAAGCGCGCAGTTGTGAAGCTCGCCGAGGGCGACAAGATCGAGATTTTCGAGCAGCAGGGTTAAGGGGTTCCACTATGGCGATTCGCAAAGCAAAACCCACCTCTCCGGGGCGACGTTTTCAGTCGTTTCCCGACTTCTCGGATGTCACGCGGGACGAGCCCGAGAAGTCGCTCGTCGAGCCGAAGCCGCGGAAGGCGGGTCGTAACAACTACGGCCGGATCACCACGCGTCATCAGGGCGGCGGCACGAAGGTCCGCTACCGTGTGATCGACTTCCGTCGCAACAAGGACGGGATTCCTGCGAAGGTCGCGCACATCGAGTACGACCCGAACCGGAACGCCCGCATTGCGCTTCTGCACTACAAAGACGGCGAGAAGCGCTACATCCTGCACCCCAACCGGGTGAAGGTCGGCGACGTCATCCAATCCGGTCCGGGGGCCGACATTCGCCCCGGAAATGCGCTGCCGCTGCGGAACATCCCGATCGGAACGGTGGTCCACAACGTGGAACTCAAGCCCGGCGCCGGCGGAAAGATGGCTCGCTCGGCCGGCTCGTCGGTGCAGTTGGTGGCGAAAGAGGGGCAGCGAGCAACGCTGCGCCTCCCATCGGGCGAGATGCGGATGGTCGCCCTCGACTGCCGCGCGACCGTCGGTGAAGTCGGCAATGCGGAGGCCGAGCTGATCTCGATCGGCAAGGCGGGGCGGGCGCGGTGGAAGAACAAGCGGCCGTCGGTGCGTGGTGTGGTGATGAACCCGGTGGATCACCCCCTCGGAGGCGGCGAAGGCAAATCCTCCGGCGGTCGCCATCCGGTGAGCCCGTGGGGCAAGAAGGAGGGCCGGACGAGGCAAAAGAAGCAGTCCGATGCGCTGATCGTCCGTCGGCGCGGCAAGAAGCGAGGGCGATAGGCGATGCCGAGGTCTTTGAAGAAGGGTCCGTTCGTCGACGACCACCTGCTGGTCAAGGTCGTCGACATGAATCAGAAAAACGAGAAGCGGGTCATCAAAACATGGTCGCGCCGGTCGACGGTCATCCCCGAGATGGTCGGACACACGATTGCGGTGCACGATGGGCGCAAGCATGTGCCGATCTACATCACGGAATCGATGGTCGGGCACAAACTGGGTGAATTCGCCCCCACGCGCTCGTTCCGTTCTCACGCCGGCGGCGATCGTTCGACGAGGGTGAGGTAATGGCGTACAAGGTTTCTCCCGAGGCTCAGCAGGCCGTCGCCACGGCTCGATACGTGCGGATGTCTCCGACGAAGGCGCGCCAGGTGATCGACTTGATCCGGGGCCGACACGTCGACGACGCTCGCCGGGTTCTCACGTTCAGCGGCAAGGCCGCCGGCGCGCCCGTGAAGAAGGTGCTCGACTCGGCGGTGGCGAATGCCGAGCACAACAGGGGCCTCCCCGGTGATGAGCTGGTCGTCGCCCGCGCATGGGTCGACGAAGGACCGACCCTGAAGCGCTTCCGGCCGCGTGCCATGGGACGGGCGACGCGGATTCGCAAGCGCACGTGCCACATTTCGGTCGTCGTCGGTCGACCTGCGGAACTCGACGAGCCCGCGCGTCCGGCGAGTCGTTCCGCCGACCAACCCACCGCGCGGAAGAAGACGACCGCCAAGAAGACGACCGCCAAGAAGACGACCGCCAAGAAGACGACCGCCAAGAAGACGACCGCCAAGAAGACGACCGCCGAGAAGACGACGGCCGAGAAGCCCGCGCCTTCCGAAAACGTCCACGAGAAGACCGAGGGGGAGTCCTAGATGGGTCAGAAGGTCCACCCGTACGGCTTCCGCCTCGGTATTCACACCGACTGGAAGTCGCGCTGGTTCACCGACAAGCAGTACCAGGAATATCTCGAAGCCGACCTCCGGATTCGCCAGTATCTCCTGAACGAGCTGCCGCACGCCGGGATCAGCAGGGTCGATATCGAACGCACGCGCGAGCGGGTCCGGATCGATACCCACACGGCGCGCCCGGGCATCGTCATCGGCCGGCGCGGATCCGAGGCCGAGCGCCTGCGCAGCCATCTGGAAACGATGGAATCGAAGGTATCGGGCAAGCCCACCGACGTGCGCCTCAACATCATCGAGGTGAAGCAGCCGGAGCTCGACGCGCAGCTCATCGCGCAGGGCGTGGCAGAGCAGCTTGCCAGCCGGGTGTCGTTCCGTCGGGCGATGAAGAAAGCGGTCGGCACCGCAATGCGCCACGGCGCCAAGGGGGTTCGCGTGCAGTGCGGCGGCCGCCTCGGCGGTGCCGAGATGAGCAGGACCGAGTGGTACATCGAGGGTCAGATGCCGCTTCACACGCTGCGGGCCGACATCGACTACGGATTGGCGGAGGCGCGCACGACCTTCGGGCGCATCGGTGTCAAGGTATGGATCTACAAGGGGCCCTTCCAGGACCTCTACGCCTCCGCCCGTGACACCGCACGCCTGCGGCGCGAGGCGGCGCTCGCCGCGGGCGAGACCGTCGGTCGCGGCGCCGAGGAGCGCTCCCGTCGCGGCGAGACCGCACGCGGGCGGCGCCCCAAGGGCGCGGCGACGCGGCCGGGAACGACTTCGAAGGCCGCGCCGGCATCGGAAGAATCGCCGGCTACGCCGGCGGCCGAGAGCGACTCCGTCGATGCGCCCGCGCAAAACGACGTCACCGGGTCCCCTACCGCCGACGCACCCAAGGTCACGCCCGCATCGAGCGACGACTCCCGCGGCGAAGCCCCGGGAGGCGGTGAGTCGTAATGCTGATGCCCAAGAAGGTGCGGCATCGCAAGCAGATGCGCGGTCGCATGCGAGGCCGGGCGAAGGGCGGGACGACCGTCAACTTCGGCGACTTTGGGTTGATGGCGATCGAGCCGGGATGGATCAGCAACCGCCAGATCGAGGCCGCCCGTATCGCCATGACGAGACACATCCGGCGCGGCGGGAAGGTCTGGATCAATATCTTCCCGGACAAGCCCGTGACCAAGAAGCCGGCCGAAACTCGCATGGGGTCCGGCAAGGGAAACCCCGAATCCTGGGTCGCCGTCGTCAAACCCGGCCGCGTGATGTTCGAGATCGCCGGTGTGGCCGAGCCCCTTGCGCGTGAAGCGATTCTGCGCGCCGCGCACAAGTTGCCCATCAAGACCAAATTCGTCACGCGTGAGCAGACGTTGGAGGTGCAGTGATGCAGGTGACGGAATTGCGGGATTTGTCCGCCGAGGAACTCACCCAGAAGCTTGCGGAGACAAAGGAAGAGTTGTTCAACCTGCGTTTTCAAAACGTGACGGGACAGCTTGATAACTACCGGCGCCTGGGCCGCCTAAAGAAAGACGTCGCGCAAATCCGGACGATCCTGCGACAGCGAGAGCTCGACGCGGCCGGCGCAGAGGAGTGAGTGAGAACCAATGAGCACTAACGCAGGTGAGTTGGAGACGACGAGCCACAGGGGGCGGCGAAAGTCCCGGACGGGGCGCGTGGTGTCGAGCGCCATGGAGAAGACGGTCGTGGTCGAGGTCCTGGATGCGGCGAAGCATCCGACGTACGGCAAGATCGTGCGCCGCAACAAACGGCTCAAGGCGCACGATGAGCGTAACGAGGCGGGCATCGGGGACACCGTCCGGATCGATGAGACGCGCCCTCTGTCGAAGACCAAGCGGTGGCGCGTCGTCGAAATCTTGGAAAAGGCAAAGTGATCCAGCAAGAGAGCAGGTGCAGAGTCGCAGACAACACGGGTGCACGCGAGGTGCTCGTGATCAAAGTGTTGGGCGGGTCGCGGCGCCGGTACGCCGGTGTCGGCGACATCGTTGTCTGCGCCGTGAAGGATGCGATCCCCGGAGGAGTCGTCAAGAAATCCGACGTCGTCAAGGCGGTCGTCGTACGCACCGCCAAGGAGCGGCGTCGTATCGATGGGTCCTACATCAAGTTCGACGAGAACGCAGTGGTGATTGTCGACAACCAGATGCAGCCCCGCGGAACGCGCATCTTCGGACCGGTTGCCCGTGAGCTGCGCGAAAAGCGGTTCATGAAGATCATTTCGCTTGCACCGGAGGTGTTGTGATGGGTCGGCCGCGGATCAAGAAGGGTGATGAGGTGGTGGTGATCTCCGGGAAGGACCTGGGAGTACGCGGCCGCGTGCTCGAGGTTCTGCCGAAGAAGGAACGGGTGATCGTCGAGGGCGTGAACCGGATCACGCGGCACGAGCGCGTTCGGATGGCGCAGGGGCGTGGAGGGCAGGAGGGTGGGATCGTGCATAAGGAGGCACCGGTCCACATCTCCAACGTTGCGATCGTCGACCCCAGCGAGAGCAAGCCCACACGGATCGGCTACCGGGTGGAAGAAGCAACGGGAGCCAAAACGCGTATCAGCAAGCTGACGGGGACGGAGCTGTAGACATGGCCGCCACCGCCTACGTACCTCGCATGAAGGAGCGTTATCGCGACGAGGTCATTCCGCAGCTGACGAAGGAGCTTGGCCTGAGGAACGTCATGCAGGCGCCCAAGCCCGTCAAGGTCGTGCTGAACATGGGTGTGGGTGAGGCTCCGAAAGATGCCAAGCTGATCGAGGGTGCGGTGCGGGACCTCACCACGATCACCGGGCAGAAGCCGTCGATTCGTCGAGCACGTAAATCGCTCGCCACGTTCAAGATCCGAGAGGGGATGCCGATCGGTGTTGCCGTCACGTTGCGCGGCGACCGCATGTGGGACTTCCTCGACCGGTTGATGTCGATCGTTCTGCCGCGCATCAGAGACTTTCGCGGGTTGAATCCGACGTCGTTCGACGGTTCCGGCAACTACTCGTTCGGGGTCACCGAACAGCTAGTGTTTCCCGAGATCGACTACGACGACGTCGACGCGACGCGCGGGATGGACATCACCATCGTGACGTCGGCAAAGAACGACGACGAAGGCCGGGCGCTGTTACTCGCGCTCGGACTTCCGCTCAGGCAGACGAAACAGGCTTCTTAAAGACGAGTTGGAGGCATCGAATGGCGAAGAAAGCTCTGCGGATCAAGGCCGAGCGGAAACCCAAGTTCAAGGTGCAGGCATACACACGCTGCAGGCGCTGCGGGCGCCCGCGCGCCGTTTACCGGCGTTTCGGGCTATGCCGCCTCTGCTTCCGCGAGATGGCCCACGAGGGAGAGATCCCGGGAATCACGAAGGCGAGCTGGTGATCCAATGACGATGACCGATCCGATCGCCGACATGCTGACTCGAATTCGCAATGGTTCTTCGGCGATGCACGATGAGGTAGTCATCCCCGCGTCCAAGATCAAGGAAAACATCGCGAGGATTCTCGTCGACGAAGGCTACGCGGATTCCTACGAGAGCTTGGATGAGAACGGGCATCCCGCCCTCAAGATTCGCCTTCGCTATTCGGACGAGCGCGAACGTGCTATCTCCGGAATCCGGCGGATCTCTAAGCCGGGCCGCAGGGTCTACCGCAGCGCTCGTGATTTGCCCCGCGTCTTGGGTGGGTTGGGGATCGCGATCGTGTCGACGTCGCACGGCGTCATGACCGACAAGGAGGCTCGCCGTACGAAGGTCGGCGGCGAGATCCTTGCATACATCTGGTAATCGGGAGTAGAGGAAAATGTCACGAATCGGGCAGACGCCGATCGCCATCCCATCCGGGGTCGATGTGACCGTCGCCGACTCCTCGGTGGTGGTGAAAGGTCCACGGGGAGAGTTGTCACGTACGCTTCCTCAGGGGATCGCCGTGGAGCAAAGCGACGGTGAGTTGCGTGTCGTGCGCGACCGTGAGACCCGCGAGGTGAAGGCCTTGCACGGCCTCATTCGCTCGCTGCTGGCGAACATGGTCCAGGGAGTCACCGAGGGATTCGAGAAGCGGCTCGAGATCCATGGAGTGGGGTATCGAGCCGCAAAGCAGGGCAACGATATCGAACTGTTGGTCGGTTTTTCGCATCCGGTTCGCAAGCGGGCGCCGCAGGGGATCGAGTTGGATGTGCCGCAGCCGACGAGGGTCACCGTCAGGGGCATCGACAAGGAACTGGTGGGGCAAGTGGCGGCGGAAATTCGAGCTATCAAGAAGCCCGAGCCGTACAAGGCGAAGGGGATCCGGTACGAAGGCGAGCACGTTCGCCGGAAGGCCGGCAAGGCAGCCAAGGCGGGAGGTTGATGAGCATGACGTCGAAAAAATTCGAGGGATTGTCCCGCCGCCACCGGCGCGTGCGCAAGAGCATCATCGGGACTCCCGACCGGCCCCGCCTGGCCGTTTATCGATCCAACCGGCACATCTATGCTCAGGTCATCGACGACTTCGCCGGGAAAACGCTCGCGGCGGCCTCCACGCTCTCGGCCGGTGCCGCCGGCGACGGCGAGCCCAAGGAGGACGCGAAGAGGGTGGGCCTTGCGGTCGCGGAGAAGGCGAAGGCCGCCGGGGTGACCCGAGTTCGGTTCGATCGCGGCGGGTTCATGTATCACGGCCGGGTCCAGGCGCTCGCCGACGGCGCGCGCGAGGGCGGGCTCGAGTTCTAGCGGGATCGACGAGGCGAGAGGAAGAGGAGTCTTATGGCACGAGGAGGAGGCAGCCCGCGCGGAGGTCGCGGAGGTCGTGACGACGACCGCAACCAGTACGAGGAGCGCGTCGTCTCGATCAATCGCGTCGCCAAAGTCGTCAAGGGAGGCCGCCGGTTCTCGTTCACCGCACTGGTCGTGGTCGGAGACACCCAGGGCCAGGTCGGGGTCGGCTACGGGAAAGCTCGTGAGGTCCCCGCCGCCATCCAGAAGGGGATAGAGGAGGCGAAGCGCAACTTCTTCCGGGTGCCGATGGTCCATTCCACGATCGTTCACGAGGTCATCGGCGAGGATTCGGGCGGAGTCGTCTTGTTGAAGCCCGCCTCTCCCGGTACCGGCGTCATCGCCGGGGGGCCGGTGCGGGCGGTCGTGGAGTGCGCCGGCATCCGCGACATCCTGTCGAAGTCGCTGGGTTCGGACAATGCAATCAACATCGTTCGCGCCACCGTGGCCGCGCTCAACAGCATTCGCACGCCGGACGAGGTCGCCCGCAGGCGGGGAAAGACCCCAGAGGAGGTTGCGCCTCCGTATCTGCTCGGCGCAACTCGTGGCGCGCCCGGGCACAGCCAACCGTAGGGGACGAGGGAGAATGGCGAAGTTGAAGATCACGCAGGTGCGCTCCGCGTTGGGCAGGGGCGCGAAGCAACAGGGAACGATGCGCGCGTTGGGCCTGAGACGGCCGGGTCAAAGCGTCCTCCACGAGGACAAGCCGGAGATTCGCGGGATGATACGCAGGATCGAGCACCTGGTCCGGGTCGAGTCCGCGGACGACCAGTCGAAGAGCAAGAGGGACTGAGGAATATGAAGCCGCATGAGTTGAAACCTCCCAAGGGATCCCACACGGCGCGCACGCGTGTCGGTCGTGGCGAGGCTTCGGGGAAAGGCAAGACGGCGGGAAGGGGAACCAAGGGAACGCGCGCGCGCGGATCGATAAAACCCTTCTTCGAAGGGGGCCAGATGCCGCTGGTGCGGCGCGTTCCAAAGCTCAAGGGCTTTACGCCGCCGAATCGCATCGTCTACGCACACGTGAACGTGAAGGATCTCGATCGGATAGAGACGGCATCGATCGGACCCGCTGAGCTTCGGCGCGCCGGACTGATCGGCGGCCGGGATCCGAAGGTCAAGATTCTCGGGACCGGTGACGTGGTGCGCGCGCTCACCGTGCGCGCGCACGCATTCTCTGCAACCGCCCGGGAGAAGATCGCATCTGCGGGCGGAAGCGTCGAGGTAATCGAAGTCGTTCCGAGCCGGAAGAAGGGTCAGCCCAAATGAACCTTCTAGGGTCGTTCGTCAGCGCGTTCAAGATTCCCGATCTTCGCAAGAAGATCTTGTTCACGCTGATCATCATCGCGATCTATCGCTTCGGTGCACACGTGCCGACTCCGGGAATCGACGTCGAGGCGGCCCAGCGGTTTGCCGCCAACGCCTCGGGCAGCGTCTTCGCCTTCATCAACCTGTTCTCCGGCGGTGCATTGACGCAAATGGCGATCTTTGCGCTCGGGATCATGCCCTACATCACCTCGTCCATCATCATGCAGCTGCTCACCGTGGTTATCCCGAAACTCGAGGCTTGGTCGAAGGAGGGGGAATCCGGCTACAAGAAGATCAACCAGTGGACCCGTTACCTCACCGTCGTCCTGGCGACGCTCCAGTCCACCGGGCTGGCGTTCCTCTTCCATCAGGGCGGGATCACGGATGCAACCGGCGCCGGCGTCGATCTGATCCCCAATTTCACCGCGCCTCGGGTGATGCTCATCGTTCTCTCACTCACGGCGGGAACGGCGCTGATCATGTGGCTCGGCGAGTTGATCACTTCGCGCGGCATCGGAAACGGAATGTCCATTTTGATTTTTGCCTCGATCGTCTCGACGCTTCCGAGCGAGGGAGGGGCCATCCTTGCGCAGAAGGGGATGGGCGTCTTCCTGGCGGTGGTCGCGATCGGACTGCTGATCATCGTCGCCATCGTCATTATGGAACAGGGTCAGCGTCGCATCCCGGTTCAGTACGCAAAGCGGGTGGTGGGACGCAAGATGTACGGAGGCGGTCAGGTTTACATTCCCCTCAAGGTCAACCAGGCCGGCATCATCCCGATCATCTTTGCGTCGAGCGTTCTATACATCCCGAGCCTGCTCCAGAACACGATCCAAAATCCCACGATTCAGAGCTTTATCGAGAACAACCTGGTAAACCCGGCGGCCCCCGCTTACATGATCATCTACGGCTCGATGGTCGTCTTCTTCGCCTACTTCTATACGGCGATCGCCTTCAATCCGGTCGATCAGGCAGACAATATGAAGAAGTACGGAGGTTTCATCCCCGGGATCCGGCCGGGACGGCAGACCGCCGAGTACCTCGACCGCATTCTCACCCGCATCACGTTGCCGGGAGCGCTGTTCATCGCGGCGATCGCCCTGCTTCCGTCGATCTTCCTGGCCACGCAGAACATCCAGCAACTTCCGTTTGGGGGAACTTCGATTCTCATCACGGTCGGCGTCACGCTCGAGACGATGAAGCAGATCGAATCGCAGCTGACCATGCGCCATTACGAGGGATTCCTCAAGTAGTGCGGCTAATCGTATTGGGTCCTCAGGGAGCCGGAAAGGGCACCCAGAGCAAGCGGGTGGCCGACAAGTTCGGGATCGTGCCGATCGCCACCGGCGACATCTTCAGGTGGGCGATCTCTTCCGGGACCGAGTTGGGCCAGAAGGTGAAGCAGTACGTCGAGAGCGGACGGCTCGTGCCCAACGATCTGACGATCGAGGTCGTGCGCGAACGGCTTGCGGCCGACGATGCGGCGAACGGGTTCTTGATCGACGGGTTTCCGCGCACGATCGAACAGGCCGCCGCGCTCGATGAGATGCTCGAGGCCCGCGGCGCGTCGCTCGACGCGGCCCTCGTCCTCGAGGTTCCCGAGGAGGTGTCGCTTCGCCGGATCACCGGCCGACGCGTGTGCATCAACTGCGGGCGTAACTATCACGTCGATTCGCCGCCGGAGCATGACTGGACGTGTGACACGTGCGGCGGCGACGTCGGCCGGCGGTTCGACGACGAGGGCGAGGAGATGGTCCGGGAGCGCCTCCGCCTCTATCACGAGCAGACCGAGCCGCTGAAACAGCACTACGCCGAGCGCGGCCTGTTGCGGGCGGTCGACGGTGAAGGCACCGTGAACGAGGTGTTCGATCGAATCGTCGCCCTCCTGTAAGGCATCCCGATGATCTACAGGAAGTCACCCGAGGAGATCGCCGCGATGCGGCGCGCCGGTGAGGTCGTGACGGAGACCATGGCGCGCCTCGAAGACGCACTCCGTCCCGGCGTAACCACCAGAGATCTCGACGAGGTCGCGGAGGAGACGATCACCCGGCGCGGCGCACGCCCGTCGTTCAAGGGATACCGTGGATTCCCCGCCTCGATTTGTGCATCGCCGAACGACGTCATAGTCCACGGCATCCCCGGCGACACGGTGCTCGACGACGGCGACATCATTTCGGTCGACGTGGGTGCTTTTCTCGACGGGTTTCACGCCGATTCCGCGTGGACGTTTCCGGTCGGCGACGTCTCGGCGGAGGCGGCGGCCCTCCTCAAGACCACGGAGGAGTCGCTGCTTGCCGCGATCGAACGGTGCCTTCCCGGCAGTCGTCTCGGCGACGTCGGATTTGCGGTGGAAGAGGTCGCAACCGCAGCCGGGTACGGCGTGGTTCGCGAGTACGTCGGCCACGGCGTCGGGAGGGCCCTCCACGAGGAGCCGCAAATCCCGAACTATGGGCCCCCCGGCCGCCGCGAGGTGCTGGCAACCGGTATGACCCTCGCCATCGAGCCGATGATCAATCTGGGGGGAGCGGAGACGCGGGTGCTCGCCGACGGATGGACGGTCGTAACCGCCGACGGCAGCCTGTCTGCCCATTTCGAGCACACCGTTGCCATCACCCCCGACGGTCACGAGATCCTCACCGAGCGATCCCGCTGACCGCGCCCACGCTGTTCGACGCTCCCGGACCGGCCTGCTATAGTTTTCTGCCGGTCCGGTTCCGGTGTTGCCCCGCGCCCCGTGTGGGGCGCGTTGCGCGAGCCGGACGCTGACGCCATTGACTGAGAGGGTCGGGATTCGCCGCGTGGCCAAGAACAAAGAGAAGCAGTCGAGCGGCAAGGAAGAGGGTATTCAGGTCGAAGGGACGGTAATCGAGCCCCTCCCGAATGCCATGTTCCGCGTCGAGCTCGACAACGGTCACAAGGTTCTCGCCCACATCTCGGGAAAGATGCGAATGCACTACATCCGCATCCTTCCGGGAGACCGGGTGCTGGTCGAGCTGTCGCCGTACGACCTGACCCGCGGGCGCGTCGTTTATCGCTACAAGTAGGAGAGGAACGCACGATGAGGGTTCGGCCGAGCGTCAAGAAGATCTGCGATAAGTGCAAGATCATCCGTCGCCGCGGTGCGGTCAGGGTGATCTGCACAAATCCGCGTCACAAGCAGCGCCAGGGTTAAGGAGAAGGAGTCGGCGTGGCACGAATCGCCTGCGTCGACAAGCAGCGCCAGGGCTAAGGAGAAGGAGTCGGCGTGGCACGAATCGCCTGCGTCGACAAGCAGCGCCAGGGCTAAGGAGAAGGAGTCGGCGTGGCACGAATCGCCTGCGTCGACAAGCAGCGCCAGGGCTAAGGAGAAGGAGTCGGCGTGGCACGAATCGGAGGAGTAGACCTGCCCCGTGAGAAGCGGCTAGATACCGCCCTCACGTACATCTATGGAATCGGGTCGACGAAAGCGTTCGACACGTGCGTAGGTGCGCGGGTCGACCCCGCTACGCGGGTGCGCGACCTCACGGACGAGGAGGTCGTGCGAATTCGCGACTGGATCTCGGCGAACTACCGGGTCGAGGGTGATCTGCGACGCGAAGTGAACCAAAACGTCAAACGCAAGATCGAGATCGGTTCCTACCAGGGTATTCGCCATCGCCGTGGACTCCCGGTACACGGGCAGCGAACGCACACGAATGCACGAACGCGTAAGGGGCCGAAGAAGACGGTTGCAGGCAAGAAGAAGGTCAAGAAGTAGTCCGAGTGTTTGCTGAAGAAGGGAACTGACGGTTGGCACCTCCCAAGGGCAAGGCGAAGAAGACTCGCCGCAAGGAAAAGAAGAACGTCGTCCACGGCGTTGCGCACATCAAATCGACGTTCAACAACACGATCATTTCGATCTCGGATACCGAGGGCAACGTTTTGTCGTGGGCGTCCGCCGGCAACGTCGGTTTCAAAGGATCGCGTAAGTCGACTCCGTTCGCCGCGCAACTCGCCGCGGAGGCCGCGTCGCGTCGTGCGCAAGAGCACGGTGTCCGCCGGGTCGAGGTGCTGGTGAAGGGCCCCGGGTCGGGACGCGAGACCGCCATCCGGTCGTTGCAGGCATCCGGCCTCGAAGTCCTCGGGATCAAAGACGTGACCCCCGTTCCCCATAACGGCTGTCGCCCCCGCAAGCGGAGGCGCGTCTGATGGCTCGCTATTCGGGCCCGGTCTGCAGACTCTGCCGACGGGAGAAGACCAAGCTGTTCCTCAAGGGGACGCGGTGCGAATCACCCAAGTGCCCGATCGAGAAAGGGCATCCACCTCCGGGTCAACACGGGCGGGGGCGAGTGCGCGAATCGGAATACCTGCTCCAGCTCCGCGAGAAGCAAAAGGCGAAGCGCTTCTACGGGATCCTCGAGAAGCAGTTCCGCCGCTACTACGAGGAGGCGTCGCAGTCGAAGGGCGTCACCGGCGAGGAGCTCATGCGCATCTGCGAGTCGCGCCTCGACAACGTCGTCTACCGTGCCGGTTTCTCGATGAACCGGCCGATGGCTCGTCAGCTCGTGGGTCACGGTCATTTCGAGGTCAACGGCAACAAGGTCAACATCCCGTCTTACCGGGTCAAGCCGGGAGACGTGGTGTCCGTGCGCAGCAAGGCGAAGACGATGGGACGAATAGTCGAGAACGCGTCATACGCCGAGGGGCGAGTGATTCCGGATTGGCTGTCGTCGAACCTGAGAGAGCTGTCGGTTCAGATCAGGTCGCTCCCCGAGCGTACGCAGATCGATGCGCCGGTCCAGGAGCAGCTCATCGTCGAGTACTACTCGAAGTAGTCACAACGCAACAACACGGTGCTTTCGCGGGCCGCCGCGCCGGAGTGCCGCAGAGAGGAGCTTGATGAACCTGCTAATGGTCCAACGCCCGCAGATCTCCGAGGAGGAGGTCACAGCCGAGCGTTCCAAATTCACGATTGAGCCGCTGGAGCCGGGCTTCGGTTACACGCTCGGGAATTCCCTTCGTCGGACGCTTCTCTCGTCGATCCCGGGCGCATCCATCACTCAGATAAAGATCGACGGCGTGCTTCACGAGTTTTCGACGATCGACGGGGTCACGGAAGACATCACCGACATCGTCCTCAACCTCAAGGAGCTGGTGATCCGGAGCGAGAACGAGGAGACCAACACCGTTTACCTCAAGGTGACCGGTCCCTCCGAAGTCACGGCAGGCGACATCGAGCTTCCCGCCGGGGTCGAGATCCTCAATCCCGATCACCACATCGCCACACTGAACAAGAGGGCGACGCTGTCGGTGGAGCTGACCGTCGAGCAGGGAAGGGGTTATGTCCCGGCCGCCGCGGCGGTCGACAAGGCGATCGGGACCATACCGATCGACGCGTTGTTCTCTCCGGTGAAGCGCGTGACGTACGAGGTGGAGCCGACGCGGGTCGAGCAGATGACGAACTACGACCGGCTCATCCTCGATGTCGAGACAAACGGCGCAATGACGCCGGGAGATGCGCTGTCTTCGGCGGGATCGACGCTCGTGGAACTGCTCCAGCTCTTTGCCGGGGTCGGCGAGGGCCGCGCCGGCCTGGTTCTCGGACCGGAGCCGGGCGAGGAAGAGGCGTCGGGTGTGATGGCGACCCCCATCGAGGAGCTGGAGTTCACCGTCCGTTCCTACAATTGCCTGAAGCGCGAGGGTGTGCAGACGGTTGGCGAGCTGGTTCAGAAGAGCGAGGAGGATCTCCTCGAGATTCGGAATTTCGGGCAGAAGTCGATCGACGAGGTCAAGGCGAAGCTAGAGGAGCTCGGCCTCGGCTTGAGCAAAAAGGAGTTCTAAGCCGTGCCTCAGCCGAAGAAGGGGCCGCGCCTCGGTTCCGGTCCCAAGCACCAGAAGCTCATGCTTTCGAACCTCGCGTTGTCGCTGTTCGAGCACGAGCGCGTGAAGACGACCGAGTCCAAGGCCAAGGCGCTCAGGCCCTTCGCCGAGCGGCTGATCACGAAGGCGAAAAAGGACGACGTTCACCAGCGCCGCCAGATCCTGTCGGTGATCGAGGATCGCAGGATCGTTCACAAATTGTTCGCCGATATCGGCCCGCGCTTTGCCGAACGCAACGGTGGCTACACGAGAATCCTCAAGCTCGGCCCGCGTGCCGGGGACGGTGCCGCGATGGCTCTGATCGAGCTGGTAGACGGTCCCTCGGCGCCCCCGACCGAAGCGCCCGCCGAGGCGGAGGCCCGTTCCCGGCGGCTAAGGCGACCGGCGAGGGGCCGGAGGACCGAGACCGCCGCTCCGGCCGGCGCCCCCGAGGTGGCCGCATCGGCCGAACAGGATTCGCCCGCCAACGAGCCGGCCGAAGCTCCCGAAGACGTGGTGGAAGAAGACCCCAGCGGCGCTCCCGGTGACGCCGTCGCCGAGACGTCGCAGGACGAACCCGGCGAGGGCGAGGACGAAATCGAGGACGAGAGCCGCTCCTGAACCTCCGGCTGGACCTGGCCTACGACGGAGCGCCCTTCCGCGGGTTCGCCCGGCAGCCCCACGTTCGTACGGTTCAGGGCGACCTCGAAGCCGCGCTGAGCAAGCTCTTCCGGCGCGAGATAGATACCGTCTGTGCCGGCCGGACCGACGCCGGGGTGCATGCGCTCGGGCAGGTCGTTTCGGCAACACCCGCGCCGGACGATGCCGACGTCGACGGCGTACGGGGCGCACTGAACGCTATGTGCGGGCCTTCGATCGCCGTGACGCGGGCACAGCGTGCCGCGCCGGACTTCAATGCGCGCTTCTCTGCGCGGTCGCGCACCTACGTTTATGCGCTGTGGGATGCAGATGTTCACGATCCCTTCCTTTCCCGCACCGCATGGCATCGTCCCGGGCGGCTCGACGTCGCTGCGATGAACGAGGCGGCGGGCCACCTGACCGGCCCTCACGACTTTCGCTCGTTCGGGCGGCTTCCGGAGCCGGAAGCATCGGCGGAGAGGGTGCTGTTCGAACTGAAAGCGGTGCGCCAAGGAAGCTTGGTTCGCATTCGGGCTCGTGCCAATGCCTTCATTCATCAGATGGTCCGCTCGCTCGTCGGGACCCTAGTCGAGGTGGGAGAGGCGCGCCGCGATCCGGGTTCGGTGGCGGACGTTCTCGCCGCCCGCGACCGCGCCGCGGCGGGGCCCGTCGCTCCTCCGCACGGTCTCTGTCTCGTATCGGTCGAGTACGATGACGGCTGGAGCGTGCCGTTTGACCCATACCTATAACGGCGGGTATCCTGCTGGCTCCCCTGACCGGCTGCTTCTTGCATGCCGCCCGGAAGGAAAACATGAAGACCCATTCAACAAAACCGAGTGAGATCACCCGCGCGTGGCATCTCGTCGACGCCGACGGCGTGGTTCTCGGTCGGCTTGCATCCGAGGTTGCGACACGGCTGCGGGGTAAGCACAAGCCGAACTTCGCGCCCCACCTCGACTGCGGGGATCACGTCATCGTCGTCAACGCGTCCAAGGTCGTGCTCACGGGGAACAAGCTCCTTCAAAAGCAGTACCACCGGCACTCGGGGTACCCCGGTGGCCTCCGGACGGTGCCGTATTCGAAGCTGCTGCGGCAGCGACCGGAACTGGTTATCGAAAAGGCGGTCAAGGGGATGCTGCCGCACAACCGGCTGGGCAGGCGGATGATCACGAAGCTCAAGGTCTACGCGGGTTCCGAGCATCCGCACGGCGCTCAGTCGCCGCAGGTGCTGGACCTGAAGCCGGTCGCGGCGCCGCACGATCCCGAGCAGGCTCACACTATCGAGGAGGTCGTCGGTGGCTGAGGCCCTCACGCGCGCAACGGGTCGTCGCAAGGAGGCGATATGCCGCGTCCGGCTGCTGCCGGGAAGCGGTCGCTGGGAGGTCAACGGGCGTCCGCTCGAGGACTACTTCCCGAGCGCGACCCACCGGATGATTCTCACCGAGCCCCTCAAGATCACCGAGACCGACGGCCGCTACGACATCATCGCCAAGATCGAGGGCGGCGGCGTCTCGGGTCAGGCGGGATCTCTTCGCCATGCGATTTCCCGTGCCCTCGTCGAGCTCGACCCGGACCTCAGGCCGATACTCAAGAAGGCGGGCTTCCTCACGCGCGATGCGCGCGAGAAGGAGCGCCGCAAGTACGGGCTCAAGAAGGCGCGCAAGGCGCCCCAGTACTCCAAGCGCTAGACGCATATACGCCTTCGGCTAGGTTGCGCCCATGCGGATAGTTGCGCGCCTGTTCGCGGGGCCGGTGATGATCCTTCTCGGCCTCAACCACTTTGTCTCGCCCGACGCATACGCGAAGATCATTCCTCCCGCATTGCCGGCGCCCTATGCCCTCGTCTACATCTCCGGCGCCGCGGAGGCACTGGGGGCGGCAGGGACACTTCATCCCAGAACCCGGCGCGCCGCGGGGTGGTTTCTGATCGCGACCCTGGTCGCGATCTTTCCGGCGAACATCTACATGGCGCTGGAGGCGGAGAGCTTTCCTTCCATTCCACGGTGGGTGCTCTTGGCTCGCCTGCCGCTGCAGGCGTTGTTCGTCTACTTCGTGTGGCGCGCGGCGCTCGCGCCCGATCCCCTCGGCGCGCCGGGTGAAGGTGCGTCGTGATCAGGTGGCGTCCGCGAGCATGCGGCGCAGCACGTACTGCAGTACGCCTCCGTTGCGGAAGTACTCCAGTTCGACGGCGGAGTCGATCCGGCACTCCACCTCGAACTCGATGCTCGCGCCGGCCTCGTTATCGGCGGTGACCGCCAGAGTCTTGTGAGGCTCGAGCCCGTCGGAGATGCGCGTGATCGACAACGTTTCGGTGCCGTCGAGCCCGAGGGTCCCGGCGTTCTCACCCGGCAGGTACTGGAGGGGAAGGATACCCATGCCCACCAAGTTGCTGCGGTGGATCCGCTCGAAGCTCTCCGCGATGACCGCGCGCACGCCCTGCAGGCTCGGCCCTTTCGCCGCCCAGTCGCGCGACGATCCCGAGCCGTATTCCTTTCCGGCGAGCACTATCAGCGGCGTGCCGTTCTCCATGAACGTCACCGCCGCGTCGTAGATCGGCATGACCTCGCCGCCCCGGCCCGGCGGATACGTGGTCCACCCGCCCTCCTTGCCGTACGCGAGGTCGTTTCGCAGCCGGATGTTGGCGAACGTGCCGCGCACCATCACCTCGTGGTTCCCGCGCCGGCTGCCGAGCGAGTTGAAGTCGCGCACATCGACGCCCTGATCCAAGAGGTAGCGCCCGGCCGGCGACGACGGCGCAATCGACCCCGCGGGCGAGATGTGATCGGTGGTAACGGAATCGCCCACCTTGGCGAGAACGCGCGCCCCGGTGATGTCCTCGGGGTCAGGGGGGTCCGCACCGACGTTCTCGAAGAACGCCGGTTCCCGCACGTAGGTCGAGGCGGGATCCCACTCGAAGAGATCGCCGGTGGGGCTGGGGAGGTTCTGCCAGTGATCGTCGCCGTCGAACACGCGCGCGTATTCCTCGGTGAACAACTCGCTCACCACCGACGCCATCGCCTTTTGGATGTCTTCGGGCGTGGGCCAGATGTCGTTCATGAACACGTCGTTGCCGGCTTGGTCCCGGCCCAGCGGCTCGGAAGTCAGGTCGATGTCGACGCGCCCGGCAAGCGCAAACGCCACCACCAGCGGGGGCGAGGCGAGGTACGAGGCGCGTACCTGCGGGTGGATCCGCCCCTCGAAGTTGCGATTGCCGGACAGCACCGAGCACACCGCGAGGTTGTGCTCGTCGACCGCCGCGGCGATCGGCTCGGGCAGAGGTCCGGAGTTGCCGATGCACGTGGTGCAGCCGTAGCCGACGACGTGGAAGCCCAGCGCCTCGAGCGGCTCGATTAGCCCGGCGCCCTCGAGGTACTGCGTGACGACCCGGCTGCCGGGCGCCATCGAGGTCTTCACCCACGGCTGGGACCGGAGCCCCTTCTCCACCGCATTCTTGGCGAGAAGACCGGCCCCGAGCATCACCGACGGATTCGACGTGTTGGTGCACGAGGTGATGGCCGCGATCACCACCGATCCGTGTTTGAGATGGATCTCGTCGTCGTCGGCCGTGACGACGGCTTCTTCGTCGGGATCGATGTGGGAGACCGGGTGGGGCTGCTCGGAGCTTCCTCCCTCGGCGACCCAGCGGCCGATGTCGACCTTCACCCGTGTGTCGGGGCGTTCGAGATCGGCCTCGTAAACATCGCGGAAGCTCTTCCAGACATGCGGCAGGGTCACCCGATCCTGGGGCCGCCGCGGCCCGGCGAGCGACGGCTCGACCGTGGAGAGGTCGAGCTCCAGCGTTTCGGTGAAGTGCGGGTCGGGGGTCTCGTCGGTCCGGTACAGAGCCTGCGTCTTGGCGTAGCGCTCGACGAGGTCGATCAGGCCGGGGGCGCGGCCGGTGAGGCGAAGGTAGACCAGCGTCTGGTCGTCGATCGGAAAGAGCGCCGCGGTCGCCCCATACTCGGGGCACATGTTCGAGAGTGTTGCCTTGTCGGCCACGGTGAGGCTCGACAACCCGGCGCCGTAAAACTCGACGAATTTTCCGACCACGCCGTGGGCCCGCAGCATCTCGGTGACGGTGAGGACCAGATCGGTGGCGGTGACTCCGGTGTTGAGTGCGCCGCCGAACTTGAACCCCACCACTTTGGGAGCTCCGAGCGGAAGCGGCTGACCGAGCATGGCCGCCTCGGCTTCGATCCCGCCCACGCCCCACCCGAGCACGCCGAGGCCGTTGATCATCGTGGTGTGCGAATCGGTGCCGACGAGCGTGTCCGGTACCGCTAGGTTGCCGTCGAGGGTTCGCACCACGGTTGCCAGGTGCTCGAGGTTCACCTGATGCACGATCCCCATGCCGGGAGGAACGACCCGAAAGCCGTTGAACGCCTGCTGCGCCCATCGCAGGAGCTGGTAACGCTCGCCGTTTCTTTCGTACTCCCGCGTCACGTTGATCTCGTAAGACCGATCGGTTGCGAAGGAATCGACTTGAACCGAGTGGTCGATTACGAGATCGACCGGGACGAGAGGATCCACCCGCGTCGGATCGCCGCCCTCCCGCTTCATTGCCGAACGCATCGCGGCGAGGTCGACGACCGCGGGAACCCCCGTGAAGTCTTGCAGGATGACGCGGCTGGGGATGAACGGGAACTCTTGATCGTCGATGGGTTTCCGGCCCCACCCGGCAAGTGCCACAACCTGTTCCTCGGAGGCGTAAGGGCCCCCCGCGAACCGCAGCAGGTTCTCCAGCAAGATCTTGACGGTCACGGGGATGCGGTCGAGCTCCGCCACGTGGGCGTCGGCGAGCGCTTCGAGGCGGACCAATTCGACGGTGCCGGATGCCGTCTCGAGGGACCCGCGGGCGCCGAACGCGCCGCCGGGCTGGGCCATCGTGTCTCCTGTTCCGGGGCGCGCGCGGCCCCGCGTCGATCCGGGCGGTGAACGGCCATTCTAGTGGCCGCGCACCGGCGCGGCCGCATGGTCGCCGGACGCGGTTGTTTGGCGCTTCTTACTTGCCGAGGTTCGGACAGTCGGCGCCGAACTGGGCGATGATCTGGTCCTTGACTTCCTGAGGCTGTCCCTGGAGCTGCTTCTCGAGCTCGGAGCAGAGGTCCTCGGGAACCTCGCCGCCGCCGGTTTGCGTGTCCGGCTCCAGGCCGCCGCGCATGCCGCCCAGGAAGCCCTGCATCAGCTGCTGGACGTCGATCGCGGTTGCGTCCTCGGGCGCCTCGACGTCGGCGGTGAACTCCTCGACGCCCAGTCGGAGCGCCAGCCGGTCGACACCCTCGGGGATACCCTCGCCCTCATCGAGCGTGCGGGCGAGCGTGACGAAGTCGAGCTCCACCTGCGTAATGCGCTCGTCTTCGATCCACACGTCGACCTCTACGTTCTCATCAGGCACTTCGGCGGCCGGCGGGAGAGCGCCCTGCGTCGGCAGTTGTCCCAGCTCGCTCGCCAGCTTGGTGAACTCGTCGTACGTCTCGCGCAGTGGGATCGTTGCGACCACGTGCGCGCCGGGCCCGTCGCGGTCGCCCGCTTCCGCCCCGACGTTGGCCTTGAGTGCGTCGGCGAAGCCCTGGATCAGCTGCTGGTCCTCCTCGGAGGGGGTGGGCACGGCTTGCCCGGTCAATTGTTGGACCACCTGGTCGAGGTTTTCGGCCGACACCCATTCGCCGTCGAGGGCAGGTCCGACGAATTCGAAGCCCGGCTGGCTGCCGAACTGCTGGCGGGCGGCGTCGATCTGCTGGGTGTCGCCCCCGAACTCCTCGACGAGGGTGGGGACGTCCGCCCGTGCATACACGGTCGTGCCGATCGCTTTGATCTCGACCGCGTTGTCCGTCCCGGCGACGTTTGCGATCATCTCGAACTGCCCGTCGTCGGCCGTCTCGCCCTCTTTTGCGGAGATGACGAGCGACGAATCGACGATCTTCTGCGCATCCTCTTCGTTCAAATCACCTTCGGACGCGGCGGTGAGGTCGTCGGCATCTGCACCGAGGCTGAGCGTGAGCGTGATGCCTTCGTACTCCCCGAGGTTGTCCAGTGCGGTCTCGAGCGCCGCCTTCGGATTCTCGGACACTTCGGCTTCGTCACCGCCACATGCCCCCATCAGCAGGGACAGCGCGATGAGCGGCGCGACAAACTTGGTCATGGATCGCATTGTGGTCACCCTCCGGAACACGTACGAGTACGACACCCCTCGGTCTGGGTCTGGCCTCTCCAGTATGCGGGATACAGGAGAACGACAGGGTATAGCAAGGGAAGCACCGAGCGATAGCGTCAGATCGCCGACAATCGATTTTGACGAGGAGGGTGCTTGAGGGACGGGTGGCGGGACATCGTGGCTCGGATCTGGGCGCGCGATGCGGCGGTGTGGCCGCCGGGGGAGGACGATCCCGCCCGCCGGCTCGGCTGGCTCGACCTTCCCGAGACGATGAACGAGCACGTCCCGCGCCTTCGAAAGTTCGCGGACGACGTACGTGGAAGTTTCGACACGGTCGTCCTCCTGGGGATGGGCGGCTCCAGTCTGGCGCCGGAGGTCTTCGCCCGCGTGTTTGCACGCGACGACGGAGCGCCCCGCCTCGTCGTGCTCGATTCGACGCACCCGGTGCAGATACGGACCGTGGCGGCGGCGCTCGATCTGGGCCGGACGTTGTTTCTCGTGTCGAGCAAGTCCGGCACGACGATCGAGACGATGTCGCTCTTCCGCTTTTTCCGGTCCCGCTGCGAGCCCGATCAGTTCGTGGGGATCACCGATCCCGCCACACCGTTGGAGGAACTCGCCACGAGCGACGGTTTCCGCGCGCTGTTTTCCAATCCCCCCGACATCGGCGGGCGCTACTCGGCGCTGTCGTTATTCGGGTTGATTCCCGCGGCGCTGCTCGGCGTCGACCCGGAGCGCCTTCTGGCCGGAGCCGACGCCGCCGCCCGTCGTTGCCGCAACGACGCGCTCGAGGACAACCCCGGGTTGGAGCTCGGGATGCGAATCGGCGCGGCCGCGGCGGCGGGGCGGGACAAGCTCACGTTTCTTGTCTCCGAGAGACTGGCACCGTTCGCCGACTGGATCGAGCAGCTGATCGCCGAGTCGACGGGAAAGAACGGGCGCGGCATTGCGCCCGTGGTGCGGGAGCCGCCGGTGCCGGCCACCGACTACGGCGACGACCGCGCATTCGTGCACGTTCGCTTCGGCAACGATCCGTCGCTCGACGTGATCGTGTCCGAGGTTGCCGCGTTAGCGCACCCGGTGACGACGGTCAATGTGCCCGATCAGTACACGCTCGGCGGCGAGATCTTTCGGTGGGAATTCGCGACTGCGGTCGCGAGTGCCGTTGTGGGAGTGAACGCATTCGATCAGCCCGACGTCGAGTCGGCGAAGCAGGCCGCCCGTGAGTTCCTCGGCGCGCCGGACGCTCCGCCGTGGCCCGAGGAAGACCCGGCGCGGTTCTTCGAGCACAGCGAGCCGCGCGAGTTGGGCTGCCTCCTCGCGTTCGCGCCGGTCACCGAAGAAAACGAGCGGGTCCTACGGGCGGGGCGGCGGCGCGTGGTAACCGAGCACGGGCTCGCGACGTCGGCCGGATTCGGCCCCCGCTACCTACATTCGACCGGGCAGTTGCACAAGGGCGGCCCGCGCGCGGTGCGGGCGCTCGTGATCCTCGACGAACCACAGGACGACCTCGACATTCCCGGTGCGGCACACGGCTTCGGGCAAGTGATCACGGCGCAAGCTCGTGGAGACGCAGACGCACTTGCGGCCGCGGGAAAGCACGTCGCGTGCACCACCTGGAACGAGTTCAAAAGGTGGGCCGAGGCGTGACCGTCGCCGAGACGTCGTCGCTCGTTCCCGACAACCACGTGATCGTGATTTTCGGCGCAAACGGTGACCTGGCGCGCCGAAAGCTGCTTCCGGCGCTCTTCCATCTGGAGAGCGAAGGACTCATGCCCGACGACTACCGCATCATCGGAACCTCGCGTAGTGCGCTCGATGACGACGGCTTTCGTGGCCTCGCCCGTGCGGCGGTCGACGAGTTCTGCCGCTGCCCGGCATCCGACGAGATGTGGAACAAGTTCGCGGGCAGGCTGTCCTATGCCTCGGGTGACTTCGCCCCCGGTAGCACCGAAGTCTTGGAGAAGGCCGTCTCTGCGGCCGAGGCCGACCTGGGAGAGGTGCGACGACTCGTCTACCTTGCCGTCCCGCCGGCGGTCTTCGGGCGAATCGCGGACGGGCTCGCAAAATCCGACCTCGCCGAACGTGCCCGCGTCGTCTTCGAGAAGCCCTTCGGATCAGACCTCGAATCGTTCCGATCGCTGGACGCCACCGTTCGTGCCGCGCTCGACGAGGAGCAGGTGTATCGCATCGATCATTTCCTCGGAAAAGAACCGGTGCAAAACATCATGGCGCTTCGTTTCGCCAACGGAATGTTCGAACCCGTATGGCACCGCGATCACATCGATCACGTGCAGATCGACGTCCCCGAAGAGATCGGGATCGGAACGCGCGCCGGCTTCTACGAGAACACCGGCGCCTTCCGCGACATGGTGGTGACCCATCTCTTCCAACTCCTGAGCATGGTCGCGATGGAGCCGCCGGTCTCGCTCGCCCCCCGGGCGACCATCGACGAGAAGGTCAAGGTCTTCGACGCGATGCTGCCCCTCACTCCGGAAGATGTCGTGTTCGGACAGTACGACGCGTATCGTGACGAAGAGGGTGTTGCGCCCGACAGCACGGCGGAGACGTTCGTCGCGGCGCGCGTCAGCATCGAGAACTGGCGCTGGGCGGGCGTGCCGTTCTTTCTCCGGACCGGGAAACACATGGCGGAACGCCGCAGCGCGATCACGCTCGCGTTCAAGCGCCCTCCCCTGATGATGTTTCGCGAGATTGCCGACCGTCGATTTGCCCACGACCACCTGACCCTCGACCTCGGGCCCGAAGAAGGCATCTCGATGACGTTCCTCGCAAAGAAGCCGGGCCCCGCGATCGAGCTGGCCCCGGCGCGCATGGAATTCTCCTACGAGGGCCACTTCGGGAGTGAGTTGATCGAGGCATACGAGCGCCTCATCCACGATGCGCTCCTCGGCGACAGAACCCTTTTCACGCGCGCCGACGGAATCGAGCGCGCGTGGGAGGTCGTCGAGCCGGTCCTGAAAAGCCCGCCCGAGGTGCACCCGTACGAGTGCGGCTCGTGGGGCCCGTCGGCCGCGGACGATCTGATCGCACCGCGCCGCTGGCACCTGGGGAACTAATCGCCTCTGGTCGCGCCGGCCGGGGGGCGTCTCGCTCGCCGCACTTGAAGGAGGAAGGTGGCGGCGGCTACCACGGCGAGAAGCAGGGCCGCGGCCACCATCACCGGCGCCCAAGGTGCGGAGCCCCGGGGACCGGAAGGCTCGTGGGCGACCACGAGGAACGTTTCCCACGTGTAATGGAAGCCGCCTTCGGACCCGTCGTACACGACCACCAGGTACCTCCCGGGCTCGACCCGGGGCACGGTGAACGTCAGCCGCGAGGGACGATCTCTTTCTGCCACGACCACTGCTGCTTCGTCGGGATGATAGATCGGCTTTGAGCGAGCGCACTCGATGTCGCACCGTTTCGACATTCCGGGTAGGCCCAACGACAACATGTTCGGCCTCGGATTCCATACGGCGAGCACGCCTCGTAGGTTTTCGGTCGTGACGCGGGTGCCGGGAGGTCCCCTGTGCGGCTCGATGCAGGATTTGCCGCACGGGCCATGAGCAGCGGCGCCGCCGGCAATGACGACACACAAGACAATGCCCGGCCACGCCCCCAGCGCCACTCGTCGCAGGCTCGTTGCCGCCGCTTCCATCGGCAATTGGACGTTTGGGAGTGCACGCTCGTTCCGCTCGCGCATCGTGCCGATATCGGTGCTTACAGCGGGAGGTCGTCTAGTACCGCCGCAAGGTCTTTGCGGATGCCGGTGACGAACGGGACCTCCACCTTGGTGTAGCGGCGCGCTTCCGTTGCCCGGAGGGTCCTGATGAGATCGACGATGCGGTCGATCGAGTCGGCCTCGAACGCAAGGATCCACTCGAAGTCGCCGAGGCCGAATGCGCTCGTGGTGTTTGCCGAGACATCCTTGAACGCGGCCGCGGCCGTACCGTGTTCTTTGAGCAGCGCTCCCCGCTCCGCCGGCTCGAGCAGGTACCACTCTGGCGTGCGGACGAACGGGTAAACGCACAGGTATTTCTTCGGAGGCTTTCCCTCTGCGAATGCGGGGCGGTGCTCCGGAGCGAATTCGGCGGGACGGACAAGCCCGAGAAACGCCTCTCGCTGCTCGAGGGCGCGCCCGAGCGTCGTCTTGCGAAATGCCCCGGTGAGGTCTGCAATGTCGTCGGGAGTGCGCGCGACCCACCAGAACATGAGGTCGGCGGTTGCGGAGAACCCTGCCGTCGAATACCCGCCGCGCACCTCGACGCGACCGGCCCAATCCTCGAACAACGCGGCCACTTCCTTGACGGCGACATCGCGATCGAGGCCCGTCACACGCTCCGGGAGCGCGCGGAAGACCGGGTAGCTCGCGAAGATGAGGTCGTCGGGCATGGTTCCTCTCGTTCGGCTGGTCGTTCGGCTGGGGAAAGCTCCTCGGCCAGCCTAACGTTCGGTGCCCGCAACGGCCGCGGCGGCCGCGGCTCCCGACCGGATGCAGTCCGGAAGGCCCGAGCCGCGCAGCGCGGCACCCGCGAGCGCAATGCCGGGAGGAAGTGCCGCTTCGACCGCGTCGATCAACTCGAAATGACCTACCCGCAGGACCGGAAGCGCGTGCCGCCACCGTGTCACCACGTGGTCGTCGGGGGTCCCGGGCGCGCCGGTCAATCCCGCGATCTCCGCGCTTACCTCGTCCACGAGTGCGCCTTCGTCGCGTGCCAACGCTGCGTCTCCTCCGACGAACGCGCGTACGATGTCGGGTCCCTCCGGTCCGCTCACGTGAGGCCATTTGGAGGAAAACCAGGCGCACGCGGTGACGCTTTTGCGTTCGGAGGCCGGAACCACGATCCCGGTTGCGCCCTCGGGCGGCGGCGCCGACCCGGTGGGGTAGACGAGGCCGACGACCGCGGCGGGCTCGTATCGGATCGTCTCGAGCCCATCTGCCGGCCCGGGAGCGCTCGCCCGCAACATGACGGCGGCGGCGGGTGCCGGAGCCGCGATCACCACCGCCCGCGCCTCGACGCGTGTGCCGGAAGCGAGCCGAACGCGCCATCCCGAACCCGTGCGTTCGATCGTCGCCACTTCGCTCAGCAGCATCACCTGGGTCCTTTCGAGACCGTCCGACAGTGCGTGCACGACGCGCTCCATTCCGCCGCGAACCCCGAGAAACGGTGGAAGCATGGGAGGTTCGCCCGCCTGCCGGCGGAGTGCGCGCATGACGCTGCGGGACGAGCGGGCGGCTGCGTCGATCTCCGGTGCGCCCGCGGCGAGGCTGATCTCGTCCGGCGCGCCCGATCTGGATGCGGCCAGCATCGGCTCCACGAGACGATCGAGCACCTGTTCGCCGAAGCGGCGGCGGACGAGGGCGCCGATCGAGATGTCGGGTCCGGTAAGCGGGCCGGGGAGCAGGTAGTCGCCCAGCGAGCGGAGGGCGCCGAAGGGAGACACGAACCTGCTCCGAAGCACCGCGCGCGCCGACGGCGGGATTCCCCGCACGAACCCGCGCGGGAACGGCCGCAGGATCCCGCGTCGCACGAGGAGAGCGCCGGAGCCTGCCGGCGACACGAGCCGAGCCTCGATCCCCAGCGCCCGGCACAGCTCCAGCGCCTCGGGAACGCGCGTGATGAACCAGTCGGGGCCGCCCTCGATCACCGCGTCGCGGATCTTGTGCGTCACGATCTTTCCACCGAGGCGCTCGGTCCTTTCGAGGAGAATCACTTCCTCCCCCGCTGCCTCCAGTGTCCGAGCCGCGACCAAACCGCTGATGCCGCCGCCGACGACGACGACGCTCATTGTGTATGGACGAATTCGACCAGCCGCGTCAGCGTGTCGGGGTCGGTTTCGGGGAGCACGCCGTGGCCGAGGTTGAAGACGTGGCCGACCTTTCCGCCGCGGCGGAGCACATCGGCGGCGCGCTCCCGCACTACCTCCCACGGCGCGAGACAGACCGCGGGGTCGAGGTTTCCTTGGACCGCAACACCGGGGCCCATCCGCGCACGAGCTGCATCGAGCGGGACGCGCCAGTCGACCCCCACCACGTCGGCCCCGGTCTCGGCCATCGCTTGTAGCAGCTCTCCCGTCGTCACACCGAAGACGATGCGCGGGATGCCGAGGTCCTCGAGGCCCCGCAAGATTCGTTCCACGCTCGGCAACACGAACGTGCGGTAGTCGTCGGGTGCGAGGTGCCCGGCCCACGAGTCGAACAGCTGCACTGCGTGTGCGCCGGCACCTACCTGGGCGCCGAGGTACGCCAACACCGCCTCCGACAGTCGATCCATGAGTTTGTGCCACGTCGCCGGCTCCGAATACATGAGAGCTTTGGTGCGGGCGTGGGTCTTCGACGGTCCGCCCTCTATCAAGTAGGTGGCGAGCGTGAACGGGGCGCCGCCGAAACCGATGAGCGGCACGTCGAGCTCGCCGGCAAGAATCCGCACCGTCTCGATTACGAACGGAAGACCTTCCGCGACGTCGAGGGGATGCAGACGGTCGACGCCCGCGACATCTCGGATCGGCTCGGCGATGACCGGGCCGAGGCCGGGAGCGATCTCGAGATCCACCCCCATCGCCTCGAGGGGAACGACGATGTCGGAGAACAGGATCGCCGCGTCGACTCCGTGACGCCGCACCGGCTGGAGCGTCACCTCGACCGCCAACTCCGGGGTTCGGCACATGTCGAGGATCGTGTGCCGCTCCCGCAGGCGGCGATACTCGGGCAGGCTCCGGCCCGCCTGGCGCATGAACCAGACGGGGGTCACGTCGGTCGGACGGCGCCGGCAGGCGTCCAGGAACCGCGGGATGTCGGCCACCGCAGCATCCTACGCGCCGTCGTCTCTAGCGAATGAGGCGCTCGATGAGATCTACGTACTGAAGGAGATGCCGGAAGCCGAGGAAGTTCTCTCTTACGCGCTCCCGCGCGGCCGCCCCCAGTCGCGCCGCCTCATCGGCGTTTGCGAGAAGGCGCGTAACTGCACTGCCGTAGGAGGCAAGGTCGCGCGCGTCGTCTATGAGCACTCCTGATTGTCCGTCGACGATTTGGTCCTGGATGCCGCCGACTTTCGTCGCAACGACCGGGCGCGCCTTCCACATCGCCTCCGCCACGGTCAGTCCGAATCCTTCCGCGATCGACTTCTGCACGACGACGGTCGCGTAGCGCTGCAGGGCGTTGACGATCGCTGCATTCTCCTCTCCGTCTTCCATCGGGAGATGGACGAGGTGCACGCGCGCCCGTGCCTCGGCCGGAAGATTCCTCCACGCGGAACGGGCCTCTTCGAGCACCTCGGCGCCCTCGGGGTCGTCGGCGACCGCGTCCACGGCCGGTCCCGCGTAGATCAGATGTGCATCCGAATGTGGAGCGACGTGCATTGCGAAGCCGGTGATCACGCCGAGCGGATCCTTGAGGCGGTCCCAGCGCGATATCTGGACGACCGTCGGTGCTCCGGGTGGGACGGGTTCGTCCTCGACGATCTCGGCGCGCCGGTCGACGCGCGCCGGAGTTCCGTCTTCGCGCGTGAAAACGGGCGGTCCGTCGACTTGCCTGTCGATGATGCCGGCGGCGTCGAGGATGGCGAAGACGGTCCTTTCGTCCAATGCCTGGTTCTTTGCGGAGAACGCATCTATCGACGGCGCGATGATCCACACTTTGTCGGCGTCGAGTCGATCCCAAACGAACGCTCGCCGCGAGAAAACGAGCGCGTCGGCGACGTCCACGTACGGGCGTAAGAAGTTCCACGCAGCCGCGGTGATCTCGTTTGGTTGGTCGATTCCTATGTGGCATCGCCACACGACCTTCGCTCCCGCTTCTTTCAGTCGCACACATAAGCCCGCAGGTTGCGGGTCGTGAACGATGACGATGTCGCCGGGACGTACCAGTTCGACGAGTTCGAGCGCATTGTCCTTTTGGACTTGGTCGTAGACCGCCCGCTCTTCGTTCCCGAGGGGACCGCCGTCTCCCGGCGCGCCGTGCAGATGGTTGTGGAGGCGTTTCGTGACGTGAAAGAAGCTCGGGTTTCCGCCGAGCACGATCCAGCGCGCGTCGACGCCCGCGCCGCGGGTGTAGGCGAGGAGCGGGCGCAGCATCTCGGCGACCCCGCCGCCCCGAGCCGTCGAGTTCACGTTCCACACGCACCGCCCTCGAAGATCGCGAGCGGCCGCTTCCACCCGCCGCAGGAACTCGCCTCCGTCGCCGTCACCCATGACGGCGCGGAATTTTTCCGGCGCGAGCGACCCCACGGGGACCTCTTCGATCGTCATGTCCTCACCCTCTGCCTAGACGTTGAGGCCACCATACGTACCCGATTCACGTCGTAGCAAAGTTTGGGAGGATCATTTGATGTCACGCCTGTTCGGAACCGATGGGATCCGCGGGGTCGCCAACCAAGATCTCACGCCCGATCTCGCACTGGCACTCGGCCGGGCCGCGGGATCGGTGCTTGCGCCCGGCGGAGGCCACGTCGTCATCGGACGCGATACGAGGCCCTCGGGTCCGATGCTGGAGGCGGCGTTGCTCGCCGGCCTCTGCTCCGCGGGAGTCGATGTGCGCCGCGCCGGGATCATCCCGACGCCGGCGGTCGCGTTCCTGACGCTCGAGGAGAAGGCTGCGGCGGGAGCGGTGATATCGGCTTCGCACAACCCGGCCGCCGACAACGGCATCAAGTTCTTCTCTTCCGAGGCGATGAAGATCGCGGCTGCGGCCGAGGAGGAGATCGAGGCAGCTATGGAGTCACCCACATCAGACCTACCGACCGGCGCAGAGGTCGGGTCGGTGGAAGACCTCGAACGCGCCGGCGAGCGGTACGTCGACCACCTCATTCACACCTTGCACGAACCGCTGCGCGGTTTGCGAGTCGTACTCGACTGTGCGTTCGGCGCGGCATACGACGTTGCGCCCTCTGCATTTCGCGAGGCCGGCGCCCATGTCATAGCGCTGCATGCGGAGAACGACGGGGGGCGGATCAACGTCGATTGCGGTTCGACCGCGGTGGGAAAGCTTGCGGAGCGAGTCGTGCACGAAGGGGCGGATCTGGGAATCGCATTCGACGGCGATGCCGACCGGGCGCTGGCAGTCGACGAACGTGGACAGGTTGTCGACGGCGACAGAATCATTGCGTTGTCCGCTCTACACCTCAAGGAGTCGGGCGAACTGCACGGCGACCTCGTGATCGGCACGGTCATGGCGAACCTCGGCTTCCGGCACGCGCTCGAGGCGCGCGGGATCGATGTCGTGACGGTGCCGGTCGGCGACAAATTCGTCGCGGAAGCGATGGCCGAGCGGGGAGCCGCGCTGGGCGGTGAACAATCGGGTCACGTCATCTTCGGGAGCCACTCGACGACGGGGGACGGCATCCTCACCGGCCTGCAGGTGGCGGGAGCGGTCGCCGCGTCCGGGGAAACGTTGTCCAATCTCGCCTTCTTCTACGACACCTATCCGCAGGTCCTAACCAACGTTCGCGTCGCCCACGCCGACCGGCTCGAGTCTGCAACCGAGGTGTGGGGGGCCGTCGAGGCAGCCGAACGAACCCTCGGATCGGACGGCCGGGTCCTGGTGCGGGCGTCGGGAACCGAGCCGTTGGTGAGGGTCATGGTCGAGGCGGTCGACGAAGCCACGGCGCGCCGAACCGCGAACAGTCTGGCGGCGATCGTCGCCCGCGCGCTCGCTTAGGCGGCGCGCCCTCCCATCCCCTTTCCCAGAATCCGGCCACCCGCTATCCTGTCGGGTGAAGAGGAAGTTGTTTGCGTACGGATCTAGCGCCAGGGCTCGCCGGTGGAGGCGGCGAGTCGACGAGGTAGGGGATCTCGGAAAGGGCCGCTCGGGAGCGGCCCGACTCGGCGGGTGACCCTCGGCCGGCCACGGTCGTAACGGTGTCGACAAACCCCGGGAGCGATCTCGGGTCACAAACCGGCGCCGCCGGGAGCATCCCGGGTGGGAGTGGCTCCTCTTCACGAAGCGCCGGAGTAATGCGAGTCGATCTCCGGTTCGTCGTTCCGCGCGCACCGGAGCGCGGGGGAGGAGACGTCCATGTGCGGCATCGTTGGATACGTAGGGCGCGACCAGGCGCTTTCGATCCTGCTCGACGGGATGCAAAAGCTCGAGTACCGGGGGTACGACTCCTCCGGGATCGCGGTGATCGACGGAGGGCTCCGGGTGGTGCGGCGCGCCGGGCGGATCTCGGAGCTGGTCGCGGCCGTCGACGGCGCGCAGTTAGAGGGCACCACGGGCATCGGACACACTCGGTGGGCGACGCACGGCGCGCCCACGGACGCCAACGCGCATCCCCATCGCGACTGCAGCGACCGTCTGGCGCTGGTGCACAACGGGATCATCGAGAACCACGACGTTCTCCGGCGCGAGCTTCAAGGCTCGGGTCACGAGTTCCGCAGCGAGACCGATACCGAGGTTGCGGCCCATCTCATCGAAGAGATCATGGCGACCCAAGGGTGCGATCTCTTGTCGGCGATGCTGAAGGCCGTAAACCGGCTCGAGGGGGCATTCGCGCTGGTTGCGGTGCACGTCGACGAGCCCGAGCACATTGTCGTGGCGCGCCAGGAGCCCCCGATCATCGTCGGCGCGTCGAAGGAAGCGGGGCTCGTCGGCTCCGACATCCCCGCGCTCCTTGCTTACACGCGTGACGTGATTCCGCTCGACAACCAACAAGTTGCGGTCGTATCGGCGGGATCCGTCCGGGTTTTCACATTTGACGGGCGGGAGGTCGCGCCCGAGACGGTCCACGTCGAGTGGGATCTGAATGCGGCCGAAAAGGGCGGCTTCGAAGACTTCATGCTGAAGGAGATCTACGAGCAGCCGGATGCAGTTCGCAACACCATGCGGGGCCGGATGAACGAACGTGGCCGAATCGCGCTCGACGAAGTGTCGTGGAGTCAGGACGACCTGCGGGCGATAAACAAGATCGTGGTCGTCGCGTGCGGCACTTCGTTCCACGCGGGAATGGCGGCCAAGCACGCAATCGAGCACTGGACCCGCATTCCCGTCGAGCTTGATTACGCGAGCGAGTTTAGATACCGCGACCCGGTCCTCGACCGTCACAGTCTGGTCATCGGAATCGCGCAGTCGGGCGAAACCGCGGACACGCTCGCAGCGGTGCGCTTTGCTAAAGAGATGGGTGCCAAGGTGGTTGCGGTCACGAACGTCGTCGGCTCGTCGATCACACGTGATGCGGATGCGGTGCTCTTCACTCATGCGGGCCCCGAGATAGGCGTTGCCGCAACGAAGACGTTCCTTGCGCAACTCGTTGCGATCAACGTGTTCGCGCTCTACCTCGCGCAGGAACGCGGGTCTATGCCCGAGTCGAAATTGTTCGAAACGATCGATGCGATGCAACGACTCCCCGAGCAGATCGAAGAGACGTTGCTCGTTCACGATGACGTTGCACGCGCTGCGAAACGCTATGCAGAGGCCGACGATTTCGTCTTCATCGGACGCGGAGTGGGCAATTCGGTTGCGATGGAGGGCGCCTTGAAATTGAAGGAGATCTCCTACATCCATGCCGAGGGCTATCCCGCCGGCGAGCTGAAGCACGGGCCCATTGCGCTGATCGAGAAAGGCGTTCCCGTCGTCGCGATCCTCACCGGCAAGCGGCTTTACGACAAGATGCTGGCGAACGTCGAAGAGGTGCGCGCTCGGGGCGCCGACACGATTTTGATCGCGCCGCGGGGTGACGAGCGGGCGCGCTCGCTGGCGAACGAGTTGTTCGAAGTTCCCGTGACGAAGCCGTTGCTGTCACCCATCCTCGACACGATCCCGCTGCAGTTGCTGGCGTACCACATTGCCAAGGAGCGAGGACTGTCACCGGACAAACCTCGTAACCTCGCCAAGAGCGTCACGGTCGAGTAACGAGCAAAGGAGGGGCCGCTGCGACCCCTGCTGACCCCCGACGAGATGCAGCGCGCCGATCGGGCGACGATCGAGGCGGGCACCCCGGGGCACGTATTGATGGAGCGCGCCGGCCGCGCCGCGGCGCGGGCCGCGCTGCGTGTGGCCGGCGGGCGCTACGGCCGGCGGGCTGCCGTCGTATGCGGTCCCGGGAACAACGGCGGCGACGGCTTCGTCGCGGCTCGGGCCCTTCGTCGCGCCGGGATGGCGGTCACGTGTCTGTTGGTCGGAAACGAAGAGTCGATCCGCGGCGACGCCCTGCTGCACCTCGGGCGGATGAAAAGGGAAGGTATCGAACTCGATTCCTTCGACGGGCGCGGTCTCCTCGGCGCCGGCGTGATCGTCGATGCGTTGTTCGGAACCGGATTCCGCGGATCGGCGGAAGGTGACACGGCCGCAGCCATCGATGCGATGAATTCCTGCCGCGCACCGGTGGTTGCGATAGATATTCCCTCCGGGGTCGCCGGCGCGACCGGACGAGTGGACGGACCGGCGGTGAACGCGGCAGTAACCGTCGCAATGGGCGCGGAGAAGATCGGAACGGCGCTTCCCCCCGGCTCTCTCCATGCAGGAACGGTCGACGTCGTCGATATCGGAATCGCTCTGGATTTCGAGCGGGACGTCGACTTGCGCATCGCCGAGCTCGTCGACGTGCGCGCCGTCATGCGCGCCCGCCCGCCCGACGCACACAAGCGCAGCGCCGGCTCGGTCGTCCTCATCGCCGGGTCCGACGCCACGCGCGGCGCGCCGATCCTTGCCGCCCGCGGCGCGATCCGAGCAGGGGCCGGCTACGTCACGCTCGTCACCACGCCCGCCGTCAAGGCGGCGCTCGCCACATCCGTTCCCGAAGCCCTGTGCGAGGCGACCAACGCGACCACGCTGGGTCCGGAGGCTCTCGACGACTTCGGCGCCGCCATCGGGCGCGCCGACGCCGTCGCCCTCGGGCCGGGCCTCGGGATCGGCGACGCACAACGCGATCTCGTCCGGCGGGCGGTGACGGAGATCGACAAGCCGCTCGTTCTCGACGCCGATGCCCTAAACGTCCTCGCCGGCGCCGGCGGTGCCTCACTCGATCGCACGCTCCCGTTCATCCTCACCCCGCACCCCGCGGAGCTCGCGCGCCTGCTCGGACGCACCACCGAGGAGGTGGTCGGCGACCGGCTGGACGCGGCGCGGTCGGCGGCGCGCCTGTTCCCGCACACCGTGGTGCTCGCTAAGGGGCATCGTTCGATCGTCGTGTGGAACGGGGGGAGCGATGCCGTAGTCGTGCCGGTAGGTGGTCCCGAGCTCGCGACGGCGGGCACCGGCGACGTACTCACCGGCGCCCTCGCCGCGACGCTGGCGGCGGGAACTCCGGCGTCCGATGCGGCGTGGGCGGGGGCGTGGTTGCACGCATCCGCGGGCGCCGAGGCCGCGGCGCTCCGCGGCGCCGAGGGGGTCGCCGCCGGAGACGTCGCCGACTGCCTCGGTCCGGCGCGCGCCGAGCTATCTTCCGCTTTGCGTGCCTGAGGTTTCGCCCCGAGAAATCTCTCGCACACAAAGCAGCACCGACGCTGCAGCGTTGCCCGTTTACGCTCTTGTCATGGTCCGGTTGAGCAGGGACGACGCGGCGCGCCGGGGGCATCCGGTGTGGGCAGAGGTCGATCTCGGCGCGCTCAAGCACAACATCAAGACGCTGTCGTCGGTCGCCGCCGACGCCGAGGTCATGGCCGTCGTCAAGGGGTATGCGTACGGCCACGGGAACCCGGCGTGTGCGGAGACGGCGCTAGAGGCCGGCGCGACCCGGCTGGGGGTCGCGCGCGTCGCGGAGGCGCTGCATTTGCGCGATGCGGGGATCCGGGCGCCGATCCACGTGTTCACCGAACCCCCGCCCGATGCCGCCCGCACGATGATCGAGCACGACCTCACCCCCGCCGTTTACACGGAGGCGTTCGCCCGTCTGCTGTCCGAGGAAGCGGAGGCCTCGGCGCGCCGGATACCCGTCCACGTCAAGCTCGACACCGGCATGCACCGAGTAGGCGTGCCGCCCGACGATGTTCCCGACGCCCTTCGACTGCTGCGATCGCTTCCCGGGCTCGAGATCGAGGGTGCATGGAGCCATCTGGCGGTGGCCGACGTTCCCGACCATCCGTTCACTCGGAAACAGCTCGATCTGTTCGTCGAGATGCTCGACATCTTCGATCGGCTGAAGATCGACCTTCGCCTTCGCCACATTGCAAACTCGGCGGCCACGCTTGCGCTACCGGAGGCGCATTTCGACCTCGTTCGCCCCGGCGCGGCGTGCTTCGGCCTGTGGCCCGGCGCCGCTCTCGTCGGATCCGCCGATCTGCGCCCGGTTCTCGCGCTCCGGGCGCGCATCAACATGACGAAGGCCGTCTCGGCGGGGGACGCACTGTCGTACGGCTTGACGTACCGGTTGCAACATGCAGCCCGAGTCGTGACGGTCCCGGCCGGATATGCCGACGGCTATCCGCGCGCGTTGTCGGGAACGGGTGAAGTGTTGATCAACAAAAAGCGATTCCATGTGTCGGGAAGCGTATGCATGGACCAGTTCATGGTCGACGTCGGCACGAGCGAAGCCGCCATCGGCGATGTTTGCACGCTCCTGGGGACGGACGGCGACCATCGCATCACCGCGGAAGAGGTGGCGGATCGGATCGGGACCATCAACTACGAAGTCACGACGCGCGTCCCGTCGCGCGTGCCCCGTCTCTACGTTGAAGACGATGACGACTCGTAAAAGGCTGATCGCGTTCGCCGGCGCGGCCGTCGGAATCGGGGCGGGCGTGGTGGCAGAGCGTTCGATGCTGAAGCGGCGTCGGCGCAACGACCCCGAGGCGGGCGAGCGATACGGGACGCGCCGCGGGGAACGCAGCAAGATGCTCGACCTTCCGGACGGCGCCCGGCTTTTTATCGAGGAGACGGGACCGTCCCGGGCGCGCCCGGGCGTTGTCTTCGTGCACGGCTCGGGTCTCCGGACCGACATCTGGCACTACCAGATGCACGGAATAGAGGGGCGACGCCTGATCTTCTACGATCTGCGCGGCCACGGGCTGTCGCAGCCCAAGGGCGACGCGGATTTCTCCGTGAAGGGCCTTGCCGACGACCTCCTTCGCGTCATCGAGGACGCTCGCCTCGAGGAGGTTGTAGTCGTGGGGCATTCGGTGGGGGGGATGGTTGCGCTCGAGGCGGCGCTGTTGCGGCCCGACCTCGAGGGGTCCGTCCTGCGGGGGCTGGTGCTTCTCAACACGACCTATCGCCCGGCCGTTGAGACGTTGGCCGGAGGCGCTGCCATCGCGCGCGTCGAGCGCCTCGTGCGCCGCCCGCTCGATGCATTCGCGACGCGCCCCGAGTACCTCGATCGGCTGCGGAAGGTCATCAGACCTTCCGACGGCGTCTTTTGGACGGTGGCACTTGCCGCGTTCGGCCCCGGCGCATCGGCGAAGCAAGTCGACTTCATGTACGACATGCTCGCCGAAACACCGGCGGACGTGATCTTCGACTTGATCAAGTGCTATCGCGATTTCGACGTGCGCGACCGCCTCGAAGAGGTCCGGGTGCCGGTGCTGGTGATCGGCGGAACACGAGACAGGATCACCGTGCCCGGCGCGTCCGAGTATCTCGCCGGGCATCTTCCGAAAGCGGAGCTTCGCTTGCTGGATGGTTGCGGCCACATGTCGATGTTGGAACGCCATCGCGAGATCAATCGCATGCTTGCTTCGTTCTGCGACGACGTGCTCGGTCGGCCGGAGAAGATCCGCCCCGCGCGCGAGAGGAAGAAATCATGAGGGATCAAAGAGTCGAGCGGATGGCGGACGTCTTGGTCGGTTACTCGCTGGGGGTGAACAGCGGCGATACCGTCCACATCAAGGGGCCGTACGTCGCCGAGCCGCTGATGCTTGCACTTTACGAGCGTTGTCTGAAGCAAGGCGCACATCCGAAGATCCTTGCATCACTTCCTGATGCCGAGGCGCTGTTCTACCGACACGCGGCGGATCATCAGCTGGAGTACATCTGGCCGACCGACGAATGGTCGGCAGAGAATGTGGACGTTTCCATCACCATCATCGGCGAAACCAACACACGCTCCCTCTCGCGGATCGATCCTGGGCGCCAGGTGGTTGCCGCGCGGGCGCGAAAGCCCTTGATGGATACGTTTATGCGCCGCGCCTCGGACGGGGGTTTTCGATGGGCGGTGACGCTGTTCCCCACCGAGGCGCACGCGATGGAGGCGGAGATGAGCCTCGACGAATACGAAGACTTCTTTTTTCGCGCGTGTTTGGTCGATGCCGACGATCCCGCCGCCGAGTGGCAGAAGGTCGCCGAGCGGCATGCACGCCTTCTCGAGTGGATGGACGACCATCGCGAACTCCACATCGAGGGACATGGGACGGATTTGCGCCTCGATGTAGAGGGACGCAAGTGGATTCCTTGTGACGGCACCACCAACTTTCCCGACGGCGAGATCTTTACCGGGCCGAACGAGGCGGGCACCGAGGGATACATCACGTTCACGTACCCCGCGTCGTACCGGGGCCGGTCCGTCGAGGGGATTCGGCTCGGATTCGAGGACGGCCGCGTCGTCGAAGCAAGCGCAGGGAAGAACGAGGATTTCCTTCTCAAGGCGCTCGACGCCGACGCCGGGGCGCGCGTTCTCGGCGAGATCGGCATCGGGACGAATTACGGGATCGTCGACTTCTCGGGTGAAAGCCTTCTCGACGAGAAGATCGGCGGGACCATTCACCTGGCGGTCGGTGCTTCTTATCCAGAATCCGGGGGGGTCAACGAGTCGGCAATCCACTGGGACATGGTGTGCGATCTTCGGCGCGGCGGGCGGATCACGCTCGACGGGGACGTTCTGATGGAGGACGGGATCCTGCTTTTCTAAGCAAACCGGGGTAGTGGAGGCGGGGGGGCAGGTTCTATAGGCTTCGCCCATGCCCGGCCGTGCGGAAGATCGCGCCGGCGTCGCCATCGACGCCGTCAGAGATGAGGCGCTCGTGTGCACGAAGTGCCGTTTGGCGGCGGGTCGCACGAACGTCGTGTGGGCGGCGGGGAACCTCGATGCCGACCTGCTCCTCATCGGTGAGGCCCCCGGTTTTCACGAGGACCGGGAGGGGGTTCCGTTTGTCGGCGCCGCCGGGGCATTACTCGACCGGATGCTGGCCGAAGTCGGACTCGATCGATCCCGGGCGGCGATCGTCAACGTGATCAAGTGCCGTCCGCCGGACAACCGCGATCCCCAGCCGGATGAGATAGAGGCATGTCGGCCTTATCTCGAAGCGCAACTGGCGCACATGCGTCCCGATGTGATCATCACACTCGGCAACTTCGCGACCCGTTTCATCCTCGAAGATCAAATCGGGATCACGAGAGCACGCGGCCGTGTCTACCGGCGGCGCGGCGCGGCGGTCGTGCCGACCTTCCACCCTGCGGCGGCGCTGCGAGGAGGACGGTTCGGGGGGATGAGCCCGATCGATGCGATCCGTCTCGACTTCAGGACGGCCGTAACACTCCTTCGGCGCGCGGCCGCGGCACCCCGGGAGCCCGCGCCCGCTCCGGTCGCGTCTTCCGGAGCGTCCACGGGGGACGGCGAGCAACTCGGATTGTTCTGATCGTCGATGCGCCCATACCTGGCCGTCACTACGACCTCTCCCGAGGAGACGCGTATCGTCGGCGCCGCGCTCGCGCCGATGCTCGTCCCGGGAGATGTGATCTCGCTGTCGGGTGATTTGGGTGCCGGGAAGACCGTCCTCGTCCAAGGTGTGGCCGCGGCGTTGGGCGTAGAGGACCGGGTGCTCTCGCCGACTTTCACCATCGTTCACGAGTACCGTGGCCGCTACACGATTCTGCATCTCGACGTTTATCGCCTGAACTCGTTTCAGGAGGTTCTCGACCTCGGGTTCGAAGAGCTGCTCGACCCCGAGGCAATTCTTCTTGTGGAATGGGGTGAGGCGGTGGCTCCGCTGCTCCCGCCCCGCTATCTCGAAGTTCTCATCCGATCCGCCGAGGCGACCGGCCCGGCCGACGACCGCGTGGTGCTGTTCCGCGGCCACGGGGATGATTGGATGCACAAGCTGGAGGGCATGCGCGCCACCGCCGAGGCGTTGCTCGATGCGGCATCGCCGGACCTCTCGACGGGGGCACGGTTTGGGTACATCGCCGGGCTTCCGCCGCGCGACCATGGAGGACGGGGCGCGCCCTAGGCGCCGGACGAAGGAGAGAACTCGTTGTTGGTCTTGGGGATCGAGACTTCGACGCCGCAGGCGAGCGTTGCCATCGGCTCCGAACAGGGAGTCGTGGCGAGCGCGCTCGTCAGCCGGGGTGCGTCGTACAACGAATTCCTTCTGCCTGCGATCCGGTTTTGTCTGGATGAGGCCGGGCTGGATTATCGGAACCTCGGCGGCATTGCAGTCAGCCTCGGCCCGGGGCTGTTCACCGGAATGCGAGTGGGTGTGGCGACTGCCAAGGCGCTGGCGCAGGCGCTCAGCGTCCCGATTTGCGGCATGGCAAGCCTTGATCTGGTTGCCTACGAGGTCCGCTACACGCCGAAGACGATATGCGTCGCACTCGATGCCCGGCGGGACGAGGTTTTTTGCGCGTTCTACAAGTCCTCTCCCGGCGGCATCCAACGGATGAGCGATTACCGGATCGAGACGCCGGCGCGTCTCGCGACGGGACTCGAGTCGCGCCGTGAGGATGTGCTGCTGGTCGGAAATGGGGCGTTGCTCTACCGAGCGGTCTTCGAGGAGATCGGGCCTCTCGTGGAGATCGGGACGATGAGTCATTCGTTCCCCAATGCGGTGTCGCTCGTGGAACTGACGGTCCCGCGGATGTACAGGGAGGATTTTGATTCGGTCTACGACCTCAAACCTCTTTATCTCAGGCAGTCCGCAAAACGCATCCAGTGGGAACGCATCCGTGGAAGCAGGAGTGCGTGATGGCGCTCGCCCGCAAGCCGGAATCGGCGCAGATCCCGGACGTCGAGCTGACGCGCATGCGTCGTCGGCACCTACGCCGGGTTTTGGCGATCGAGGGGCAAGTGTATCCCCGCCCCTGGAGCGCGTCGTTGTTCCTGTCGGAGTTATCGCAACGGACGACACGTTCGTACATCGTCGCCCGAGTCGACGGCTTCGTCGTCGGCTATTGCGGCATCATGTTCACCGGCCTGGAGGCGCATGTAACGAACATCGCGGTCGATCCCGATTTTCATCACACGAAGATCGGGACACGGCTTCTGTTGAAACAGATCACGGAGGCGGTGGCACGGGGCGCCGAGACGATCTCCCTCGAGGTGCGTGTGTCGAACGTAAAGGCGCAAGCGATGTACGAGAAGTTTGGTTTTTCGACCGTCGGCGTGCGCAAGGGTTACTACATCGAAACTTCCGAGGATGCGTATGTAATGGTGGTCGAGCACGCGTCGTCGACCGATTACCGGCTGCGACTGAGCGCGATCCGCGATGAGCTGGGTCGTCCGATCGGGAGCGTCGCGGATGAGTGATCTGTTGTTGACCCGGCCCGAGACCGAAACCGTCGAACGAAAGATCGGCGAATGGGACGAAGAGACGCTCATTCTCGGCATCGAGACGTCCTGCGATGAGACCTCCGCGTCCGTCGTAAAGGGCGGCCGCGAGATTCTGTCGAACGTCATCGTTTCGCAGGTCCGGCTGCACGGCGAGTACGGCGGAATCGTGCCCGAGATCGCTGCCCGGGCACATGTCGAGGCGCTCACCCCCGCCATCGCCGAGGCGCTGCGGGGGGCGGATGCAACCTTTTGGGACCTCGACGGGATCGCCGCCACGATCGGCCCCGGCCTCATCGGGTCGCTGCTGGTGGGAGTTGCGGAGGCTAAATCGATCGCATCCGTCCTTCAGATCCCGTTCGCCGGAGTGAACCACCTCGAGGCGCACATCTACTCGAACCTTCTCGAGGATCCGGAGGCAACCTTCCCGGCCGTCGCCCTCATCATCTCCGGCGGTCATACGATGCTCGTCCACGCCCGCGCTCACGGCCACTACGACGTCCTCGGCGGAACGATCGACGATGCCGCCGGCGAGGCGTTCGACAAAGTTGCGAGGTTCCTTGGGCTTGATTACCCGGGCGGACCCGAGATCGATCGACTGTCCCTGCTCGGAAATCCAGAAGCCGTTTCGTTTCCTCGTTCGATGATCAATGTCGCGGGTTTCGACGTGTCTTACTCCGGGCTCAAGACCGCGGTCGTCAACTACGTGCGGAAGGCCGAGGCGCGCGGCGAGGACCTATCGATAGAGGATATTGCCGCTTCGTTTCAAGCTGCAGTGGTCGAGATTCAGGTGAGCAAGACGATGGCCGCGGTCGAGAGCGTCGGGGCCGACCGGGTCTTTCTGTGCGGCGGAGTGGCCGCCAATTCCGGCCTCCGCCGGGGACTGGCAGATGCGTGCTCCGCGGCGGGGGTTCTTCTCACCGTCCCGAGGATCGAGTTGTGTACCGACAACGCGGCGATGGTGGCCGCGTGCGCGGCCGCCATGCTCCGCCGGGGCCTCTATTCGAGCCTCGCCGCGGCACCCGATCCCAACCTGACGTTGTAGAAGTTTGTCGTCGGAAATCCGCCTGTATCGAACATGGGTTCGATAGAGTTGATGGTGCACCGCACCCCCGCGGCGTGATGGGACACATGGACCCGTTCCGCTGCAGCACGAACGAGCTGGTCGGAGACATTCACCAGCTCCATACGACGATTTCGAGCGCGCACAGGCGCCTCCTGCGCGCGATCGCCGAATTCGACAGGCGCGAGGCGTGGGCCGCCGACGGGTGCCGCAACATGGCGGGCTGGTTGTCGGCGCACCTCGGCATATCCGTCTCGCAGGCATTTCGCTGGACCAAGGCCGCCCACGCGCTCGAAGATCTTCCCCTCCTCGCGGCCGCGCTCGAGAACGGCACGTTGTCGCTCGACAAGACGATCGAGCTTGCCCGCTTTGCAACTCCCGCCACCCAGGAAAGCCTTATTCGGTGGGCCGAGAAAGCGTCGGTGCCGGCGATCAGGCGCAAGGCCGATGTCGCCAACCGTCCCTCGCTGGACGATACGACCGCCGCTCAACGGGCGCGCTACTTCCGCTGGTGGACGTTCGACGACGGCGCGTGCATGGGCGTCGAGGGGGTCTTGCCGTCCGCCGACGGAGCCGCGGTTGCCAAAGCACTCACGCGCCTCGCTAGTTCTCTGCCGGAGGATCCCGACTGCCACGACGGCTTGGAGGAACGCTGCGCCGATGCGCTGGTGGCCATGGCGCGGGCGCGGATCGCGGAGGATCAAGATCCGGATCGGGCGACGGTCGTGCTCCACGTCAACCTCGACGACGTCGTGAGATATGGCCCCGGCGGCGAGATCGACGGCGGCCCGGTCGTACATCCGGAGGTGGCACTCCGCATGATGTGCGACTGCCGCCTCGAGTGCGTCGTCGGCGACGGCGGCAGGACGATCGGGATCGGGCGCGCATCGCGTACCCCGTCGCCGTGGCTCCTGCGCCAACTCTTTCACCGCGACCGCGGCTGCACGTTCCCGGGCTGCGGAGCGACGCGGTTTCTGCAGGCGCACCATGTCCGCCATTGGATACGGGGCGGCCATACCAACCTCGACAATCTCATGCTCGTTTGCTTCTTCCATCACAAGCTCGTCCACGAGCACAACTGGAGCGTGAAGCTGGACCGCGACGAGCGCGCGCAGTGGTTTCGTCCCGACGGGAACCGCCACCAGCCCCGCCCACCGCCGTCGCCGGCGCCCGCGCCCACGTCACATGCAGCGGTTTGACCGCCTTCCGGTCCCGCGCTACCCTTAGCACTCGAAGCATAGGAGTGCTAATCCGTTCGACATCAGTTGGAGGTAGGTATGGCAACCGCTACCAAGACCGCGCTCAAGCCGCTCGAGGACCGCATCCTGGTCCGGCCCGAAGAGGGTGAAGAGACGACCGCGTCCGGCATTGTGATCCCCGACACGGCCAAGGAGAAGCCCCAGGAGGGGACCGTCCTCGCGGTGGGTCCGGGCAAGCGGAGCGACACCGGCGACCTTGTTCCGATGGACGTAAAAGAGGGCGACCGGGTCATCTACTCGAAGTACGGCGGCACCGAGATCAAGCTCGAAGGCGAGGAGCTGCTGATCCTGTCGGCGCGCGACGTGCTCGCCATTCTCGGCTAGGAGGCGCTCCCGGTCTTCTTCGACCCGGCGCAGGGGCTCGCCCTGCGCCACATCCCGTGGGGAGTGTCCCCGAGAGGAGTTCTGCCAGATGTCAAAGCTGTTGAAGTTCGATGAGGACGCACGTCGCGGCCTCGAAGCCGGTGTCGACCGGCTCGCAAACGCGGTTCGGGTGACGCTCGGGCCCCGCGGGCGCAACGTCGTCCTCGACAAGAAGTGGGGTGCGCCCACGATCACCAACGACGGCGTCACGATCGCCAAGGAAATCGAGCTCGAGGACCCGTGGGAGAACATGGGCGCCCAGCTCGTGAAGGAAGTAGCGAGCAAGACCAACGACGTTGCCGGTGACGGCACCACCACCGCCACCGTGCTGGCGCAGGCTCTTGTTCGCTCCGGCCTGCAGGCGGTGGCCGCGGGTTCGAACCCGATGGAGCTCAAGCGGGGTATCGAGAAGGCGGTGCGCGCTGCGGTGGAGTCGCTGAAGTCCCAGGCGCGCGATGTCGAAGACCGTGGGCAGATTGCGCACGTCGCGGCCATCTCTGCGAACAACGACTCGGAAATCGGTGAAATGGTCGCCGAGGCCATGGACAAGGTCGGCAAGGATGGGGTCATCACCGTCGAGGAGTCGAATACGTTCGGCCTCGAGCTGGAGCTCGTCGAAGGTATGCAGTTCGACAAGGGCTACATCTCGCCGTACTTCGTCACCGATCAGGATCGCATGGAGGCGATCCTCGACGAGCCCTACATCCTGTTCGCCCAGCAGAAGATCTCCTCGGTGCGCGATCTTCTGCCGATCCTCGAGAAGGTCATGCAGTCGGGCAAGCCCCTGCTGATCGTTTCCGAGGACGTGGAGGGCGAAGCTCTCGCCACGCTCGTCGTCAACAAGATCCGCGGCACTTTCAAGGCGGTCGCGGTCAAGGCGCCGGGGTTTGGAGACCGCCGCAAGGCGATGCTTCAGGACATGGCGATCCTCACCGGCGGCCAGGTGATCTCGGAAGAGATCGGGCTCAAGCTCGAAAGTGTCGGGGTCGACCTGCTCGGGCAGGCTCGCAAGATCGTCGTCACGAAGGACGACACGACGATCGTCGAGGGCCAGGGCAGCGAAGACGAGATACGCGGCCGGGTCGAGCAGATCAAGGCCGAGGTCGAGCGCACCGACTCCGACTGGGATCGCGAGAAGCTGCAGGAGCGCCTCGCGAAGCTCTCCGGCGGCGTGGCCGTGCTGAAGGTCGGCGCCGCGACCGAGGTGGAGCTCAAGGAGAAGAAGCACCGGATCGAGGACTCCGTGTCGGCCACGCGGGCGGCCGTGGAAGAGGGAATCGTTCCCGGAGGCGGTACCACCCTGGTGCGGGCCCGGGAGGCGGTCGAGGCCCTCGATCTCGAAGGTGACGAGCGGGCGGGAGCACGCATCGTGGCGCTGTCGCTCGAGGCGCCGCTGCGGTGGATCGCCCAGAACGCCGGCTTCGAGGGCGGCGTCGTGGTCGAACGCGTGCGCAACGAGAAGCCGGGGCACGGTCTCAACGCGGCAACCGGCGACTACGTCGACCTCGTGGGGGCCGGTGTGATCGACCCGGTGCGGGTCACGCGCTCCGCGCTCGAGAACGCGGCGTCGATCGCGGCGCTGCTGCTCACCACCGAGGCCACCATCGTCGACAAGCCGCAGGAGGAGGCGCCGGCCGCCGGCGGCCACGACCACGGCATGGGCGGCATGGGCGGCATGGGCGGCATGGGCGGCATGATGTAGGGGGGTTTTCTCCCACAGCAAGAAAAAGGGGCCCCGGTCGAAGAAGACCCGGGCCCCTTTTTCGCGCGCCCTTCTAGAACTTCGAGACGTTCAGCAACGGTTCCTTTACCGCATCGCGGTCGTCGAGGTTGTTCCAGTCGGTCGTTCCGTTGCTCTGCAGCGCGGCCTGCACCTCGGCCGGCGACGCGCCGGGGTGCGACGCCTTGTACAGCGCCGCGGCGCCGGCGACGTGAGGAGAGGCCATCGAGGTTCCGCTGATGGTGTTGTAGCCGCCGCCCTTCCACGTCGAGTGAATGCACACCCCCGGGGCGATGATGTCGACGTCGGCCCCGTAATTGGAGAAGTTGGCGAACGTGTCGTCGACGTCACTGCGGCACGTGGGGGATCCGAGGCCGCCCGGAAGCCCGTCGAAATCGGCGAGGGCCGATACCGTGATGACCTCATCGTAGGCCGCCGGCACGTGGTTGGCTGAGTCGTCGCTCTCGTTCCCCGCCGCAACCGCATACGTGACGCCTGCCTGCACCGACTTGCAGATCGCGTCGTGAAGTGCAGTTCCCGTGGCGCAGCCCGATCCGGCGGGCTCGCTGCCACTTCCTCCGAGGCTCATGTTGGCCACTTCGATCGTCGCCGCGTTTGCCGTCACCCAGTCGACGCCGCAGATGATCGACGACCACGAACCACTTCCGGCGTTGTTCAGCACTCGTACCGCATGGAGGCGCGCGCCGGGCGCGACCCCCACGACGCCTTGCGCGTCGTCCTTGGCCGCAGCAGTTCCGGCGACGTGCGAACCGTGCCCGTTGCCGTCGGAGTACGACTTGCCGGTCGAACAGTTCTTGCCGCCGACCACGTTGAGGTCCGGGTGGGTCGTGTCGATCCCGGTATCGAGAACCGCAATGTCCACGTCGACCGAGCCGGCTCCGTCGCCCGCCGCCGTGCTGCTTACCTCGCCGTCGATGCGGTTGATGCCGGTCGGAAGGCTTTGTGCGGAAATGGACACGGGCCGGTCCTCGGACACGTAGGCAACGCGCTCGTCGCTCCTGACGGCGTCGAGCCGGGCCTGCGGAAGGACCGCGGCGTACCCCTTGATGGAGTGCTCGTACACGAATTGGATCTCCGCCGCGTGCTCGTTGGCGTGCTCGCGTGCTACGGCGCCCGGATTCTGCACGGATTCCTTCAGCACGACGATGTAGGACGCCTTCCCGCCCGCGGCATGCGCCCCCGGAACGAGTGCGACCGCAAACAGGACGAGTACGCAGAAAGCAACGGCACGTTTGCCCATTGGTCCCCCTGACCCCCATTCGGCGCGAGCCGACTCGCGCCGCCTCGGATCGGAATGTACTTCGCCGGGGGGCGTCGCGTCGAGAGCGGGGGCGGGTATTTCCCCCGCTTCGGGGTCGCGACGTACCGCTACGGGAGGTACGACATCGGGTTCACGGGGGAGCCGTTGACCCGCACTTCGAAGTGAAGGTGATCGCCGGTGCACGATCCGGTGCATCCGACGTAGCCGACGACCTCACCCTGCGACACCGACGCGCCGCCGCTTACGGCGAAGCCGGACATGTGCGCGTACAGCGTGCTGATGCCGCCGCCGTGGTCCACGATGACCGCGTTGCCGTAGCCCGAGTAGGACGAGGCGAGGATGACGGAGCCGCCCTTGGCCGCCACGACCGGCTGCCCGGTGTAGCCGTCGATGTCGATCCCGGTGTGCATCCTGCCCCAGCGGGGTCCATACGGGGAGGTGACCGGACCGTTGAGAGGCCAGATATAGCCGCCGGCCGACACGCCCAGGCTGGTGACGGATCGCTGAGCCTGGGCCGCGATGATTTCCTTCCTCAACTGCTCCGCCTCGTGCTCGAGGTTCCCCTCCCGATCCCGCAGTCGTGCCACGTCGGCCGCCACCGCCGCGTATGCGGCATCGAGCTCCTCTTTGCGGTCGTCGAGGTCGGCGAGCAGCCCGGCGCGCCCGGCGCGCCGCTCTTCGAGTTCGTTTCTCTTGACGAGAAGAATGCGGTTTTGCTCTTCGATCTCGACCTTCAACCGCCCGAACTGGACCAGAGCTCCGGTGTTCTCCTGCGCCGCGATCCCGAGGATCTCGGCCTTCGCGTCGAGCTCCGCCAGGGACTCGGAGTTGAGCAGAGCGTCGATGATGTCGGTGGCCCCCTGTTTGTAGAGGATGACCGCCTGTTCGGTAGCCCGATCTTCAACGGCATCGATCTTCTTCTGCGTCGCCGCGATGTGCGCTTCTACCGTCCTGACCTCGGATTCGACCTCCGCCACCTGCACATCGAGCTTGTTGATTGCGATTTGGAGCGTCGTGATGTCTTTCTCGAGCACGCGAATGCGGCTCTTCAGCGATCCCGCCCGGGCTTCTTTCTCCCCCAGACGGTCGCGCACCGCATCGAGCTGATCGCGGGTTTGGTTGAGGTTCTTCTTCTTTTGGTCGGCAATCGAGCCGACTGCGGGGATGAGGAGGGTGCACACGACGGTGGCCGCAATGAGCGCGCGTCCCAGCCGTTGTCGTTGCAAGCTCGATTCTCCTCCCCGGCGTCCCCTAGATCCCTTTCGACCGGGCCCGTGTCGGCTCCCGCGCCGTTTCCGTTCTCCGCACCCCAGCCCCTCAGGCGGTGGGGGGGGAACCGCCGGGCATCCTGCCATATGTGCCCAGCCCGCACAAGCACATCAGGAGACATACGGCGCCAAGCGGATTTCCCTCTCAATCCACGCACAAAGGGACCGGCCGAAAATTGTGCAAGAGCGCGAATATTTGTCCCGATCACGTCTTGCCACGGGCCGGCCGGCGGCGTAATGTCCGTCCTGCACCCGCTGAGTTGTAAACCGGTTTCGGCCGGGAAGAAGGCTCGGCGGGTGCACTTTTTTTGGGCGCAGTCGTGCCTTTTCCCGCTCCGGCGCACCCGCTATCGTTGGGGACGTTCCCGAAACCGGGCACTTTTGCGTGGAGCGCCCGAGAATGGATGAACGATGCACGTGGATCTTCTTGATCTGGAGACCGCCATCAAGGCAATGTCGGGCGTTCTCGGCTGCGTGATCTTCTCCGGTCCCGAAGGCGAGCCCACCCAGATTCAGGCGTTCGTCCGGCGGGGGGTGGGGCGTGACGAGGTGCGTCGGGCGATCGAGGGCGAGCTGGAGACGCGCGGCCTCGATCTCGCCCGGATCGACATCCTGGTTTCCGACCTCGAGGCGGAAACCTCTCTGGCCGACATTGCAGCGGACGTCCTTTCGGCCGCACCGGACGACGCGGATGATCCCATCGCCGCGCTCGAACGGCGGTTGTCCGCGGCGGCGGGCCGTCCTGCCATCCGGCGCGTAGCGCTCACGTCGACGGCCGGTCGGGTAGAGGCCGAGGTCGTGCTCGCGGGGATGCCGCCCGGCACGGCCGGGCGCGCCGAGGGCGACAAGTCATCGCGCGGGCTTGAGGTCGTCGCCTCGGCAACCCTGGATGCGGTGCACCGCCTCGTGGGCGGCGGCCGTTTCTCTGTGGAACACGCCTCGGTCGTCGCAACGAGCGCGGGCGACGCCGCCCTGGTGTTCGTGCGGGCGGGTGAGGACAACCTCGTGGGAGCTGCGGTCGTACGCGACGATCCCCTCGCCGACGTCGTCGTGCGCGCCACGCTTGCCGCGGTCAACCGTGTTATCGGGCGCCCGTCGTGACGATCGGCGCGCTCGTGGAAAGATCGGCGCGCCGCTGGTACAGTCGGAGTGTCATAGGAGTGTCGCCGCCTCCCGGAGTGTAGCGGGAGTGTACGTGCCGGCCCCTGTTTCCGATGTGCAGGAAGGGAGACTCGCATGCCCCAGTCGTCCACAGACGTGCCCGGCGCCGCGCCTCACGGTGGTGCGCTCGAGATTCGCGCCGCAGGTGACGAGGAGCGCTCGTCGCTCGCGTCGGAGGCACGGTCGCTTCCGACCATCGAGGCAAAATCCCGCCGCGTCTTGAGCGACCTCGAACTGTTGGCCGGCGGCGCCGTGTCGCCCAACCGGGGCTTTATGGTCGAAGCCGATTACCGCTCGGTTGTGGACGAGATGCGCCTGGCGAGTGGGGTGCCGTGGAGCCTTCCCATCACTCTGTCGGCGACCGACGACGAAGTCGCAAACCTCTCCGCCGGAGGCCGCGCCGCGATCGTTCACGAGGGGTCCCCGGTGGCGATCATCGACGTCGGCGACATCTATTCGGCCGACTTCAAATACGAAGCCGAAAAGACCTATCTCACCTCCGATGAGGATCATCCGGGAGTCGCATATCTCTTCTCCCAGGCGCCTCATTACGTCGGAGGTGACGTCACGGTCCTGGACAATGTCTTTGCGCACGAGTTCGCTTCTTACCGCCTCACGCCTCTCGCTCTGCGGGAGAAGATCGCCGAGCGGGGGTGGAAGACGGTGGTCGCATTCCAGACGCGCAATCCCATACACCGCGCCCATGAGTACATCACCAAGGTCGCGCTCGAGATCGTCGACGGCCTCGTCATCCACCCCCTCGTCGGCGGGACCAAGTCGGATGACATTCCGGCGGAGACGCGCATGAAGTGCTACGAGGTCCTGATGGACAACTACTACCCGCACGACCGAGTCCTGCTCAGTGTCTTTCCCGCGGCGATGCGCTATGCAGGGCCGCGCGAGGCGATCTGGCACGCCCTCCTGCGCAAGAACTACGGCGTCACTCACTTCATCGTGGGACGGGATCACGCAGGCGTCGGGGATTACTACGGCACTTACGACGCACAGAAGATCTTCGAAGAGTTCGACCCGAGCGAGCTCGGAATCGAGCCGCTCAAATTCGAGCATTCGTTCTTCTGCAGGGAGTGCGGTGCGATGGCTTCGGCGAAGACCTGTCCCCACGATCGCGAGCACCATGTTCATCTGTCCGGAACCCAGGTGCGTCAGATGCTCGTCGACGGCGTCGAGCCGCCGGAGGAATTTTCCCGGCACGAGGTTGCTCGCATCCTGATCGAGGCGACGCGCGCGAGCGCGTGACGACGACAAGGAGTTTGGGACCGATGGGTTTGCTCGGCAAACTGAAGAAGAAGGGCGCGGACGCGGCCCCTTCGAAGAGGCGCGGCCGTAAGGTGATGGTGATCGGGCTCGACTGCGCGCCGCCGGAGCACGTGTTCAACGGGTATGCGGACGAACTGCCCAACCTCACGAAGTTGAGAGAGAACGGCGCCTGGGGTCCGCTCGAATCGATCACGCCGCCGATCACGGTTCCTGCGTGGGCGTGCATGATGACGTCCAAGGATCCCGGCACACTCGGGATCTACGGCTTTCGCAATCGCAAGGACCACACCTACGACGGGCTTGAGTTTGCAACCTCGATCAAAGTGAAGGAACCCACCGTGTGGGACATCCTGTCGGCGAACGGTAAGGACTGCATCGTCATGTCGGTTCCGCCCGCGTACCCGCCGAAGCCGGTGAACGGGGTTCACATCGGGTGCTTTCTCACGCCCACGAACGAGAGCGAATACACGTATCCAAAGGAGCTGAAGCAGGAGCTCCTTGCGAACGCGGGTGAATACATCTTCGACGTGAGGAATTTCCGTACCGACAACACCCAGTACATCATCGATGAGTCGTACAAGATGACGGAAGCCAAGTTCCGCAACGCCGACTATCTGTTGTCGTCGAAGCCGTGGGATTTTTTCATGATCGTGGAGATGGGGCCGGACCGCCTCAATCACGGCATCTGGTCGTTCATCGATCCAAACCACCCGCGCCACGAACCGGGAAACCCCTACAAGGACTCGCTGCGCGAGTACTACCGCTTCCTCGACGGCAAGATCGGCGATTTGTTGGCCAAACATGCCGACGACGAAACCGTCGTCCTCGTGGTTTCCGACCACGGCGCAAAAGCGATGGTGGGTGGCGTGTGCTTCAACGAGTGGCTGGTCCAAGAGGGATACCTCGCCTTCGAAGAGGCGCTTCCGGACGGGGTCACTCCGATCAACAAACTGTCGATCGATTGGTCGCAGACCCGCGCGTGGGGGGACGGCGGCTACTACGGAAGGCTGTTCCTCAACGTAGAGGGGCGGGAGCCAAACGGGATCATCCCCGCCGACGACTACGACCGGGTGCGGGACGACCTCGTGGCGAAGATCGAGGCCATGGTCGACCACGAGGGCAAACCGCTGGGGAACAAGGCCCTCAAGCCGGAAGAGATCTACCAGAACGTCAACGGCGTCGCTCCCGATCTGATCGTGATCTTCGGACAATTAGAGTGGCGCAGCGTCGGTTCCCTCGGCCACGGATCGATTTACACATTTGAGAACGACACCGGCCCGGACGAAGCCAACCACGCCGAGAAAGGCATCTTCATCATGACCGGCGCCGGCACGACCGGGGAGAAACATGATTTGCATCTATGGGACGTTCATTCGACCGTCCTCGACCTGTTCGACCTTCCGCCCGCCGAGGGCGCGCTCGGCACGTCCGTGCTGAAGAAATGATGGAGAAGAGGAGGACACACGCATGGCTCTGAAGCAGGCCGATCGTGAGCGAGGTTGCGTTATCTGGTTCACGGGTCTTTCCGGCTCGGGAAAGACGACCATCGCCCACCTCGTCGAGGAGAAGCTCGCGAACGCAGACGTCCCCATCGAGCTGCTCGACGGCGACGTCGTGCGCGAGAACCTCTCTAAGGGGCTCGGCTTTTCGAAGGAGGATCGCGACACGAACATCCGGCGCATCGCGTTCGTCGCTCATCTGCTGCAGCGCAACGGCACGTTCGTGCTCACCGCGGCGATCTCGCCCTACCGTGCCGTTCGCGAAGAAGCCCGCATGATGATCAAGGACTTCGTCGAGGTGTATGCGGACGCTCCCCTCGAGGTCTGCGAGGAGCGCGACACGAAGGGCCTCTATGCGAAGGCGCGGGCGGGCGAGATCAAGGGCTTCACCGGGATCGACGATCCCTACGAGCCGCCGTCGGGGCCGGAAGTGATCTGCAAGACCGCCGACGAGACCGTCGAAGAATCGGCGCAGAAGGTGATCGACAAGCTGGTGGAGCTCAAGTTCCTCGTCGACGAGTAATTCTTCAGTGCCGGTAGATCTCCATTCTCACACCACCGTTTCCGACGGGGCTGATTCACCGTCCGCGCTGATCGACGCCGCGGCCGCGGCCGGGCTCAGCGCGATCGCCGTGACCGACCACGACAACGATGCGGGATGCGACGAAGCCGTCGCGCGCGGAAAGATCGTGGAGGTGGAGGTGGTGCGGGGCGTCGAGATCTCGTGCGACGTAGACGATCTCGCGGCGCGCGGATTTAGCCCCACGAGCCGGCCGACGATGCATCTTCTCGGCTACTTCATTCCCGATGCCGACAACCCCCTGTCGGCGGCGCTCGCCCAGTTGCAGCACCACCGGGCCAATCGCAACCGCATAATGGTCGACCGGCTCAACGAGCTCGGAATCGACGTGACCTTCGAGGAGATCGAGAAGGAGGCGGGCGGGCCGGGGGCGCAGATCGGGCGTCCGCATTTCGCCAAGGTGCTCGTCCGCCGCGGCGCCGTCCCCGACTTTCAAAGCGCCTTCGACGACTATCTCGCCAAAGGAGCCAGAGCGTACGTCGGCCGGAAATTGCTACGCCCCGCCGAGGCGGTCGAGCTCATGCGTTCCGCCGGTGTCGTTCCGGTCCTCGCCCACCCGTTCACGCTCAATCTGCCCCCCGACGAGCTCGAGCGCCTCGTCGACGACCTCGTGGATGCCGGCCTCGCGGGCATCGAGGGTTATCACGGAGATCGCACCGAGGAGGAGCAAGCCGCCGTGCGCGACCTTGCCGAGCGCAAGCGACTGGTCGCATCGGGCGGCAGCGACTATCACGGCGCCATGGTTCCCGATCGCAAGTTGCCGGGCGGGAAATGCGGGGTGTTCGTGCCCGACGACGTCCTCGAGGCGCTGCGTGCCGAGGCAGGTTCGTAGGAGCGGTGTTCATCACCCGCGCAACGAGACACGACCGCGGCGACATCGTCGAGTTGTTGAAGACGCGCGGGTGGGACGACGCCGACGTCACCGAGGGCAGTTGGTACATCGCCCGCCACGGCGCCGTGATCGGCTGCGTTCAGCTCGTCGAGGTCGCGCCCCAGACGGTCGTGGTCGACAACGTCCTCGTCCACGAGGAGCAGCGGGGAAGGGGCGTCGGAGACGCCCTCCTCAAGGCGGCGATGAACGCAAAGGGCGGCACCATGTACCTGTGCTGCCACGAGGAGAACGTCGCCTTCTACGACCGCTTCGGCTTTGCCACTTCCGACGTTGCGGAGTGCCCGCCCGAAGTCATCGCCTACTGGAACAAAGTCGACGACTACCCGACCCCGGAAGGTCACGTGCACTTCTACATGAAGGCGCGCTGAGCAACTCCGGTCGATGATTGGACGGATGACCACCTTACGCGGGGTCATTCGTCCAATCGATCGAGGTGTGGCCCTGTAGCTACCGATACAAGCAGCCGTGGCGTCCTTCGACCGCTTCCAGGCTTGCCGCTTCCATCGATTCGGCGAGCTTGATCATCTGCCATCCCTCGAACGTGCCCGTTAAGCCGTATCGTCCCGTCGAACCTCCCGGGCGTCACGGGCCAAATGACGGCGTTCGGTGCGCGTCCCGTCGACTGATCCCCACTCCAGATACTTGGGATCGGCGAGCCAACCCCGCAGGTTGGGCAGGCCGGCCGCGGGATCACGGGGCAGAACGCTCGGAACGCCGATGTGCGGCTGCAGTCGGGCCACTGCTTCGTCGACGGAGATGTAGTGAGGTTTTCGCCACGAAGATCGTGCGGTGGGCGTGGCCCAGACCGTGCCGGCCGACGGTTCCTGGATCACTTCTTCGCCGTCTAAGGGCGTCGCCGAGGCAACAGGCTCTCGCTCGGCGCGGAGCGCGGGCTTATTTTTGGATGGCGAAGTCGGCGAGGTCGGGGCGGCCCAGCGCAATCCACGCCCTGCTTTCCCAGCGGCGCGCCACCTTTTCGCCGCGCAGTCCCCGGTGGCAGTGGCCCAACTCGTGCGCAAGCACCGCCGCCCAGTAGTCCTCGAGCGTCGGCGGGTCGTAGCGGGCGATGCCCTGGGCCGCGTAGGAGTTCCATCTGTCGAGGTCGTTCTTGAGCGCCCTCCCGTAGAACAGGATGAAGCACAACGAGCCCGAGCCGTCGTCGTCGATGTAGCTGTGGTAGCTCGCATCCGCGAGATGACCGTCCTCCGGCACCCGCTGCACCCCCGGCCGAGACTGAATCTGAACCACGTAAAGGTCCTTCCAAATCAACTTCTGCCACATCCCGACCCGTTTCAGGTCGCGGATCGCGGCTCGCACGCGCTTCCGTGACTTCCCCACCGCCTCGTTCCACACCTTGAGATCGCGCTCGGGCCGATCCCCGGTCGGACTCGGCGCCGGAGATGCGGAGACTTCAGGTTGCGGCGCCGGGGCGGAGGCACTCCCGCGGGTGCAGGCGGCACCCACGAGCGAGGCCATCAGCACGACGAAGAGGACCGTCTTTGTGGCGCTCTTCTCGGCTGTCATACCGGGTCCATTTTGCCCCGCCGGGAACTTTGTGTGGGTCGAACGTCAGGCGCAGTTGGGCCAGCGGCTTGCCTGTCCCGCCGCGATGAGGCGGGCCGCGGTGCGGGCTTGGGCGACCGGGTCGTAGATGGAGCCGTAGCCGTAGGCCGCCCATGTGTTCTGGTCGAACTGGAACAGTCCGTGGTAGCCGGCCGGATTCGCAGCGTTCGGGTTGAGGCTCGACTCGCAATTGGCCACCGAGATGAGGTAGTCGGGCGAAAGACCGAACTCGGCCGCGGCGGCGGCGATCACGCCGCCGATCGACCCGGCCGGAGCCGGCGCCGGGGACGGCGCCGGGGGAGCCTCTTTGCGGCGAGCGGACGGAGGGGGCGTGGGACGCAGCGTGAAAACCTTGCGCCGGAACTTGAGAGCCGACGTGGCCGACTCCGTCGCCTCGTATCCACCGGCGACGACCGCGGCCGGGCGCTCCTCGCCGGCGACTCGCCGTAGGGCGTTGAGTCCCGCGTCGGCGCCCGGTATTCCCACCGCGACCGCAGCCACCCACGCGGCCGCGGCGATCTGCTTTCGGCGCCCGCGTCTCGCTTTTCGGCGCGCGCGCTCGCCGAAGCGCAATCGTTCGTGCATTCTGGTTCCTCCTCGAAGTCGGCTTCCCCGCGAGTGCCTCCGGCGGCGTCGCCGGGCACGTCAACGCGGGGCCCTACCCAGAAAGTGGGCACGCTAACACCCCGCCGCTCGTGAAGTGGTTCACAAGCGCACTTGTACGCTCCCTACTACCGCCCTAGGGGGGGAGCGCAGCTGCGGTGAACGAACTTTTGCGCCGCGGGTGGAGTGGTGTTCGCCGGTATTCTGGTGCTCCATGGCCAAGACCGCGTTGATCACCGGCGTCACCGGGCAGGACGGCTCCTATCTCGCCGAGTTGCTGCTCGCAAAAGGCTACGAGGTGCACGGGCTGATCCGGCGGGCGTCGTCGTTCAACACCACGCGCCTGGATTCGATCTACCGGGACCCACACGAGTCGGGAGTCCGCTTTCTCATGCATTACGGCGACCTTTCCGACTCCGGCTCCCTCGTCAATCTGATCCGCAATCTCGAGCCCGCTGAGGTGTATCACCTGGGCGCGCAGACGCACGTGAAGGTCTCGTTCGACATCCCGGAATACACCGCCGATGCGACCGGCATGGGCACGATTCGCATGCTCGAGGCGATTCGGGCGTCGGGGGTCGAGACCCGCTTCTATCAAGCAGGCTCGTCCGAAATGTTCGGTATTGCGCCGCCGCCACAGGGGGAAACGACGCTTTTTCACCCGCGCAGTCCCTACGGCGTGGCGAAGGTGTTCGCCCACTGGGCAACCGTCAACTACCGCGAGTCCTACGGGATGTACGCCTGCAACGGGATTCTCTTCAACCACGAATCACCGCGGCGGGGCGAGACGTTCGTGACCCGGAAGATCACGCGCGCCGTTGCCCGCATCAGGGCCGGCATTCAGGACAAGCTGTACCTCGGTAACCTCGACTCGACCCGCGACTGGGGGTACGCGCCCGAGTACGTCGAGGCGATGTGGACGATGCTGCAGCGGGACGAACCGGACGACTTCGTCATCGCGACCGGCGACGCCTACACCGTTCGAGAATTCTGCGCCAGTGCGTTTGCCCACGCCGGACTCGGCGACTACGACAAGTACGTAGAGATCGACCCGAACTATTTCCGGCCCGCCGAGGTGCACTTTCTTCAAGGAGATGCGTCGAAGGCACGGGACGTCCTCGGGTGGGAGCCGAAGGTCCGGGTTCCCGAGCTGGTGAAGATCATGGTCGAGGCCGATATCCAGCTGCTCGACGACGAGCTGGCGGGTCGTTTGGCCGGTCCCGACCGCGACCACTAGGGCGAGAGCGCGAAAGAACCCCCCGCAAACCACAGTGTGGCCCGGCCGGGTTCGTTAGGCTTGATCATCGGCTGCGAGGATCGGAGAGGCTCTTGGAAATAGAGATCGGCATCGGGAAGTCGGGACGGCGGGCGTATGGCTTCGACGACATCGCAATCGTTCCCTCCCGGCGGACCCGCGATCCCGACGACATAGACATCTCGTGGGAGATCGACGGTTACCATTTCACCCTGCCGCTGCTCGCGTCCGCCATGGACGGCGTCGTGTCGCCTCGAACGGCGACGGAGATCGGCCGGCTCGGAGGGCTCGCAGTCCTCAACCTCGAAGGCCTTCAGACCCGCTACGAGGACCCGGAATCACTTCTCGCCGAGATCGCGGAGCTCCCGCCGGAGCAGGCGACGTTGCGGATGCAGGAGATCTACAACGAGCCGGTCAAGGAGGAGCTCGTCGGGGCCCGCATTCGCGCGATCAAGGAGGCCGGTCACACCGCGGCCGCCTCTCTCACTCCCCAGAAGGTCGAGCGCTACCACAAGCTGGCGCTCGAAGCGGATCTCGACATCCTCGTGATTCAAGGCACGGTCGTGTCCGCGGAGCACGTCTCGACGCGGACGGAGCCGCTTAATCTCAAGCGCTTTATCTCGACCTACGAGCTTCCGGTGATCGTGGGCGGATGTGCGTCGTATTCGACCGCTTTGCACCTCATGCGCACCGGCGCGATGGGGATTCTGGTCGGAGTGGGGCCCGGCGCGGCGTGCACGACGAGGGGCGTTCTCGGCATCGGGGTTCCCCAGGCGACCGCGATCGCCGACGCGGCGGGAGCGCGGATCCGGCACCTCGACGAGACCGGCCGCTACTGTCACGTGATCGCCGACGGCGGCATGCGCACCGGCGGGGACATCGCCAAGGCAATCGCTTGTGGGGCCGATGCCGTGATGATCGGGTCGCCGCTTGCCGCCGCCGAGGAAGCACCCGGCCACGGCTACCACTGGGGAATGGCAACCTTCCACCCGAGCCTCCCCCGGGGCGCGCGCGTGAAGACGTCGACGATCGGGACGCTCGAGGAGATCCTGATCGGTCCCGCGCACGAGAACGATGGGCGCCTCAACCTTTTCGGGGCCCTCCGCACGTCGATGGCGACGTGCGGCTATGCAAACGTGAAGGAGTTTCAGAAAGCCGAGGTCATGGTTGCCCCGGCGCTGCAGACGGAAGGCAAGCTGCTGCAGCGCTCGCAGCAGGTCGGCATGGGTCGCTGACGAATTCGTGGCTACTTGGGTCCTTCACCCTTAGATTCCAAGGTCAAAAGACGTATGCGCCCCGCCGAGGTTCGGCGCCAGGGGTGTTTTGCCTTCTTTCCGGTTGACGGCATCCCTCTCCTGGGGTATGTTTCTTAGGCATTGCACGAGTTTCGCTTAGAAAGTTGGTGGTGAGAATGGAAATTGCCTTTGGAATCGTCGCCGGAATGGTGGCCCTCGACCTGGCGGCCGTGTTCTTCGGCAGGGACAGTCGCGACGGCGAGGACTGGCTGCGCCACCGCTCGCCCCACGCTCACTAGGAGTCGACGGACACCCGCATGGCCGGTCTCGACTCGATCGATCGCCAGATTCTTCGCCTGTTGCGCATGGACGGGCGCATGGCGCATGCGGCGATCGCCAAGGAAGTAGCGCTCTCGGCGCCCGCCGTCCACGAGCGAGTTCGGAAGCTCGAGCAGCGGGGAGTCATCGCCGGCTACAGCGTCGTCCTCGACCCGACCGCGCTCGACCGGGTCCACGTCGCCTTCATCCAGGTGACCCTCGCGGAGGGAAGCGAGTTTGCGATGGACGACGAGATCGTCGCCCGCATTTGCGACGAGCGCGACGTCCTCGAGTTTCATCGCATCGCCGGGGCCGATTGCTATCTGATCAAGGTCCGTACCGCAACCAACAAGGACCTCGAGCAACTGCTGCGGCGAGTCCGCATGATCCGAGGGGTGTCGCGTACACGCACGACGATCGTGCTGTCGACGGAACTCGAGAAGCCGTCGATCGACGTTCCCGACGAGCGTCCCGTCGAGGAGCAGGTTTAGCGCGCGTTCTCTCCGCGCGCCTGCGGCACCTCTCGCCCGATGCACCCACCCGCAGCGTTGATGGGCGTGAAACGGCAGCAGCAGGAGCCACCACGGCTGGAGCAGCGCCTCGGCATCCCACGTCAAGCCGGCCGGTACCATGCGACGGCCATGAGCGAACCGAAGGACGTCGAGGGGCTGCTGGAGATCGCCGAGCGCGTCCTCTCCGACTCGACCCACATATTCGAGGATCACGACAACCGGGACGAGGCCGAACGGCTTCTCGCGCACGTGCTCGGACTCGAGCTCGATGAACTCGACGCCGATCTGGTTCCGGCGCGCCGGGACCGCGACCGGTTTCTCGCGCTGGTCGCCCGGCGCGCCGGCGGCGAACCGCTTCCGTTCCTCGTCGGGTACATCGAGTTCTACGGCCTCGAGCTCGAGGTAAAGCCGGGCCCGTTCGTGCCTCGCCCATCGAGCGAGCTGACCGTTTCGCGGGCGGTCGCGCGCGTGCGACGAAGGAGGAATACGTCGGTGGTGATCGACGTGTGCACCGGCTCGGGCCCGATCGCACTCGGAATCGCCGACGAGGTGCCGGGCGCGGAGGTGTGGGGACTGGACATCGACGCGGGGGGCATCCGGCAGGCGAAGAAGAACGCCAGGCGTCTCGACATCCACAACGCCCGTTTCCGGGTCGGCGACATGTACGACGCGTTACCCGCGCGACTGAGGGGTGCGGTGGACGTCATCACGGGCCACATCCCCTACGTCCCGCTCGGCGAGCTCGACGACCTCCCGACGGAGGTCCGTGGTTACGAGCCGGTTTACACGTTGACCGACAACAGCGCCGACGGTCTGGATCTCATCCGGCGCGCCGTGCGGGAGGCGCCGGAGTGGCTGGTCCCCGGGGGATGGCTGCTGCTCGAGATCTCCGACGACATCGTCAAGAAGGTGTCGAAAATCTGCACCCAAGCGGGTTTTGAACTGAGGGGCGTCGCCGACGACGAAGATCGCCTGAGCGTCGTAGTCGAAGCCCGCAATCCCCGCTGACGCAGGACGCGCCCTCGATCCCGGGAGCTCGGAAGGGCGCGCGGTACGCTGGGTCATGGACAAAGTCCTGGTCGTCGACTTCGGGGCGCAGTATGCGCAGTTGATCGCACGCCGTGTACGGGAATGCCACGTTTACTCGGAGATCGTCCCGCACGACGCGCCCGTGAAGGAAATCGCGGCGCACCATCCGGGCGGGATCATCCTGTCCGGCGGTCCGAAGAGCGTCCACCAGCCGGGTGCCCCCGACATCGACCCCGACGTCTTCCGACTGGGCGTGCCGGTCCTCGGCATCTGCTACGGGCAACAGCTCATGGCAAAGGCGCTCGGAGGTGACGTCGCCCGCACCGGCATCGCGGAATTCGGCAAGACCGACCTCGAGGTGCGCGCCACCGACAGCGTCTTGTTCGGTGAGCTTCCCGCCGCGCAGACGGTGTGGATGAGTCATAACGATGCCGTCACCGGCTCGCCGGAGGGGTTCCGCGTCACCGCCTCTACACCGTCGGCCCCCGTGGCCGCGTTCGAGGATCCGGAGCGCGGTTTCTACGGCGTGCAGTTCCATCCGGAGGTTGCTCACACCCCGCGCGGAATGGAGGTGCTGAAGAACTTCCTGTACGACGGGTGCGACCTGTTGCCGCAGTGGACGATGACCTCGATCATCGAGACGGCAGTCGAGCAGATCCAGACAAAGGTCGGATCGGCGCGAGTCGTGTGCGGGCTGTCGGGCGGCGTCGACTCATCCGTGGCGGCCGCGCTCGTGCACCGCGCGGTCGGCGATCAGCTCACTTGCGTGTTCGTCGATCACGGGCTGCTGCGTGCCGGAGAGGCGGAGCAGGTCGAGGAGACTTTTCGAAGGCACCTCGAGACCGACCTCATCCACGTCAAGGCGGCGGACCGCTTTCTCGAACGACTGGCCGGCGTGAGCGATCCCGAGGACAAGCGCAAGATCATCGGCGAAACTTTTATCCGCGTTTTCGAGGAGGTAGCCCGCGACGAACTGGAGGACGCCAGGTTCCTCGTCCAGGGCACGCTCTATCCCGACGTGATCGAGTCGGGGACCCGCGATGCGGCGAGGATAAAGAGCCATCACAACGTCGGCGGCCTCCCCGAAGATATGAGCTTCGAGCTTGTCGAGCCGCTTCGAAATCTCTTCAAGGACGAGGTCAGGCGTGTCGGCGAAGAGCTGGGCCTCCCGGAAGAAATCGTATGGCGTCAGCCGTTTCCGGGACCGGGACTGGCGGTGCGCATCATCGGCGACGTGACGCCGGAGCGACTGGAGATCCTTCGCGCCGCGGATTCCATCGTCTACCAGGAGGTGAAGCGCGCAGGTCTCCTGCGAAAGATCTGGCAGAGCTTCGCGGTCCTTCCGGCGGTACGTTCCGTGGGCGTCATGGGCGACGAGCGCACCTACGGGTATCCGATCGTCCTCCGCGCGGTCACGAGCGACGACGCGATGACCGCCGACTGGGCGCGCCTCGAGTACGACCTTCTCGAGCGCGTTTCGAGCCGGGTCGTGAACGAGGTCCCCGGCGTAAACCGTGTCGTCTACGACATCACGTCGAAGCCGCCCGGCACCATCGAATGGGAATAGCAGACAAGCTTTCGGGGTCCGGCTCCGCATCGATCCAGATACTCTCGGGCACGGCACAGAATGTGGTTGGGGTCGGCGTCGCCGCGCTCGGGACGCTCGTTGCGCAAATCCTGATCGGCCGGACTCTCGGCAACGCAGGATTCGGGCTGGTGACGGTCGTGACCCAAGCGGCATTCGTCACGTCGTTTCTCACCCGTGCAGGAATGGATATGGCGGTGTTGCGAACCGTCGCAACCGCCACCGGCGAGGGGCGGACGAACGCGCTCCGCACGGTCGTGGCGCGCGCCGCCCTCATCGCGGCCGCGGCGAGCACTGTGGTTGCGCTTGCTGCGGTCGCGGGAGCCGATGCTCTCCGGTCGCTGCTGTCTCTCGACCCCATCCGGGGGCGCGGTGCGATTCAGGCCGCGGCCGCCGGGCTTCCGTTCCTGGCCCTTGCGAACGTTTGGCTCGCGGCGACGCGCGGCCTCAAGATCATGCGTTACACGCTCTACGTCTTCTGGGCGGGACAGCCGCTCGTGTGGATTGTCCTCATGCTCGTCGGGTGGCGCGTCTCGGAGAGCCCGTCGAGCGCGGCGTTCGCCTACTCCACATCGTGGGCGTGGGCTGCGGCGGCGGCGTGGTGGTGCTGGCGGCGCGAGTCGCGCTCGTGGCGGACGGAACAGCCTGAGCGGGGAGCGACGTCGTCGCTGTTTCGCTATGCGGGCCCACGTGCTCCTGCTGCGCTCTTCTCGCAGGTCCTGTTCTGGGCGGACCTCTTTGTCCTCACTCGCTATGTGGGCGATGCCGAGGTCGGGATCTATTCGGCCGCGCTGCGCGCCGGGCAGGTGGTGGTTTTGTTCCTCACGTCGGTGAACCTGATGTTCAGTCCCTATGTCGCGGACCTCCACAATCGCGGCGAGATCGCACAACTGGACCGACTTTTCAAGCGGCTCACGCGCTGGACGCTCGCGGCAACGCTCCCCGGGTTTCTGCTGCTTGCGGTGGCGCCGGCATCGGTGTTGCGTCTCTTCGGTGGCACCTTCGCGGACGGCAGGACGGCGTTGCTGATTCTCCTCGTCGGTCAATTCGTCAACATCGCAACGGGAAGCGTCGGCTTCGTGTTGATCATGGCGGGGCGGACCGGCTGGGACCTCGCCTTGTACGCGGCGTCGCTCGCGCTGGACGTGGGCCTCGCGCTTTACCTCTGCCCCCGCTACGGCATCGCCGGCGCCGCCGCCGCCAACGCGTTTACATTCGGCATTTCGAACGTCGCGCGGCTCGTGCTGGTGAAGCGTCTGGTCGGAATTCAGCCGTACGATCGCCGTTACGGGCGGCTGCTCGCCCCTGCAGTCGCGTCCGGCGCGATCATGATGATCGCCCACGGAGCGGTCGGCGGCGGCTGGGGAACGGAACTCGTCGCCACGGCGGTCGCCGGAGGTCTCGCCTACGTGGTCGTTTTCGCAGCTGTGGGGCTGACCGCAGACGAGCGCCGCGGCGCAAGAGTTCTGCTGACGAAGGCGAGGAGTGCATGAGAGTCGTGTCGGTCAACGTCGGCCGTCCGCAGACTTACTCGTGGCAGGGCGATGAGATCACCACCTCGATTTTCAAGAGCCCGGTCGAGGGACGGGTGAGGGTGGGCGAACTGGGCCTCGACGGCGACGAGCAGGCGAACAAAAGGGTCCATGGGGGGCCATACAAGGCCGTCTACGCTTACGCCGTCGAGGAGCTGCGGCGGCTCGGGAGGATGACCGGGCACGACCTCGAGCCGGGCGGCGTCGGTGAGAACCTCACGCTCGAGGGCGTCGACGTCCGGTCGGCAGAAGTGGGCGAGAGGTGGCGCGTCGGCACCGCTTGCGTTCAGGTGACGATGCCGCGCTCGCCGTGTACGAAGATCGAACTCCGCACCGGCGATCCCGATTTCCGGCGCAAATTTGCAGATGCGCGCCTGTTCGGTGCCTACCTACGGGTGGTCGAGGAGGGAGAGGTCGGGGCCGGCGACCCGGTCGAGATCCTGCACCGGCCGGGACACGGTCTCACCGTCACCAAGGTGTTCGAGATCACGGCCGGGCCGCGCGAGCGCGCTGCAGAGTTGCTCGTTGCGGGCGACGCCCTCCCGCCTCACCTCCGGGAGCTCACCGCGCGCCGCTCCATTTAGCCGCGCCCTGATAATCTCCCATTACCCGCGGGAGCTCGGGCTACCGGGCTGAGAGGGCGGCTGTGTGCGCCGCCGACCGCATGAACCTGTTCCGGGTAATGCCGGCGAAGGGAGGCGGGATGATCTCGGAGGCCGCTGCCTATTTGCTCCTCGGCGCGACTCTCTTGCTGCTGTTGTGGATCGGCGTCGGGGCGCGTGCCCGGACCGAGACCCTCGACGACTACATAACCGCGCGCAACTCACAGACGGGAGTCGCGCTGGGGCTGTCGTTCTTCGCGTCGGGAATGGGAGCGTGGATTCTTTTCGCGCCGCCGGAAGTCGGCGCGTTCATCGGGATCGCGGGGATCGTCGGTTATGCGGTTGCGGCCGCCGCACCGTTTCTGGTCTTCGCTTTGCTCGGGCCGCGCATCCGCCGCATAGTCCCGCGGGGGCACGGTCTAACCGAGTTCGCGCGGCTGCGTTTCGGACGGACGTTTCACCTCTATGTCGTCGGTCTCTCGATCCTCTACATGCTGGTGTTCGTCGTCGCCGAGTTGACTGCAATCGGCGGGGTCGCCGCGATCGTTGCGGGTATCGACGGCCGCGTCGCGGTCGCCGCAGTCGCGGCGACGACGCTCGCGTACACCGCGTATGGCGGCCTGCGTGCGTCGCTGCGCACCGACGGCTGGCAGGCGTGGATGATCTTTGCACTCTTGACGGCGGCGGCCGTCGCGATCTTTCGCGACGGCGTGTCGTCGTCGGCGTCGTTTCGTGCTTCCGGTCTGCTCGGTGTCGGGCGGCCCGGCCTCGAGGCGGCCGCAACCCTCGTCGTGGCCGTGATCGCGGCCAACATGTTCCACCAGGGGTACTGGCAGCGGATCTGGTCGGCCCGCGACGAGCGCGCGCTCGCGCGCGGCGCCGCATTCGGAATGGCAACGACCCTGCCGGTCGTGCTGATCGTCGGCCTCTTCGGGATGCTGGCGATCGCGCGCGGCGTCGACCTCGGCGCACCGCCGGTGCCCTTCTTTGCGTTGCTGACCGGGCTGCCGGCATGGATGGGCGGGGTCATCCTGGTGCTCGGCATTGCGCTCGTGGCGTCGTCCGTTGACACGCTCGAGAGCGGGCTGGCGTCGTTGGTCGCCATCGAACGGCCTTCTCTGTCGCTCGGGGCGGCGCGCATGGCCACCGTGGTACTGGTCGTTCCCGCGGTCGCGGTCGCGTTCGAGGGCTATTCCGTGCTGCGCATCTTTCTCATCGCCGACCTGTTGTGCTCGACCGCGGTCGTCCCGGTGCTGCTCGGGTTGTGGCGCCGCGCCACGCCGGCGGCCGCGCTCGCCGGCTCGCTCGCCGGGCTCGCCGGCGCGGTGCTACCCGGCGGCGTGGAGGCGGCCACTTTCCCGGCGGCGATCCCCACCCTCGGCCCGTTCGCCGGCGCGCTCCTGGCCTCGTCGGTCGTCGCCGTCGCGCTGTCACTGAGGGCGCGCCGCGAAACGAACCTCGACGACCTCGATACCCGCGTCCCGGTGCTGGGAGAGGCCGGCGCGCAGGCGTAAGGCATCACGATTTGCGCCACCGCGTCTCCGCCGCCGGGCGCGGTCCATCCTTCTGCCTCGTCACCTTCGAGGCGATGAGGAACGTCGTCCTCTCCCACGTCGATCGAGTTCGGCTTCGCGGAGTGTGATGGGCACGCCGGCCGGCGTCCGATGGCGATCGGATAGAAATGTGATCCATTCGATCAACGGCGCATGGGGACGCGGCGATAGGTTGGCCGCCGTATCTCTCCGGTTGGCGTGCATGGCAACCAGGTTGCGGACGGTGCTGCAGCTGCTCAACCGCACGAGCCCCAGGTACAAGTTGCTCTCTGTCATCGGGTCGCCGGTGAATACGGAGATTTCAAATCGCCGCTTCCCCTCGCTCATAGCGCTCCACTTCTCGTTGGAGATCGTCGACGAGTAACAGGCGACGGATTCCTTCGTCTGCGACGAGACCGCGTAATCCGCGTCGATTGAAGACATGTGCCTCGCGCGACATGTCACAGCCGGCGTTGAGGCGCTATCGTCGCCCGCGCCCGAATCCACTGCTCGGCCTCCTCACCGTCGAGGCGCTGAGGATCGCCCTCTTCTGCGATATCGATCCAGTTGACGTGAAACGAGCATATTTCTGCTCGCCACAAGATGAGCCCCGCAACCTTCGTACCGTTATCGAAGAATGTGTTGTGAATGTGACTGCCCGCAAGGTTGGCATTGCGCAAATCGGTATTGCTGAACGCCGTCTTCCTCAGAGAAGCCTGCATCAAGTTCGCGTCGCGTAGCATTGCACCATCGAAAGTCGTGCGCAAGCAGTTCGCTCCTGTGAGTACGCTTCCGATTAGAGAGGTGTCGTCGAACTGGGCTTTTACTAAGACGGCGTTTCGTAGGCTTGCTCCATCGAGCGTTGCACCGTTGAGAAAACCTGAAGACAGGTCCGCGCGATCGAGTGTCGCTCCGGAAAGCTTCGCTTCCGGAAGCACGCAGTCGTGTAGAACGGCCCCGGACAGATCCGCTCCGGATAGATCCAAACCGACCTCGGATAGGCGTTTTCCGGCGGCACCCGCGGACGCAACCCATTCCTTATGTGCGGCGAGCGCGTCGGAGATCCATGCGGTTGTCATCGATGGAACACCACATGTTCGGATAGACCTTGCTGTGTGATTGCTTCCTCCAGCAGTCGAACGTGCTCTTCGCTCATGTTCAGTGTATCGACGATTACTTTCTCGCCGACCCTGATCTCACGTGTGATGTTCCGCATCGCCTTATTGAGTTCGAATCCTTTTGGATGTCCAGAGTGGAAGGCCTTCACGTCCCACACCACGTCGTCGGCGTCTATGAACTCTCCAAAACCGTCGGGGTCGCGCCGGATCGGGCCGCGCAGAGTGCCGCGTTGCTCGAGGCTCAAACCCACCTCTGCCTCCCGCAGGGTCTTGTCGGTGATGCCGCCGACCGACGGGTCGTCGGCAAGTTCTTCGACGCGTTCGCGCGGAAAGCTTTCAGCAGTTTCACGGCCGGCTCGCTCGACTGTCTCCTCCGTCGCCTCCCGCCCCACCCGGTCCCCGGCCTCATCGACCGCCTCTTCCGTTCCCTCGCGGGCCGCGCGTCCGCCCGCCTCTTCGACCGCTTCGCCCGCGGCGCGGCGCGCCCGGCGCCCCAGCGCGGCGCCGACTCCGGCCGGTACGAGCCGTTCGAGAGCGAGCCCTAACCCGTACCCGAGGAGTTGGCCGGGCGTGAGGTTCTCGAGGAACTCGCGCGTCGCGCCCTTCGGATCGCGGATGAACGCCGCGATGCCGCGGCCGTGCTCGGCGACGGTCGCGGCGCCGGATGCGATTCCGAGGGCCGGGACCCACGCCATGCCGGCGAGCCCGAGGAGCCCGGCGAGCCCCGCGACGATCAGGATCTGCTGCAGGAGCGAAAGGTCCGACCACCACGCGCCGAGCGCGTCGAACAGTCCGGCGAGGAAGGCGCCGGGTGCGGTACCGGCGACGCCCGTTGCGAACGCCGCGGCGACGATGAGACAAGCCGCCGCCGCGACCGCCCGTGAGAGCCACATCGACGACGCGGCTACGTCGGGCTCGGGCGGTCGGCGCCGGCGGGGCCCGTTCCCGGCGACGGCGAGACCCATCCCGAGTTCCCGCCGTCTCCGCAGGGCGGCCATGGCGCCGAACCACACCGGGGGGCCTTTTCCGGCGGCCGCCGCGGTGACGACTATCTCGTGCCATGCGGTTGGAATCGCATCCGCGGTGGCGTCCAGCGCGCCGGCCGCTCTCGTCGCGGCGCGGCCGAAGACGGGGGCGGCGTCGTCGGGCAGGCCTGCCCGGACGCGCTCGGCACGGCCGTGGAGCCACCGCCCGGCGCGCTCGCCCTGCGGGGCCCCGGGTAGCGGCGGGAGCCGATGGCCGACGGCGCGCAGGCTCCGGTAGTCGCCGACCACGGCCGCGGCGAGGAGCACGAGGAACAACAGCCCGGTGACGTGTCCCGCTCCGATCGCCCGGTGGATCCCCAGCACCCACCCGTCGAACTCCACGAAGGCCTCGCCGGTGGTCCGGGAGAGATCTCCGAGGAAGGCCGTGGCGGCGTAGTTCACCATCATGTGGTCGAACGTCGCGACGAACCACAGCCCACCCGGCAGCAACCACATTCGGCGCGACCGCGCCCGGAGCGCGATGCCGATCCCCAGCGCGACCAGCGCGGTGAGCACACCGTGGCCGGCGAAGTGTGCGCTCCCGAAATCCTGGTGGCCGGGAAGGAGTCGGAAGACCCCGTAGCGGGTCGACGCATCGGGCGCCCCAAGGAGCTCGACCAGCAGGACCCCCAGCGCGCTCTGCTCGTCGGCCGCGTGCACGACGCGCCGGATCGTGTCCTCGGCAAGCTGGAACCCGGCGCCGGCGGCGAGGCCGATGAGGCCGAAGTCGACGAGCGCCATGCGCCGGACGCGCTGGCGCGCCGCCCACAGGAGGAGCGCCAGCGGCCACAGCTTGAGGGTCTCCTCGACCGGGCCGGCGATTAGCACGGTGGGGGCCTGCTCGGCGGGCTCCCACCCGAGGCTTCGCCCCATCAGGACCTCGAGCCGTCCGATCACCGGCGCCACCAGCGCTGCGATCGAGAACGCGCGTGCGTATGCGGCCCACGAGAGGGTCTTGGAGCGGGCGAGGACGAACACCTGCCACAGGAGGTAGAGGAGCCCGGCGAGGACCGCGAAACTGTGCCGCGACGACGGCACCGCCACCGCCGCGACGACGAGCACCGGCAGCGACAGCCACAGGAGAATGCGGCGCGCCGCGGCGGCGCGCCGCCACGGGACGGGGTGTTTCGCGCGCCAGCCTTCGGCGCGTGCGGCCAGACGCTCGGAGAGATCGAGCGGCGGTTCCGGCGGCTCGTGCGGTGCGTTACTCAGGTGCCGCCCCCCCTCGACGTCCGTCGCCGACACACTCCTACAGCAAAAAAATCCCGCCCGTCCACCGGCGCGCCGGGCCCCCAACTGCACTCCCAGTGGTTTTAAACGCCACGACGCGTGCTGAACACGCGTCTGGTCTCTTAAAACGCCGAAATGCGTGTTGGTGAGCGTTCCGGCGCGCCGGACCTCGATAATGGGGGCCATGGATCCCGACTACCTCCTGGGGTTGAACCCGGTCCAACTCGAGGCCGTGCGTCACGACTCCGGCCCCGTGCTCGTGGTCGCCGGCGCCGGGTCCGGCAAGACCCGGGTCCTCACCCACCGGATCGCCTACCTCGTCGAGCAGGGGACGTCTCCGCACTCGATCGTCGCCATCACCTTTACCAACAAGGCCGCCGCCGAGATGAAGCGGCGGGTCGTGGAGCTCGTGGGTTCCATCGGCGAGAGCATGTGGGTATCGACCTTTCACTCCGCATGCGTACGGATCTTGAGGCGCGACGGAGACCGGCTCGGCTTCGGGCGGAGCTTCTCCATCTACGACAAGAGTGACTCCGAGCGGCTCGTGAAGCTGTGTCAGAAAGACCTGAACCTCGATCCCAAGAAGATGCCGCCGCGCGCCGCGCTTGCGGCGATCTCCGACGCAAAGAACAAGCTGGTTTCGGCGGGGATCTATGCCGACTTTGCGTCCAACCCGTGGGAGCGCGTGATCGCCCGTGTCTACATCGCTTATCAGCGGCGCCTCGAGGAAAATTCGGCGCTCGACTTCGACGACCTGATCATGCGCACTGTGGAGCTGTTCGACCGTTTTCCGGACGCCCTCGATTACTACCAGCGGCGGTTCCAGCACGTGCTCGTCGACGAGTTCCAGGATACGAACTTCGCTCAGTCGCGGCTCGCGACCTTGATCGCCGGCAAGTGGCGCAACATCTTCGTGGTGGGCGACGCCGATCAAGGCATCTACGCGTTCCGCGGCGCAACGATCAAGAACTTGCTCGACTTCGAGCGCGACTGGCCCGATGCGCGCGTCGTGACGCTCGAACAGAACTACCGCTCGACGAAGACGATCCTGTCGGCGGCCAACGCAGTCATCGAGAACAATGTGATGCGCAAGCCGAAGGAACTGTGGACCGACCTGCCGCAGGGCGAGCCGGTGGTTCGGTATCGCGCACAAAACGAACACGATGAAGCAGGATGGGTGGCGGGCGAGATCATGCGCCTCCGGGACCACGGGCAGGCGCTCGGCGACATCGCGATCTTCTACCGAACGAACGCACAGAGCCGCGTGCTCGAGGAGGTGTTCTCGCAGCACGACGTTCCCTACAAGCTGGTGGGTGGGGTCGGCTTCTACGACCGCAAAGAGATCAAAGACCTCTTCGCGTGGCTGCGCGCCGCCATGAATCCCGCAGACGCAGTTTGTGTTGCGCGTGCCTCGCAAGCGCCGCGCCGCGGCATCGGCGATGCGAGCCTCGGGAAGCTTGCGAACTATGCTCGGGAGCAAGAGCTGTCGCTGGGTGAGGTCTTTACGAGGGCCGAAGAGGTGGCGGGCGTTCCCAAGCGCGCATTGGGAGGCGTCTTGGAATGTGCACGTATCTTCGAGAACATTCGGCGCGCCGCGGCGGACGGTGAACCCGTCTCCGACATCGTGGAGATGGCGTGGACCGCCTCCGGAATGATGGACGAGCTAACCGCCGAGCGATCCTTCGAGTCGCTGTCGCGCCAGGAGAACTTGAGGGAACTGCAAGGGGTGGCGCGCGAGTACGACGACGCGACCCCAGACGGCGGGCTCGCCGGCTTCCTCGAGCGCACGGCTCTCATTACCGACACCGACGAGGTCGAAGGCGAGGAGCAGGGCGTCACCCTCATGACCCTCCACAACGCGAAGGGGCTTGAGTTTCCCGTGGTGTTCATCCTGGGGATGGAGGAGGGCGTTTTCCCGCACATCCGGTCGCTCACCGAGCCCGACCAACTCGAGGAAGAGCGCCGGCTTTGTTACGTCGGGATCACTCGCGCGATGGAGCGCCTGTATCTCGTTCATGCATGGAGCCGCAGCCTGTGGGGGAGCGTCAACTACAACCCTCCGAGTCGGTTCATGGCCGAGATTCCAGGCGATCTCGTGCACGTTGCGGGAGAGCGCACCAGCGCATCACCCCCCCGCCGCGCCGGCACGCCCGGCGCGCCGCGCCCCCCCAAGGCGGACCCTGCCGCCTTTCGCGTCGGCATGGAGGTCGAGCATGCGAAGTGGGGCCGGGGCACGATCGTCGATCTGTCGCGGAGTGCGGTCGGCATGGAGGCAACGATCAACTTTCCCGACGCCGGCGGGATGAAGCGTCTCGATCTGTCGCTGGCGCCGCTCAAGCCGACGTAGTGCTGCGGCGATCACGTAGGACAAGTGGCGTCCTTCGCCGTAAAGCGGGTAGGGAAATCGGGCGCGGTCACGAAGCGTCGTCGGAAGGAGCATGCCGGGCCATGGAGTTGCTACGGGACGAGATCCGGGACTTGGTCGAGAAGACGCACGAGGACGTGCTCTCGATCTACATCGCCACCGATCCGAAGGCATACGAGCCGCAGGCAAACTCGCTGCACTTTCGTGCCGCACTGGATGAAGCGGAGTTGCTTCTCGAGCAGCACGGCCTGCGAACGGGGGACGTGAACGAATTTCTCGAGCCTTTACGCGCCCTGTTGGACGATGCGCCTTTCTGGCTCCACCAGAACCGAGGTCTTGCCGTCTTTCGCACTGCATCGCAGACCGAGGTCGTCAAACTGCCTTACGAGCCGGTTCGGGCGACGAGATGGGGAGAGGCTCCTTACGTCGTACCGCTGTTCTCTCACACCGTGATGCACCCGCGGCACGCCCTTCTCGCGCTGAGCCAGGATCGGGTGCGGCTTTTCTCCATCTCGGGGAGCACGATCGAGGAGCGCGAACTCGACGATCTCGATTTTCCGCGCAGTCTTGCCGAGGCGCTTCGCTACGACGACCTGCAAAAGCCCGAGCTGCAACATCATCCCGTGACCGGACAGGGCAGGGGCAGCGCCGGCTCCGCGGTGATGGGAGAGGGGCCGAACGAGCGGCAGGGCGCGTTCCACGGCCACGGCGAGAGCGGTGAAGGCAAGAAGACGCAGATCGAAGGCTTCCTGCGGCAGGTGGATAGGGGCATCGCCCCCGCACTACGCGCCCTGGGGATGCCGCCGCTCATTCTTGCCGGCGTCGACTACGTGGGCGCGATCTATCGGAACGTCACCGACTATCCGAACGTCGTCGACGACATCGTCGCCGGAAACCCCGACGGATGGCGCCCGGAGGAACTCCTCGAGCGGGCGACCCCGCTGCTCGACGTCCGCCGGACCGAGATGATCGCGAAGATTCGGTCGCGGTTCGAAGAGCGGCGCGCCCACGACCTCGCTTCCGATTCGATCGACGACGTCCTAGACGCAGCCGACGTCGGCCGCGTGGAGACGCTGATCGTGTGCGAGGGCGAGCATCTGTGGGGAAGGTTCGACCCCGAGGTCCGTGACGTCCAGGTGGAAGACCCTCCCGGAGACGGGGCGGTCGATCTCGTCGACCTCGCGGTGCGGCGCGCCCTCGTAACGGACGCGACGGTGCACTTGCTCCGGCCCGAGGACATGCCGGCCACGTCGTCGCCGGTGTGCGCCGTGTTTCGCTATTGATCGAGCGCCTCTGCGGCGTCAGCGCTCGATGATGTCTATCCCGAGGATGTAGATGGGGTCCACCGGCTTCGACGCCTCGACCGGGTCGTCTCCACCGCGCGTCGGCTGCACATCGATCTTCTTGATCGTCTCGTAAGACGACTCCGCCACCTCGCCGAAGATCGTGAACTGACGGGGGAGCCCGGCGGCTTGACTCTCGACGCCTTCCGGCGCCTCGTAGGTGATGATGAAGAACTGGCTGCCGCCGGTATCGGGCCCCGCGTTCGCCATCCCGACGACCCCGAAGACGTACTCGCTCGGTTGATCGGGTAGCTCGTCCGGAAGGGTGTATCCGGGACCGTCGGGCTCGGCCCCGTTCTGGCCGTTGGGGTCCCCCGCCTGGATCACGAACTCGCGCTCGACTCGGTGGAAGACGAGACCGTCGTAGAAACCCTCGCGCGCAAGGAATGCGAACGAGTTGACGTTCGCGGGCGCCTTCTCCTCGAGGAGGTCGATCTCGATGTCTCCACACGATGTTCGGACGACCGCGGCGTAGTCGACGCCGTCTTCGAGGACGTCCTCCGGAGCCTCGTACTGCTGGGGCTCTGCCTCCGGGACGTCCTCGGCCCGGGGGCAAGCATCGCTCGGCGCGCGCTGGGTCTTTGGGGATCCCTGCGGCGCGCCGTCGTCTCGCTCGTCGCCCAAGCTGCTGCCGACAAGGATGCCGAGGACCACGACGAATGCGAGGATCCCCGCGATTCTCGCCGCGCGCCGTCGCCGGAACTGCGCCGCCAGCGCCGCGGAGCGTTCGTCGCGCGCGTTTTTCTTCCTCGCCCTTTTGGGGTCACGGTTCGCCACGTCGCCTCCAGCGTTTTCGGCGCGCCGCGGGTCGGTCGAGATCGGGGGCGCCGGCGCCCAGATCGTCCAGATGATAGGCGACGGCGCTACGCAACCGCGTCGGCTCCAGCGGCGCCGGCAGCAGCGCATCGGCGACTCCAAGGTCCACAAGATCGGGCGCGGTGAGCCGCAGGAGCGACGCCGCCTCCGCGGCGCGCGCTTCGTCGCGCCAAAGGATCTCGGCCGCCGCTTCGGGAGCGAGCACGGAGAAAAACGCATCCTCCAGGAGGACGATCCGGTCGGCGGCGGCGAGAGCAAGAGCGCCTCCGCTTCCGCCTTCGCCGGTGACGACCGCAAGCGTCGGCACCGGCGCGCTCAGCATGGCTTCGAACGTCGACGCGATCTCCCATGCAATCCCTCCGGCTTCGGAGGCTTCCCCCGGATCCGCTCCGCGCGTGTCTACGAGGGTGACGACGGGAAGGTCGAGACGAGTGGCGACGCCGAGCGCACGGCGCGCCGTACGGAACGCCGCCGGACCCAGCAGGCGGCGCGCGTCGGTTGCGATCACGATGCAACGTCGTCCCGCGACCCGGGCGATTGCCGTCTCGAGCGCGGGATCGACGTTTCCGCTTCGGTCGCCGCGCACGACGATCGCCGCCTCGCTTATTGCGCGCATCAGCTCGGGACCTTTCGGCCGCTCGGGACGGCGCGCCGCGTCGACCGCGTCCCATGCGTCGACGGGGGTACCCCTGGGCGCAGGCGGACCCGCGATGGGATGGGGGGCGTCTGGGGCGAGGACCGCCAGGGCGGCGCCCACCTCGAGGCGGACGTGTGCTTCCGAGATGATGGCGTCGACCAGCCCCCGATCGAACGCACTGTGGGCGGTGTGGGATCGATTCGAAAGTCCACGCCCGGTCATGCGCTGGACGATCCGCGGTCCGGCGAAGCCGATCGTCGCGTTCTCGACGGCGAACGTGACGTCGGCAAGGCCGGCGACCGCGGCGAGGACTCCTCCCGTCGTAGGACTTCCCAAGACGGCTACGAACGGAACGTGTGCCGACGACAATTCGTTGCGCGCCGCGACAACCTTCGGCATCTGCACCAGTGCGCGCATCCCCTCCTGCATTCGCGCGCCTCCCGTCTGCGTCCATAGGACGAAGGGGAGGCCGGCCGCAGCGGCTTCCTCCATGGCGCGGGCGACGCGCTCACCCGCTACCTCTCCCATCGTGCCGCCGATGAACGCGAACCGGAACATCGCCACAACGCAGCGCCGGCCGGTGATTTCGGCGGGGCCGTAGACGACCGATTCGTCCGTTCCCGCACGTGCGCGCGCGCGTGCGAGCGCGTCACGGTAGCCCGGATAGCCGAGCGGATCGCGGCTCTCGAGTCCGTCGGTGATCGCTGTGAAAGTCCCCGGATCACACAGTTGATCCATGCGGTTCACCCCGTCTGACCTGCTAGTGTCGGTCCCCGGGTCCCGACCGGGCCCTTCCGGTATCGGCGCAACACGGTACAGCACCGCCGTGTCGATCTTCGAGGAGTGAATCCACAGTGGCGCATTCGAGGCCGCGGATCCTCGTCGCCAAACCTGGTCTCGACGGGCACGACCGGGGGATCAAGGTAGTTGCGAGGGCTTTGCGAGACGCAGGGATGGAGGTCGTTTACACCGGCCTGCACCAGACGCCGGAGCAGATAGCCGCGGCGGCGATCCAGGAGGATGTCGACGCCATCGGCCTCTCGTGTCTTTCCGGCGCCCACATGACGTTGTTCCCGAAGGTCGTCGAGCTCGTGCGGGAACAAGGAGGCGACGACATCGTCGTGTTCGGCGGCGGCATCATTCCCGACGCCGATATTCCGGCGCTCGAGGATGCGGGCATCGCCGCGATCTTCACCCCCGGCGCGACGACGAGCGCAATAGTCGAATGGATCAACGACAACATTGCCGGAACCAAACAGGAGGCCGGGTGAACCTGTTCGAGTATCAGGGCAAGGAGCTGCTTCGACGGTTCGAGGTGCCGGTGCCCGAGGGGCGCGTCGCGAAATCTCCCGACGAGGCGCGCGACGCGGCGCGTCATCTCGGCGGGAAGGTCGTCGTGAAGGCACAGGTCCAGGTTGGCGCCCGTGGGAAGCAGGGAGGGGTCGAGCTGGTGGCGTCTCCCGATGAGGCCGCGGCGGCGGCAGAACGAATTCTTGAAGTCGAGTTCATGGAGCAGAACGCGTTCGCGCTCGTGCAGCGGCGACGCCGCGGCGAAGTCCTGAGCGCGGAAGAAGAAGAGCGAATCGCAAAGGCGACGCCTATCAAGGCATCGCGCGTCTTGGTCGAACGAGCCGGGGACATTGCCGACGAGTACTACTGCGCGTTTCTTGTCGACCGCTCCGATCGGGCATTTCTCGGAATGATGAGCGCTCAGGGCGGGATGGATATCGAAAAGGTTGCAGAGGACGATCCGGCCGCGATCGCGCGTGTCCACATCGATCCGTTGTTGGGGATCTCGGATTTCCATGCGCGCCGGCTCGTATTCGGCGCGCGCATCAATCCCGACGCGGTCAAGGGAGCAGTCGCCATCATTCCGAAGCTTTACCGGGCATTCGTGGAGATGGATGCGTCGCAGATCGAGATCAACCCGCTCGTCCTGACGGGGGATGGAAAAGTCGTGGCGCTCGACGCCAAGGTCACGCTCGACGATTCGGCGGCCTTCCGTCACCCCATCTTCGATGAGCTGAAGGCGGCGCACGAGGTCCCCGAGCAGGAGCGGCTTGCGAAGGAGAAGGGGCTCAATTTCATCAAGCTCGAGGGCAACATCGGCGTCATCGGCAACGGCGCCGGTCTCGTCATGTCCACACTCGACGTGGTGAATGCCGCCGGGGGCGAACCTGCGAACTTCCTCGATGTCGGCGGTGGAGCGTCGGCCGACATTTTGTCCGCGGGCCTCGAGGTCATCACTTCGAATCCGGAGGTCACGAGCGTGTTAGTCAACATCTTCGGCGGCATCACGCGCTGCGACCTCGTGGCCGAGGGGATCCTCGACGCACTCGGCCGCCTCGAGGTCGAAGTGCCGCTCGTCGTACGACTCGACGGCACCAACGCGGAGCAGGGCCGAAAGATGCTCGCCGATGCACCACATCCGATGCTCAAGACGGCCGACACCATGCTGGGCGCCGCGGAGCTCGCGGTGAAGCTCTCGCGGGCGGGGGGCTGAGGGATGGCGATCTTGATCGACGACACCACGCGCCTCGTCGTCCAGGGCCTCACCGGACGCGAGGGTTCGTTCCATGCCAAGCGCAACCGGGATTATGGGACGAACCTGGTGGCAGGCGTGACGCCCGGCAAGGGCGGGGGCGACGTCGACGGTACGCCCGTGTTCGACACCGTCGCCGAGGCGGTTGCGGAAACCGCGGCGAACACGTCGATGGTTTTCGTGCCCGCGCGTTTTGCCGCCGATGCGGTGCTCGAGGCGCACGATGCCGGCTGTGACACGATCATCTGCATCACCGAGAACATCCCGGCGATGGACATGGCCCGCACCGTGAGCCACATCCGGCACTCCCGGCGCGGAGTGCTGATCGGGCCAAATTGTCCCGGCGTGATCTCGCCGGGGAAGGCGAACGTCGGCATCATTCCCGGCGAGATCTGCGAGCCGGGACCGATAGGCCTCGTCAGCCGGTCGGGCACCCTCGTGTATCAGATCGTGAACGAGCTGACTCAGAAAGGCCTCGGCCAATCGACGTGCGTCGGAATCGGTGGTGATCCGATTCCCGGAAGCGACTTCATCGATGTACTCGAGAAATTCGAAGCCGACGACCAAACGGAGGTGGTAGTTCTCGTCGGCGAGATCGGCGGCGATGCAGAGGAGCGCGCGGCCGCGTGGGCCCAGGAGAACATGACGAAACCCGTGGTCGCCTACATCGCGGGCCGGACTGCTCCGCCGGGAAAGCGGATGGGTCATGCCGGGGCGATCGTGTCGGGTTCGAAGGGAACTGCGGCTGCGAAAACGGACGCGCTCGAGGCCGCCGGGATTCGCGTCGGGAAGAACCCGACGGAGGTGGCGGAGATCGTCGCCGAAATCCGCGGGTAGGCGGGCCGATGACGCTTTCGGAGGCTGCGGGCCCGCTCGGCGCGCCGTGGGAGCGACCGCTCAGGGGGCGATTCGACAAGCTGGTCGTGGAATCGGAGCTGCTTGCGGACAATCCTCTCGGTGATCCGGCGCGCCGGCCGCTCTACGTCTACCTACCGCCGGGCGTGCGAGACGACCACGCACTTGCGAGCATTTACGTCATCCAGGGAATGACGGGACAGCTCGATATGTGGCTCGGCAGAGACGCGTTCGAGCCGACGATGATCGAACGTATCGACCGGCTGTTTGCCGACGAGGGTTGTCCGCCGGCCGTCGTCGTGTTTGTCGACTGCTGGACGTCCTACGGAGGAAGCCAATTCATCAACTCGGCCGGCACCGGGCGTTACATGGACTATCTGTGTGACGAGGTGGTGCCGTTCGTCGATGCGCGTTATCCGACCGAGCCGGATCGCGCCCGGCGCGGCATAACCGGCAAGTCCTCGGGCGGTTACGGCGCCATGGTGGTGCCGATGCTTCGTCCCGACGTGTTCTCTGCGCTGGCGTCGCATGCGGGCGATGCGCTGTTCGAAGTCTGCTATCAGCCCGAGTTCCCCATCACGGCGCGCCTCCTGCGCGACAAATTCGACGGTTCATACGACGTCTTCTGGGAGCGCCTGCGCTCCGCCGACCGGTTCGACTTCAAAATCTACGGCGCGCCGCTCGACTCGTACGCTATGGCCGCCTGTTACTCGCCGGACGAGGACCATCCGGGAACCGCCCTCCTGCCGTTCGACATCGACACCGCGCGCCTCATCCCCGACATTTGGGAGCGCTGGCTGGCGTGGGATCCGGTCCGGATGGCCGCCCGGCACGTCGACGCGCTGGCATCGATGAAGAAGATCTACCTAGACGGTGGGCGGAGCGACGAGTACAAGCTCGATCTCGGCGCGCAGGCGGTGAGCAAGGAACTCCGGCGCGCCGGGATCGAGCACACTCTGGTCCTGTTCGACGGGACCCACGGCGGCCTCGGCTACCGCTATCCCGGCGCGATTCGCACGCTCGTCGAGGCCCTCGTCGCCGACTAACGGCGCGCCGACGGGCGAACGGCGCGCCCAAGTGACGTGGTCCGACATCAAAACCAACCCCCACCCAGGCGTTTTAAACGTCAGGACGCGCTCTCAGCACGCGTCTGGGCGTTTAAAACGACGAGATGCACGTTGGGCGTGCCGGGCGCGCCGGGCGTGCCGGGCGCGCCCGGCACGCCCAACGTGCATCT
>Ga0247713_1000032_pt1 | contig 97706 bp, 117 predicted proteins | sample 21E_NmetaG_FD_189936 | JGI IMG/M metagenome (GOLD analysis project Ga0247713, IMG submission 189936) | Soil microbial communities from hillslope of Landscape Evolution Observatory, University of Arizona, Oracle, AZ, United States - 2-1-E_N | ecosystem: Engineered > Artificial ecosystem >... | reverse complement strand
GCGTCCACGCCCACATCGGATCGCAGATTTTCGAGTTTGCCGCGTTCGACCTGGCGGTCAAACGGATTGCGGTCTTTCTCGGTGAGGCGCGCGACCAGCTTGACTTCGAGGCGCGCGAGCTCAACTTAGGGGGTGGTTTCGGCATTGCGCACACCGAAGACGAGATCACCCCGGATCCCGCCGACGCGGTCGCTCGGGTCCGCGCTGCGGTCGAGCGCGAGTTCGCAGCTCATCGCCTTCCTCTTCCCGCCCTCTTCGTCGAGCCGGGCCGCGCAATCGTGGGATCGGCGGGCGTCACCCTTTACCGCGTGGGCACCGTGAAGCGCATTCCCGGAGTGCGCACCTACGTCTCGGTCGACGGCGGCATGAGCGACAACATTCGCCCGGCTCTTTACGGCGCGCGCTACGAGGCCGTTGTCGCCAACCGGATGTCTGCCTCACCCGGCCCGCGCGTCACCGTTGCCGGCAAGCATTGTGAGTCGGGTGACGTGTTGATCCGTGACGTTCATCTGCCCGAGGACGTTGCGCCGGGCGACCTCCTGTGCGTTCCGGCGACCGGTGCCTACACGTATGCGATGGCGAGCAACTACAACCGCGTGCCGCGCCCTCCGGTGGTGCTGGTCGACGACGGCCGGGCGACCGAGATCGTGGCGCGCGAGACCCACCTGGACCTCCTCCGCCTGGACCGACACCTGGACGGATCCACGTTGTAGACCACGAGCCGGTCGAGATCAGGACGCGCACAGGGGGCCGCGGGGCTCCTCGGCCGGACCGGCACCTCGAAGCGGTCCCGCCGAAGGGTTGTTCGCATCGACGTGAATGCGGTCGCCGTCGAGGCGCACGGGAAAACGAGCAAGTCCCCGTCGCGCCGGACCTGCGTAGTAGAACCCGCGTTCATCGAACATCTCACCGTGGAAGGGGGACCAGAACATGTGCGCTTTGCGACAAAAGACTACGTCGTCGCCGAGGTGCTGCGCATCGGCCGACAACGCCAGCGGGTCTCCGTCGTTGTAGACGAGGTACAGGTCGAGCTCCTCGACGAACATGATCTTCTCGGCGCGGAGGCGTTCGAGGGATGCAACCGGTCCGGTAGTCGGGTCGCCGCCGGTGCGCGCGACACCGAGAAAACCGGCGACGATCACGAGCGCCACCAGCCCCACGACGCCGTAGGTCAGCGCGCGTCCTCCCACGACACAAGAGTAAATGGTTGGCTCCTTCGGGGGAGGTGTGTTCCGGTGACCACCGAATCGGTGGCTCGTGGGCCGGACCTCGGCCGCCTCTATCGACCGCGGCCGTCAGCGGAGGAGGCGCGACAGGCGCCGGTCGGCGAGGATCTTTCCGCCGGTCTGGCATGCCGGGCAGTAGACGACCTCGCGGCTTTCGTATGAGACCCGTCGCAACGTCTCGTCGCACCGGGGACAGGGACTTCCGTGTCTGCCGTGGACGGTGAACCGGTCGCCGAGCTTGCCGGTCAGCCCGCCGGCCCGCGTTCGTGCGGCCGCCAGCGCCCGGTCGAGGACGGTCCGAACGTTGTCGAGCAGGCGTTGCCGTTCCGCCGCGTCGAGAGACTTGAGCGACGCGAGCGGCGAGAGGCGCGCCGCGTGCAGGATGTCGTCGGCGAAACCGCGGCCGATCCCCGCCACCGTCCGCTGATCGCGCAGAATCGTATGCAGCTGACGGGAGTCGTCGGATGTCAAGAGGAAGTCGGCGAATGCCTCATCGGTCGGCTCCGGACCGAGTCCGGCGCGCGGGCCCTCGTCGCCGGACGTCAGGATCCACATCGCGGCGCGCCGCTCGGTGCCGTGCTCGCGCAAAAGCAATGCGCGCTCGTCGCCGAACACGAGGCGAACGAGGGCGCCCCTCGGCTTCGTCGTCTTGGGCGGCTCCTCTACGTCGAGACGGCCCCCCTGTGAGAAGTGCACGACGATCTCGCACTCATCGAACAACAGCGAGATGTATTTGCCGCGGCGCGCCGTTCCCTCGAGGGCGCGTCCCACGAGGTCGCTCGGAGCGGGATCTACAGTCTTGAGCGCGGAGAAATGGAGGACGTCGACACGTGTCAAGACCTCGCCGCGGAGCAACGCGTCGAGTCGCTCGCTCAACGCCTGAAGCTCGGGCAGCTCGGGCACGATCGGCTTACGTGCGGCGACGGTTCATCGGAGCGCCACGAAGCGGCCGAGGAATGCGCGTGCCACCGGCGTGTTGAGTCATACGACCGGGCGAATGATCTTGCGAATGCATGTTCCTCCCCCCGAGACGCGCCGATCGTCGCGGCCAAGTCTAAGTCCACAGGTCGCCGCGACTCATCCTGTTGGTAGGTTGGGATGGTGAACGATCGAGGCATCAACGTCGGATTTCTCGGCTGTGGCATCGTAGGCGGTGCCGCCGCGCGCATCATCTCCGAGCACTCCGAGGAGATTCGCATGCGAGCAGGTGTCGACGTCGCCGTGGGGCGGATCGCGGTGAGAAGCCTTGCCAAGCAGCGAGAGGTCGACCTTCCCGCCGCCGCGTTCACGACCGACCCGCGGGAGGTGATCGACGATCCCTCGATCGACGTCGTCGTGGAAGCGATCGGAGGGATCGAGCCGGCGCGTGACCTGATTCTGGCGGCGATCAAATCCGGCAAGCACGTCGTCACTGCGAACAAGGAGTTGTTGTCGACGCTCGGCGAGGAGATCATGCGTGCCGCCGATGCCGCCGGAGTCGATTTGTTGTTCGAGGCCGCGGTCGGCGGGGGTATTCCCATCATCCGTCCGATGAAGGAGTCGCTGGCGGGAGATCGGGTACGCCGGGTGCTGGGGATCGTCAACGGGACCACCAACTTCATCCTGACCCGCATGAGCGAGACGGGGGAGTCGTTCGCGGAGGCGCTCGGAGAAGCGGAGCGGCTCGGCTATACGGAAATGGATCCGTCGGCCGATATCGAAGGATTTGACGCTGCTGCGAAGCTGGCGATCCTCGCGTCGATTGCCTTCAACGCGCGCGTCGTGGCCGGCGATGTTCAGCGTGAGGGCATTGCACGCGTCGGCGCCGCCGACGTGAAGGCCGCCCACGAGCTTGGATACGAGGTGAAGCTTCTGGCGGTGGCCGAGAACGTCGACGGACAGATTTCGGCTCGGGTTCATCCCTCCATGGTTCCTCGTACCCATCCGCTCGCGAGCGTGCGAGACGTGTTCAATGCTGTGTTTGTAGAAGGCGAGGAGTCGGGCGAGCTGATGTTCTTCGGACGCGGCGCCGGCGGCGGCCCAACCGGCGCCGCCGTGGTCGGTGACGTCGTCGAGATCGCGCGCAACCTCACGGTCGGCGGAAGGAGCGCGGGGTGCACGTGTTACCGAGACCGTGCGCGCATCCGGCCGCAGGATGAGAGCCGAGTCCGTTACTACGTCGTCCTGTCCGTGCTCGACCAACCGGGCGTTCTCAGCGCGGTCGCCGGCGTGTTCGCGTCTCACGGTGTTTCGATAGCCAGCGTGCGGCAGGAGGGCACCGGGGACGAGGCGACCCTGGCGCTGATCACCCACGTCGCGACGGAAGGCGCGCACCAGGCAACTTTCAACGACCTCGAGCACCTCGACGTCGTGCGACAACTCGTGTCGCGCCTTCGGGTCGAAGGCACGGGCGAGGAATGACCGAAGGCCGCGGCCCGCTCACGCTCGCCGGCCGCCGCGGAATCATTCGTCGCTACTTCGATCACCTCCCGGTCACGAGCGCGACTCCGATCGTGACGCTCGATGAAGGCGATACGCCGCTCATCTATTCGGAGCGCCTGTCGAAGGAGACGAACGCCGAGGTGTGGCTCAAGTACGAGGGGCTGAATCCAACCGGTTCGTTCAAGGATCGCGGCATGACGGTCGCAATCTCGAAGGCGCTGGAGAGCGGCGCCCGGGCGGTCGTCTGTGCGTCCACCGGTAACACGAGTGCGTCGGCCGCCGCGTACGCGGCACGCGCCGGAATCGTGTGCGGAGTGCTGATCCCCGAGGGCAACGTTGCTCTCGGCAAGCTAGCGCAGGCGCTCGTGCACGGCGCGCGCATCGTCGAGATCGCCGGCAATTTCGATCATGCGCTCACGCTCACGAAGGGCATGGCCGAGCAGTATCCGCTCACCCTGGTGAACTCGGTCAATCCGTTTCGGATCGAGGGGCAGAAGACCGCTGCGTTCGAGGTTGTCGAGGCGCTCGACCGCGCCCCCGATCTCCACGTGATGCCGGTCGGCAACGCCGGCAACATCACCGCGTATTGGAAGGGATACCTCGAGGCGTCCGAGAAGGCATGGACGCCGAGCCTGCCCCGGATGTTCGGCTTTCAGGCGGAGGGGGCGAACCCGATCGTGCGCGGCGCGCCGGTCGAAGATCCGAGGACCGTGGCGACGGCGATCCGCATCGGCAATCCCGCGTCGTGGGACGGCGCGACGAACGCGGCGGCGTCGTCCGGGGGGCGGATCGGCTCGGTGCGCGACAAGGAGATCGTGGAGGCCTATCGTTCGCTCGCCGAAGAAGGGGTATTCGTCGAGTTGGCGTCGGCCGCGAGCGTCGCGGGGTTGCGCCAGATGAAGGAAGAACGCCTCATCCCATCGGGCGCGCTCGTCGTGTGCGTTCTGACCGGGCACGGGCTCAAGGACCCCGACTGGGCGCTTGCGACCGCACCGCGCCCGGTTCGCGTTCCGGCCGAGGTTCCGGCGATCCTCGACCGGCTCGGCCTCACCTAAAGCCAGTCCCCGGCGCGCCCCGCCCCGGCGCGCCGGCGCGCGATCTGCGGTTCTTAACCCGAAATAACGCGCTTTTTGACGTCCTGGTGGGTTTAAAACCTCGGATCGCGCGGGGGGTGAATCCTGCAGGGCGAGCGCGGCATGCGGTACAAAGAGGCGACATGCCAGCCGCCGTGAAGGTCCGCGTCCCTGCAACGGTCGCAAACCTGGGCCCCGGCTACGACGCGCTCGGTGTCGCCATCAGGATGCACCTCGAGGTCGAGATCGAGCCCCGGCGCGACTCCGTAGACATCACCATCGAGGGCGAGGGAGCGGAATATCTTCCCGCCGACGAGACGAATCTGGTCATCCGTTCGATGAATACGTTCTTCGATCATGTCGGCCGAAGGCCCCCGGGTTTCGCCGTGCGCGTCAAGAACCCGATTCCGCTCGCGTCGGGTCTCGGATCTTCGGCCGCCGCAGTGGTGGGCGGTTTGTACGCGGCCCGAGGGGTTACCGGGCGCGCCGTGCCGCAGATCGACATGATGCAGCTCGCTATCGACATCGAAGGTCATCCCGACAACGTCATGCCGGCGCTTCTCGGCGGGCTCATCGTCTGCTATCGCGGCCACGACGGCGACGAACCGCGTTGGTTCCGGCTCGAGCCGAACACGCGCCTCGTTCCCATCGTCGCGGTTCCGGCGGAAGGATTTCCCACCGCCGAGGCGCGCAAGGCGTTGCCCACCGACGTTGCGTTCGCCGATGCACAGTTCACCGCATCGCGCGCGGCGCTGCTCGTCGCCGCGATGACGTCGGGAGCGGGGAGCGATGTCCTTGCCGAAGCGATGAACGACCGTCTTCACGAACCGCACCGCCTCAAGCTGATGCCGGAGACGGCCGCGGTACACGCCGAACTTCGCCGCGGAGGCCTCCCCGTCGCGCTGGCGGGAGCCGGGCCGTCGTTGCTGCTCGTGGTGCCTCGTCCGGAGGTTGCGACGCGGGCGGAACAGATCCGGCGCATCTGTCGGGAGCGAGGGACGGGATGGCGGGTGTTCGTGAGCGAGTGGGAGTCGCAAGGCGCGACGTCGTGACCCGCTAGCTCTTCGGAGTCACCTCGATCGTTCCGAACATCCCCGCATGGGTGGTGCACAGGTAAATGTAGGACCCGGGCTTTACGCGCTTGACGGATAGCGTGGCGGTGTCGGGCCCGTCGACGAGGCCGGTCTGAAAGAGCGGACGCCCGTTCTTACGCAGTTTCACGGAGCGAATTCGATGCGAGTTCGTCACCGCGGCGGTATCGAGGTTGACGAACTCGATGCTGCCTCCCTGCTCTACCCGAACCGGGGGACCCACGAGCGTGAACTCTTTCGTCTCGGAGTCGTAGAAGGTCGTTCCCGGAAAGAAGAATCCGTTGGTCAAGTTGGTTCCTCCGCCCGCAAACAGCGTCGGCTCTCCCACGTCGGCCGGCGTCGCCGCGGCTCCCGTCGGGGCGAGCAGAGAGCACGCGGCGGTAATCGCAAGAATCCGGAACCTCATACGTAAGCGGTTCGCCGCGCTGCAAAATCCTCCTGCGGGGTCAGGGCTCCCGTCGAGGTGCGGTGTCGTGCGGGGTCGTGGTTTCGTCCGGTTCCGGTGGGGGTGGAGTGGATGAACCGGCGGCGGCTCCGCCCGTGGCCGGGGTGGCTGCTCCCGGGCGCTTCGTTGTGGCCGGCGTATCCCGATCTTTCCGAGCAACCTCGCCGTCCCGGTCTTCCTCGGTCGTCGCCAGCGCATCCCTCTCCAACCGAGCGTGCCACCGTGCTCCCATCACCCCTCCGGCGAGCCCGCCGAGCAGCGCGGCGGCGAGCGCAACGAGCCCCATCACCGGGCCGCGATCGACGAGATAGCTTGCGTCCTCAGACGGCAGGCTACTCCGGGTGAACGGGACGTTGAGGTTCGCCGCGGCCCCGAGCGCGGCCACCGCCCCCGCGACCAAAGCCGCGACCAGCAGCGCGACGATAGGCACGAGCACGCCGTTGAGAAGCCCGGATCCGCGCGCCATGCGTCCGGCGGTGTAGCCCCCCCACAGGAACGCGAGCAACTGGAGGATCACGAACGCCACCCCGATGGTGAGGTTCACGTTCTCGGTCGGCTCGACCTCGGAGGCGTCGACGCCCAGCGCCGTGAGGATTCCCCCCATCAGCGCCGACAGGAGGAAGATTGCTCCGAACGCGACGACGACCCCCGTGAGAACCGCGGCAAGCGAGACACCGCCTCTCACCGGTGCCGGGCGTGCGTGGGTCGCGGTGGCCATGATCGTCCCCCTTCTCAAATACGTGCCCGAACTGGTGACCTCCCTTTAGAGTTCCCCCGAGGGCCCTCGGATAACCGGCCGCCGCCGGACGACCATCTCGTCGGCGGAATCTCTCGACTCGAACGAGGGGGATCACATCCGCTATCTGGTCGTCGTCGACGGCGAGCACTATCCACCGGTGGTCGAAGCTGCCCTGGGCGATCTGGCGGCGAGCAATCGCACGCCGGTCGCGGTCGCATTCGCGGGGGGAAAGGAGAAGCTCCCAGACGGGGGAGAGGCGACATTTGGCGACATTCCGGTCAGGACCGGGCCCGACCCGCGCGCCGTGCTCGAGCGCGCCCTCGTCGAGTTCGCTCCGGATGCCGTGATGGACCTGTCGGACGAGCCCGTGCTCGATGCGAGACGCCGCCATGAATTCGCCTCCATCGCGCTCTATCACGGCATCACGTACGAAGGGGCCGATTTTCGATTCGCACCGCCTCCGCGGCCGCATCTGGCGGCGAAGGCTTCGATCGCGGTCATCGGCACCGGGAAGCGCACCGGCAAGACGGCGGTGGCTGGATTTGCGGCCCGTGTGCTGTCGGATGCCGGTCACGCTCCCGTGATCGTCGCAATGGGCCGGGGCGGGCCGGAGGAGCCGGAAGTGCTGCGGGGCGACGAAGTCGATCTCACGCCGCACGATCTCCTTGCGCTCGCCGACGCGGGCAAGCATGCGGCGAGCGACTACATCGAAGATGCCCTTCTGGGACGCGTGCCGACCGTCGGATGCCGGCGGTGCGGCGGAGGCGTCGCCGGGGCGGTCGAGATCTCGAACGTCGGCCGCGGGGTGGAGCTGGCAAACGACCTGCCGGGTGATCTCTTGCTGCTCGAGGGTTCGGGCTCTGCGATCCCTCCGGTGCACGCCGACGTCACCGGCCTCGTCGTGCCGGCGTCTTGTCCCGAGGAGTACATCGCCGGCTACTTCGGCCCCTACCGGTTGTTGCTAGCGGACTTTGTCGTGGTTACTATGTGCGAGTACCCTTTCGGTACGCTCTCCCAGGTCTCCCGGATCACCGACCGAATTCGAACTGCATTCCGTTCGACGCTCGGACCGGGGGGCGATGAGGGAGAAATCCAGGTAGCTCGCACCGTGTTCCGAGCCTCCCCGACTCGTTCAGTCGAGGGACGAACGGCGTTCGTTGCGACCACCGCACCCGAGCCCGCGGGGGAACCCATCAAACGTTTTCTGGAAGAGGAGCATGGTTGTCGAGTCGTCGGGATCAGCCACGCGCTGTCGGACCGGGCGAGGTTGGAGAAGGACCTGAAGGTGATCGACCGAGAAGGAGCGGACGTCTTGCTGTGTGAGATCAAGGCGGCGGGCATCGACGTAGCGACGCGCCGGGCAATCGATGCCGGGATCGAGGTCGTCTACATGGACAACGTTCCGGTCGGCATCCACGGCGACGATCCGGCCGAGATCGTTCGCGGTGCGGCAGAGCGTGCCGTGCAGCGTCATCAGAACGGACGCAAATGAGCGAATCCAGGCGACGAAAGCACATTTTCATATCCGAGCGCGAGCACGGCCTTCCGTACTCGAAGGGGATGACTGCGTCGCAACTGATGGTCACCGGAATCGGGCCGGGTCGTGCGTATGCGGTCGCGAACAAAGTCGAGCAGGAGCTGCGCGATTTGGGGTTGGAATCGGTCCCGACCGCCCATCTGCGCCAGCTCACCCTCGACGTCTTGCGACGGGAGGCGGGCGACGAGTTTGCGGAGGCGTTCCTGAAGTGGCAGTCGGTGGCCGAGCTAGACATCCCTTTGATCATCTTGATCGGGGGCGCGACCGGTGTCGGGAAGTCGACGATCGCAACGCAACTCGCGTCTCGCCTCGGGATCACTCGGGTCGTGTCGACCGATGCAGTGCGGGAGGTGCTTCGCAGCGCGTTCACCGAGCAGATGTTCCCAACCCTGTACTCGTCTTCGTTCGAGGCCGACCGCGGGGTGCGACAGCCGATTCCGCACTCCGGGGACAGGCTGATTATCGGTTTCCGCGAACAAGCGGCCGCCGTCGCGGTCGGCGCGCAGGCGTTGATCGACCGAGCAATAGCAGAAGGGACCGACCTCATCATCGAGGGCGCGCATCTCGTCCCCGGGTTCTTACAAGGGATAGAGACCGATCAGGCGGTGATCGTGTCGTTGCTGGTGGTCGTCGACGACGAAGATCTCCACAGGAGCCACTTCTACCTGCGCAGCCGTGAGGTGAGGCAGAGACCCAGCGACAGGTACCTGCAGGCGTTCAAAAAGATCCGCCGGCTGCAGAAGTACATGATGTCGTCGGCACTCATGCGCGGGGTTCCGGTCGTTTCGCACTACGACTTCGACGCGACGCTCACGCAGATCATCGATCACGTCATCACAAAGGCGCTCGAGAGCGCAGAGCGTGGTGTCGAGGTCGACTCGACCGAAGACAAGTTATTGGAGCGCGCGGTCGAAGTCATCGATCGCGAGAAGGGAATGGCTCGATGAAACTTTCGCTCGATACGGCAAACCTCGACGAGATACGGGAGGCCGTCGGCTGGGGCGTGTTGCGCGGGGTCACCACGAACCCGTCGCTCATTGCAAAGGAGGCGCAGGATTTCCTGCCGCTCGTGAAGGAGATCTGTTCGCTGGTCGACGGCGACGTTTCGATCGAAACCTCCTCCCTCGATGCCGACGTGCTCGTGCGTCAGGGGCACGACATTGCCCAAATTGCGGACAACGCGGTCGTCAAGGTCGCGATGTCGCCGGGCGGCCTCGGCGCGACCCGCAGGTTGTCGACCGAAGGGATCAAGGTAAACGTCACCCTCGTGTTCTCGCCCGCACAGGCGATACTGGCGGCCGAGGCGGGGGCTTACATCATGTCCCCGTTCTTGGGTAGGCTTGACGACATCGCAGTGGACGGCCTCCAGTTGCTGTCCCAGATTTGCGAGATCTATGCGGTCCAGGGTTACGACACCCAGGTGCTGGCTGCGAGCCTCCGCCACCCGATTCATGTGGTCGAGGCGGCTCGGATGGGTGCCGACATCGGAACGATGCCGTTCTCGGTGTTCAAGGCTCTGGTCAAGCATCCCTTGACGGATGCGGGCTACGAGAAATTCTTAGGCGACTGGGAGGGAGCCAAGGCCCAACTGGGCGAGCTTCCACCCTCGATGCAGGAGGAGTAACAGGTGGCAGAAGCAGCGGAGCGCGGGGTCCTCGAAACGAAGCCCGTGGCCGAATTGAGGGAGATCGCAAAATCGCTCGACCTCAAGGTCGCGGGCTTGAAGAAGGCCGAGATCATCGATCGGATCGCAGGTTCTTCGAGCGGGAACGGGGCCGCGCCTCCTCCCGCCGGCAGGACGCGAAACGGCGCGCCGGAGACGGTGGCCGAAAAGCCGCGCGAGACGGCTCCTCCACTCGAGCAGGTGGCGTCGCCGCCGGTTTCGGCGCCCGGCGGCGGAGAGGGAGACGGCGCGCCGCAGGCGGGACGCGTCCGCGACGAGGGGGCGGTCGAGGAACGGGACTCACGTGCCGACGAATCCCGCCGCCGTCCACAAAATCGGGAGAATCGCAACCGTCCGCGCGAGAAGGCGGATCCACAAGGAGGCGGCCGGCGTCGCCGGCGTCGCCGGGGCGGGGGCGGCGGGGGACCGTCGGTTCCGCATTACATGCGCGACGATCGCTTCGACGACGCCGAGGTGGAGGACGATCCCAACGCCGAGGTGAGGACGGGCATCCTCGACCTGCTTCCGGAGGGTTATGGATTCCTGCGCACCACCGGCTACCTGCCGGGGGACAAGGACGTGTACGTGTCGGTGTCGCAGGTGCGACGGTTCCATCTTCGCAAGGGCGACGAGGTCACCGGGTCGGTCCGCTCACCCAAGGATTCCGAAAAGTACCAGGCGCTGCTCAAGATCCAATCGATCAACGACATGGAGCCCGAGAAGGCACAGAACCGGCCCCGCTTCGGGGATCTCACTCCGCTTTACCCCGAGGAGCGGCTGACGCTCGAGCAGGTCGAGAATCCCCGCGCGATCACGTCGCGCATCATCGACCTGATTGCGCCGATCGGTAAGGGCCAACGCGGGATGATCGTGAGTCCGCCGAAGGCCGGCAAGACCTCGGTGATGAAAGAGATTGCAAACGCAATGCGCGCCAACAACCCCGAGATCAAGCTGATCGTGCTGCTCGTCGACGAACGTCCTGAAGAGGTCACCGACATGCAACGGAGCGTCGACGGCGACGTCGTGTACTCGACCTTCGACCGCCCTTCCGACGATCACATACAGGTGACAGAGCTGACGCTCGAACGCGCCAAGCGACTGGTCGAGCTCGGCAGCGACGTCGTGATCCTGCTCGACGGGATCACCAGGCTGTCTCGTGCTTACAACCTGGCGACGCCGGCATCCGGGCGCATCCTGTCGGGTGGTGTCGACTCCACCGCCCTCTACCCGCCGAAGAAGTTCTTCGGCGCCGCCCGCAACATCGAGGGCGGAGGGTCTCTCACCATCCTCGCCACGGCTCTCGTCGAGACGGGGTCACGAATGGACGAGGTGATCTTCGAGGAGTTCAAGGGGACCGGCAACTGGGAGCTACGTCTCGACCGGCGGATGTCGGAGAAGAGGATCTTTCCGGCTATCGACATCCAGAGCTCCGGCACCCGCAAGGAGGAGCTGCTGCTTACCCCCGAGGAGCTGCAGCTCGTGTGGCGGCTCCGCCGGGTGCTGCACGCTCTCGCCGAAGGCGGCGCACTCGAGTTGCTGATCGACAAGATGAAGCAGACGCGCGGTAACGGCGAGTTTCTGAGAGAGATCTCCAAGGCGCCGGTGAAGGGAGAGAAATAATCGGTGCTGGGTTTAGGTTGGCCTCAGTGGCTGACTATCATCGGGCTCGTTGCCGGGCTGATCTTGACCTTCAAGATCATGGCGAGGGCGTCGGTGTCCTACGAGAAGGCGCGCCGGCGGCGTGAGAGCCAGGCTCGAGCCGAGCACGAGGAACTGCAGCGGCAGCTGCGCGAGGAACTGAGAGAGGACGAGCGACGATGAAGCACGACATCCATCCCGACTACGTGGAGACACGCGTCAGCTGCTCCTGCGGCAACGTCTTCACCACCCGTTCCGTCAAGCCCGAGCTTCACGTCGAGTTGTGTAACCAGTGCCATCCGTTCTACACGGGAAAGCAGAAGCTGGTCGACACCGGAGGCCGCGTCGAGCGGTTCCAGCGCAAGTACGCGAACCGCTCGGGCGCGAAAGCACCGGCCGGCGGGTCGGCGCCTTCGGATCAGGCGTAGTCGCCCGACCCGTGGGGGATACGGAACACATCCATTCGTCTCCACGGGGATCTCGTCCCTCCATTGGAGGGCAGGCGGTCCTCGAGGGCGTGATGATGCGCGGGCCGAAGTCGTGGTCGGTCGCGTGCCGCCGGCCGGACGAGACGATCGCGGTCGAGCGACACCCGTTGCCTGGATTGGCCGAACGCCATCCGTGGCTGAAACGCCCGCTGGTGCGGGGGTGCATGGTCCTCGGCGAGTCGCTGGCCATCGGCGTCAAGGCGCTGATGATTTCTGCGAATCATGCTCTCGAAGAGGAAGAGCAGCTGTCCGACAAGCAGCTCGGCTGGACGTTGACGGTGTCGATGGTCCTGTTTTCGGCGATCTTCATCATGCTTCCGGTGCTCGGAACGAGGTTCATCGAGAACCTGTTCGACGTCGCCCCGGAGCGCAAGCTCACCTTCAACCTCATCGAAGGCGCAATCCGGTTGTCGTTGTTCGTCGGATACCTTCTTCTCATCGGTCAGTTCAAGGATGTGCGGCGGGTCTTTCAGTATCACGGAGCCGAGCACAAGACGATCTACGCTTATGAAAACGGCGACCCGCTCGACCCCAAGCTGATCGACGACAAGTATTCGACCTTGCATGTGCGTTGTGGAACCAACTTCCTGTTCATCGTGTTGTTCCTCACGATCGTCGCCCACTTCGTGATGGACCTGTTTCTTCCGCCCGCGTTGCTTCCGCGCATCGGCCTTCGGATAGCGGCAATCCCTCTCCTCGCCGGCATCTCCTACGAGGCGATCAAGCTCGCGTCGCGCAACGAAGACAGCGTGTTTTTCAAGATCTCCATGCTTCCCGGGCTCGCGCTGCAGCGCATCACGACGAAACCGCCGTCACTCGATCAAATCGAGGTGGCGATCGCAGCGATGCAGGCGGTCGCCGACGAGGCCGAGGAGCCCGGCGCGCCGGAGCCCCCCGCGGCCCCCGTTTCTTAGCCGGCTCGCGCTTTGTGTGCCTGTGGTTTCGCCGGGCGAAAGCAGGCGCACATAAAGCGGTCCGGCCTCAGCCCGCGATGCGGCGCGCCTCGTCGATCCGGGGCGCAATCCCGAGCCGGACGTCGTCCCCGGCGCACCGCAACACTGCATCTTGCGTCTCTCCGTCGCGCGCCAAGCGCTCGCCCGGCGCCGGCGAAACGTCGTCGTCGTCGGGAAACGCAGACTGGTACCAGCGCGCGACCGCATCGCACAGGCCGTCCTCTCCCGGCCGCTCTACGAGCACGAGCCCGACCGCGCTGTCGTCTCCGTCCGCCCACACCACGGCGCGCCCGCCACCCCACGCGGCGACGTCGTCCTTTGCGTCGGCGAGGGCCGCCGACTCGTCACCGCCCGGCGCCTCGAACAGCCACAGGAGATGTGCGGCGCCGAACGACGACGACCACACTTCGCCCCAGGCGCCGCCCGGCGCGCCGGGTGCGGGCGGGGGAGCGGGCTCATCTTCGCCGTAGCGGTCCGGAAACAGCACTTGATCGCTTGCCGCAGGTGGGCGCCCGTACGTACGATTCACCGACTTCCACTTTCCGTCGCCGTACCGAGCGCAGACGAACTCGAGCCCGGCGAGGTACGGGAACTGCAGCTGTTGTCCGAGGTAGTAGGGAGTGTCCTCGAGCGCGGCCTGCGAGCCGGTGACGAGCGGGTCGGACAGCATCGAAAACTGTTCGAAGATGGGAATGTCGCTCAGCGCGTAACGCTGCATGGCGAGAGTGGCATCCCCCTCGACAAGGGCGATGGCGGCCAGGTCCTCGTCGAGGCGCGCCGGGTCGGGGTCGTCGGGGACGGGCAGCCCCAATGTCTGATCGGTGAGGGCGTGATCTAGTTCGTGCGCAAGGATGATCTTCTCGGCCGCCGACAGCGGCTCCGAAGGATCTTCCGAGGGCACGACGAGCTGTTCGGTCTCGGGCACGTAGAAGCCGGCGACCTGGCTCTCGAGTAATTCCTTTACCGCGGCGCGAAGGTCGACGCCCCGGGGGATCGCGCCGAGCGAGCTCAACAGGCGAGCCTCGGCGTCGGCTGTGTCCTGTGGGTAGTCGCGAAGGAAGAGCCGCACGGCGCGCCGCGCAACCTCGTCGGGCGGAAGGAACACCGGTTGTACCCGGCGCTCGAACTCGAGCTCGCGCACCTCTTCGACGCTCTTCGCGATCGCACGCACTTGAGCGCGCGCGCTTCCTCCTCCGGCGGGTGTCGTCCCTCCGAGCAGGTCGCCGAGCACATCGCCTGCCGCCTCGGGATCGTTCGGATCGATTCCTTCGATGACCTTGGACAGATCGCCGAGGTCGCCCGAGCCGCCGCCGAGCATCCCGCCGAGCGGGGTATCCCCGATCAGGCAGTCGAGCGTGTCGCCGCCGAACATGCCGCCGAGGTCGGCCGGTGCGTCGGCGCCGCCGTCACTCGCACCGCCTTCGAGGAGGGAGCCCAGGAGATCGCCGAACGGGTCGGCGTTCTCGTCGCGCTCGGTGAGCTTTGCTTCGAGACCGGCGACTCGTTCTCGCAGCCGGGCTTGTTCGTGTTGCACCGCGGCCAGCCGGCTCGACTGCACGACCGCAACTCCGGCCGCGGCGATCGCGACCCCGATCGTGACGCCGATCCACGTCCGGCGCATCCAACGCGTCATCCTGCAGGCCCCTCTACGTCGTTCGTCGTTCCAGCGTAGCGGTAGTTTGGGCCGATGGAACTACCCGCAGCCGCACAGACCAGACTGAAAGACATGGAGGCGCGTTTCGAGCAGGTGGAGCTCGAGCTCGTCGATCCTTCCGTCGCGGCGCGCCCCGATCAGCTCAAGGCGCTCGGAAAGGAGCACGCAGATCTCCGCGAGACGGTAGAGAAATGGCGCGCATTCCAACGGGCGACGGAAGACCTCGGGCAAGCGCGCGGCATGCTCAAAGGCTCGAGCGACGACGAACGGGCTTACCTCGACGAGGAGATCGACACCGTGCGGGCGGAGCTCGAAAAGCTGGGATCGCATCTGCTCGACGCGATCCAGCCGAAGGATCCAAACGACGAACGCGACGTCATCATGGAGATCCGCGCCGGCGCCGGGGGAGACGAGGCGGCTCTGTTCGCCGCCGAATTGTTTCGGATGTATCAGCGCTACGCCGACATCAGGCGCTGGAAGACCGAGATTCTCTCGCTCAACGAGACGGGTGGCGGGGGGATCAAAGAGGCGGTGTTCGCGGTGAAGGGTAAGGGCGCGTACTCCCGTCTTAAGTACGAAGCCGGCGTGCACCGGGTCCAGCGCGTGCCGGTGACCGAGTCGTCGGGTCGCATTCATACGTCGGCCGCGGCGGTCCTCGTTCTTCCGGAGGCCGAGGAGGTCGAGATCCAGATCGAGGCGAAGGATCTCAAGATCGACGTTTATCGCTCATCGGGACCGGGCGGGCAGTCGGTCAACACCACCGACTCCGCCGTCCGGATCAAGCACCTGCCGACCGGTCTCGAGGTGGCGTGCCAGGACGAAAAGTCGCAGCTTCAGAACAAAGAGAAGGCAATGCGCATTCTGCGTGCCCGTTTGTTGCAGGTGGCGCAGGAGGAACAGGCGCGGGAGGAATCGGAGGCGCGCCGCTCCCAGGTGCGGACCGCGGATCGCTCGGAGCGCATCCGCACCTACAACTATCCCGACAGCCGAGTGACGGACCACCGCATCGGGTTCACGACGCACCGCCTCGGCGAGATTCTCGAAGGCGATCTCCACGAGCTGATCGAGAACCTCATCACGAGCATGCGCAGACGGGACCTCGAGGGTTCGGGCTGACGCCCGCGGAGCTGATCGACGAGATCGAGCGGGCGCTCGGCGACGCGGGCGCCCCGGTTGCCGTTGCCGAGGCTCGCTGGATCGTAGAGGCGGCGTCGGGACGACCGCGCGCCGAGTTGCTCCTCGCCGGCAGCCTCGGCGACGACGTCGTGGCGCGTGCACGGACGCTCGCGGCGCGCCGCGCGGCCGGCGAGCCGCTTCAGTACGTGACCGGGGTTGCCGGCTTCCGGCGTCTCGATCTTGCCGTCGGCCCGGGCGTCCTGATTCCCCGACCCGAGACCGAATCCGTTGCCGGACGGGCGATGGAACGGCTTCCGCCGGGCGGCTCGGCGGCAGACGTGGGAACGGGTTCGGGCGCGATCGCCCTGTCGATTGCAGACGAACGACCGGATGCTCGAGTGCTCGCAACGGAGTCGAGCAAGGCGGCGTTTCAATGGGCCCGTCGCAACGCGGATGCCCTGGGGCTGAGCGTCGAACTGATCCTGTGTGATCTTGTCGACGGACTGCCACCCGAGTTACAGGGGGCCCTCGACGTATGCGTCTCTAATCCGCCGTACGTCGCATTCTCCGAGCGCGTTGTCCTTTCGAGCGATGTCCTCGAGCACGAACCCCCCGAGGCGCTGTTTGCGGGAGAGCATGGCCTCGACGTCATCGACCGGGTCGCCGGCGAATCTCTTGGGTGGCTGCGTTCGGGGGGATGGCTCGTGCTCGAGATCGGCGACCGGCAGGGAGAAGCGGTCCGGAGACTGCTGGAGGAAAAGGGATACGACGAGGTCTCGGTCCTTCCGGATCTTGCCGGAAGAGACAGGATCGCGGAAGGTAGGCGACGATGAGCACGATCGAGGTGGCGCTCGAGGAGTTGCGGCGGGGGCGTCCCATCGTCGTCCCGACCGATACCGTCTACGGGATCGCCGTGCTTCCGTCGGTTCCCGGCGCCATCGATGAGATCTACCGAATCAAGGGACGTCCCTCGCACAAGCCGATCCCTCTTCTCGCGGCGCGCCGAGAAGCGCTCGAAGACGTGGTCGTGTTCTCGCGCGCGGCGCGGGTCCTTGCGGAGCGGTTTTGGCCGGGGCCGCTGACGATGGTCCTTCCGCGCACGTTCACGTTTGCGGCAGACTTGGGCGGCACCGGAGTGCAACACGACGTCGCGGTCCGCATACCGGCACAGGACGCCGCTCTCGACCTGCTCGGACGGTGCGGCCCCCTGGCCGTCACCAGCGCCAACCCTTCGGGCGCGCCGCCTGCGACCACGGTGGAAGAGGCGCGCGAACAGTTCGAGGACGTGATCGACGTCTTCATCGACGGCGGGATTTGTGACGGCGCGCCGAGCAGCGTCGTCAAGTTCGACGGCGACGTGGAACTGTTGCGCCACGGAGCGTTGTCGCTCGACGAGGTGCGCGCCGCGCTCGCATGACGGGCACGGCGGCGATCGTAGACTTCGGACTGTGGCGGAGTACCGCTTCACAACGACCTGGACGTTTGCCGCTCCGGTGGATCGCGTGTGGCCGGAAGTCGGCGACCCGCTCAACTGGAAGACGTATTGGGCGGGGCTCGAGGACGTACGTCCCGCGGCACCGGGCGCGCGTCCCGCTCCCGGCGCCGTCTACGACCTCACCTTCAAGAGTTTTCTTCCTTACACGCTCACGTTGACGGCGCGCCTCGACGAGTACGACCCGCCGCATCGCATGATCTTTTCCACCACGGGCGAGTTGCGCGGCGTGGCCGAGTTTGTCCTCGACGACGTCGACGGACGCACGCGCACGCAGCTTGTGTGGACGACGCGCACTACCAAGTCGTGGATGAATGCGCTTGCGTTCTTGCTCCGGCCCCTGTTCGAGTGGAACCACGACTTTCTCATGCGCCGCGCCGGGACCGGCCTCGCCGCGCGCATCGGCGCCCAAGTTACGCATGCAGAGGGAAGTGCCCCGTCGCTCGCGCGCGCCCTGGTTCCGCTCGGTGTTGTGGTGTTGACAATCGTCGTCTTTCTTGGGAGGAGCCGCAGGTGAGCGGTTCCGCTCAGAGAGCGGTTCCGTAGATCTCCTCGTACTTTACCTTCAGGTAGTCGAGAAGCGGCGCCGCGGTGAGCGGCGCGCCGAGCACCCGCTCACCCAGCTCGCCTGCGGAATAGATGTAGCCGTGGCGATGGATGTTCGCGCGCAGCCATCCCAAGAGCCGCGATCCGTCGCCGCGGCGCAGATCGGGCGCGAGATCTCCCAACTCCTCCTCCGCCTTCCGATAGAAGGCGGCCGCGTACATCGTCCCAAGTGTGTAGGTGGGGAAGTAGCCGATGGCGCCGAGCGACCAGTGGACGTCTTGAAGAACCCCGTCGGCATCCGTTTCCGGAACGACGCCCAGGTTGCGCTGCATTCCTTCTCGCCACGCGTCCGGCAATTCGGCGACCTCGAGCTCGTCCCGCACCATCGCAACCTCGAGTTCGAACCGCAGCGCAAGATGAAGGTTGTAGGTGAGTTCGTCCGCATTGACCCGAATGAGCGTACGGGCGGGGAAGTTGGCACCACGGTAGAACTCGTCCGGGTCGATGCGCCCCAGCTCTTGCGGGAACACGTCTTTGAGTTGGGGAAGCAGGAAATCGGTGAACGCGCGCGATCGCCCCACCTGGTTCTCCCACATCCGCGACTGGCTCTCGTGGATTCCGAGCGACGGTGCGTTACCGGCCGGAAGACCCAAGACCTCCTCGGGGATCCCCTGCTCGTACAGCGCATGCCCGGTCTCGTGGATGGCCGAGTACACGCAGTTGAGAACCGTGTTGGGCTCTGTGCGGGTCGTTTGACGAACGTCGCCCGCGGAAATCGTCTGCGTGAACGGGTGAGGGGACAAATCGAGTCTGCCGGCGTCCATCTCGAAGCCGAGTCGACGCACGAGGGTCTGACTGAACTGCTCTTGACGGTTCTCCTCGTACGCCGCGGAAAGGAACGCGGGTTTATCTCCTGCGACCTCGAGGACCCCCTCGACGAGCGGACGCAGCCCGCCGACCAGATCGGTGAACATGTCTTCCACTTGGGTGGTCTTCATGTCCGGTTCGTACTCGTCTAGAAGGGCGTCGTAGCGTTCGCCGTCGTGCCCGACCGCGTCCGCCTCCTCCTTCTTGAGCGCGAGGAGCTTCTCGAGGTGCGGTGCGAACGCGGCGAAGTCGTTAGCGGGGCGCGCCTCGACCCACGCGTTGTAGGCGAGACCGCTTTCCTCCGATAAGGCGCGCACGAGCCCCTCGGGGATCTTCGTCGCTCGCTCGTACGACTTCGCAAGGACCCGCACGTGAGCCCGTTTCAGCTCGTCGAGTGAATCGTCGCCGCGGAGTTCTTCGAGGAGGGCGCCGATCTCGGGATCGACGAGACGCGAGTGGGTGAGGGCGTCGATTGTGGAGATCACCTTGGCGCGCGCGGGGCCGCCGCGCGGCGGCATCATCACCGCCTGGTCCCATGAGAGCAGGGAGCCGACGCTGGCGAGATCGCGCAGCTCCTCGAGTCGCGGGAACAATCGTTCCCATGCGTCGGACATGGGTACACCCTACCGAGTGAAGAACCGGACAGACACGCCGTCGTTGGAAATCCTCTTCGTGTGCACGGGCAACTTGTGTCGCTCGCCCATGGCAGAGGCCCTTCTTCGGCACGAGCTCGCGCGCAGAGGAGTCACCGAAGTCACCGTTCGTTCCTCGGGAACGTGGGCCGGGGGCGGGCACGGCGCGACTCCCGACGCGGTCGGCGTTCTGCAAAGACGCGGAATCGATCTAACGCGGCATAGATCGCGGGCTCTCGACGGGGAGCAGATCGAGCAGGCGGATTTGGTGGTCGTCATGACGTCGGTGCACGAGCGGGAGGTACTGGAGGTCGACCCCTCGGCGCGCCGGAAAATCGTGCTCATGAAGGAGCTGGCCGAGATGCGGCCCCACCTCGACGGGACCGACCCTCCCGGTCGAATCCAGGCTCTTCTTGCCGCCGAGCGCCCGGAACGGCGGCGGTCGCTCGACCTCGACGACCCGATGGGGCTTCCGGCGAGCTCGTACGAGCGCTGCCTGGCGGAGATCGAAGCCGGCACCGCGGTTCTCGCCGAGCTTCTATCTCGATAGGGCGGAAAGCCACGGCCGCCCACGGGTGGCGTGAGTATGCTGCCTCAGTGAGGATTGCTCTCGGAGGAGATCACGCCGGTTACGCCTTGAAAGCTGCAGTCGCACGTCACCTCGAGGCGTCCGGTCACGAGGTGCTCGACCTCGGAACGGATTCGGAGGAATCTGTGGACTATCCGCCCTTCTGTGCTGCGGTCGGGCGCGCCGTCGTCTCGGACGAGGCCGAGTTCGGCATCGTGTTCGGCGGCAGCGGCCAGGGGGAGCAGATCGCCGCGAATAAAGTGCACGGCGTTCGGGCGGCGCTGTGCCCCAACGAGTTCACGGCGCGCCTCGCCCGGGAGCACAACGACGCGAACGTCCTCGCCCTGGGATCTCGCGTCCTCGCCGAGCCGTTTGCCCTGGCGGTGGTCGACGCTTTTCTTGCCACCGGGTTCGAGGGAGGACGGCACGAGCGGCGACTTGACTTGATTGCCGAGATCGAAAAAGAGGAGTGTGATCCGGAGTGAACACGCCGGGGTGGATCGACTGGGCCGGGCTCGAGAAAGCCGACCCGCAGGTGGCGGACGCCGTCCTCGCCGAGGTTCGTCGTGAGAACACGACGATCGAGCTGATCGCGTCGGAAAACTTCTCTTCACCGGCGGTGCTCGCCGCGCTGGGGACGCCGCTCACGAACAAATACGCCGAGGGGTATCCGGGAAAGCGCTACTACGGTGGGTGCGAGCACGTCGATGTGGTGGAGAACCTTGCCATCGACCGGGCAAAGCAGATTTTCGGCGCCGAGCACGTCAACGTGCAGCCGCACGCGGGCGCGGCGGCCAACGCGGCCGCGTACTTTGCCTTCCTCGAGCCCGGCGACACGATACTGGGGATGGCGCTCGCGATGGGCGGCCACCTCACCCACGGGCACTTTGCTTCGTTCTCGGGAAAGATCTTCAACGCGGTCGCGTACGGGGTCCGGGAGGACACCGAGCTGATCGACCTCGACGAGATCCGCGCGCTCGCCCGCGAGCACCGACCGAAGATGATTATTGCGGGCGCGTCTGCCTACCCGCGAATCTGGGATTTCGCCGCGATGCGAGAGATCGCCGACGAGGTCGGTGCGCTGTTTCTGGTCGACGCGGCGCATTTCATCGGCCTCGTCGCGGGAGGGGCTCATCCCAACCCCGTCCCCTATGCCGACATAGTGACGTGCACCACCCACAAGACGCTGCGGGGGCCGCGCGGCGCCATGATCATGTGCAAGGAGCAGTACGCGTCGGCCGTCGACAAAAGCGTGTTCCCGGGATGGCAAGGCGGGCCCCTCATGCACTCGATCGCGGCCAAGGCGGTCGCGTTCGGCGAAGCAATGAGTGACGACTTCAAGGCCTATGCCGAGCAGACCGTGACCAACGCCCGCGCCATGGCCGGCACGCTCACCGAGGCCGGCCTGCGCATCGTCTCGGGGGGAACGGACAACCACCTGATGTTGGTCGACCTCAGGCCGATCGACATCACCGGGAAGGTCGCAGAAGAGCGGCTCGAGCGCGTGGGCATCACCGTCAACAAGAACGCGATTCCGTACGACCCGCAGAAGCCGTTCATCGCTTCCGGTATCCGGATCGGCACCCCGGCAATAACGACGTGCGGAATGGGTGAAGCGGACGCGCGCGAGGTTGCGGGTTTGATCGCGCGCGTTCTCAAGGACGATTCGGAGGCGACTGCGGAAAAAGTGCGGTTACGGGTGGGCGAGTTGACAGAGCGCTTCCGCCCCTATCCAGAGGCCGCGTAGAGCGATGATTCCGTATCTCCTGGTCGGCGTTGTCGCGGCCGTGACGACGTTTATCGCGACACCTGCAGTGAGGTGGTTCTCGACCAAGATCGGGGCGATCGACCATCCCAACGACCGCAAGGTCCACGCGGAGCCGACGCCGACGCTCGGCGGGCTCGCGCTCGTCCTGGGTCTCCTTGCGGCGGGACTGACCGCGAGCCGGATGCCCGAATTCCAGGAGGTCTTCCGCGCATCATCCGTCCCACTCGGGATCGGCGTCGCGGGAATCGTCATCTTCGTCCTCGGCGTCGTCGACGATTTTCTCGCGCTGCCGGCGCCGGTGAAGCTTGCCGGCCAGACGTTTGCGGCCGGAATCCTGTTCCTCGCGAACGTCAAGTTCCAAGCGGTTCTGCTGCCCGGACTGTACGTAAGCCTGTCCGACGACGTCTCGGTGCTGGTAACGGTGGCGTGGCTCGTCGTGATGATGAACGCGGTCAATCTGGTCGACGGGCTCGACGGACTGGCCGCAGGCATAGTGGCGATCGCGGCTGCGTCGTTCTTCGTCTACGCGTTTCGCCTGAGCGAGACGGTGCTCATCCCGGCGTATGCCGCGCCCCTGGCCGCCATCGCACTCGTCGGTGTCACCCTCGGGTTCCTCCGCTACAACTTCCACCCGGCGAAGATCTTCATGGGCGACTCCGGGAGCATGCTCCTCGGCCTCGTCCTCGGGGCCGCGACCATCTCGGGAGTCGGGAATATCCCACCTGCGTTGAGCCCGTCGTCGTCCGAGGTCTTCCTCGCCTACGCCCCGCTGCTGATCCCGCTCGCCGTGATCGCGATCCCGATCCTCGACGCGATGCTGGCGATCGTCCGGCGCGCCCGCCGCCGCCGCAGCGTCTTCCACGCCGACAAGGAGCACCTTCACCACCGGCTGATGGATCTCGGGCACGGCCACCGCCAGGCGGTCATCGTGATGTACATCTGGTCCGCGCTCGCCGCGGGTGCGGGACTCGCGTTTACGTTCCTGGAGCGAGACGAAGTCGTGTTCGCGCTTCCGATCGCAGTAGGGGCGATCGTGATCTACACGCTGTTCCCGCTCCTAACAAAAGTGATCCAAGACCGCCTCTCCTGACGCCGATTGGACGAATAACCACCGCTGGGGTGGTCAGATGTCCAATCGATGAGGTCCGTGGACGAAGTCCCGCAGGATCACTTCCGCCTTGAGGGGCTCGTCTCCAAGCAGCTTCGCACTCACGGCAAAGACGTCCCAACCGGCGCGCCGAAGCATTGCGCGTTTCCGCAGGTTGCGTTCGAAGTCCTCCGGCCGGGTGTGGAAAAGGTGGCTGTCGCACTCAACGTTCTTGCGCAGATTCGGGTAGGCGAAGTCGAGGCGGAATCTCTCGCCCTCGAGGACTATCCAATACTGAGTCTCCGGCATCGGCGGCGCGATCTTCCTGAGAATCCTGAAGGCTCGTGTCTCGGGGGTACTTTCGGGTGGTCGTTTGGGGCAAACGTTTACCAGTTCGCGCAGCGTCGCGATCGCCTTCTTGCCTTGGGGTGTGAGCGACAGAATCCGTCTCTCGAGGCGTTCTCGCGTGAAGAGATGCCGATTCAGACCCAGGTGAAGCGCAGCTTCGAGCGTCTCCTCGTCTACCACGCCCGCAAGATCGATCAGTGCTCGGCATGGATGCGTTATGGGGAGGCGCTCCTTCACGACGACGTCGTGCGCATCGAGCGAGCGCCGGACGGCGCGGATCTCCGGATGACGCAGCCGACGTTCACTACACACGTCGACCCTCTCCGGGCGCCTTTCAATGAGCCCGTGGAGATAGGCGGAGGTTCTGTCGCAGAAGACGGCTCCAGGTCCTGCCCAAGCCCCCGCCACGTGAAGACGTTGTTCCCACGTCCGCGGGGATGACGATGATACGTAGACACCGGGAAGCGCAGGTCGCCATTCGCCGCGACCAAGAAGACCTTCTATGTGCCGCGGGGTTAACCCGCAGCTAAACGCCTGAGCGCGTGAGATCGCACCGTGTTGACGGGCCATCAGACGGGCGGCGCGGGCGGGGAGCGATACCGGGGCCATGCCCTATTCATCGCAACTGCGCACGAAATCCGCAGTGACCTCGATCACCTTCATCGGAAATGTTCCTCAGAGGGGCAACTCAGGGGGGCGTGGACGGGCGCCGGGTGGAGATGATCGGAGTGATCTGGCATTCTGTGGCGCCGGGGTGGCGGAATCGGCGCGTTTGCACGCTGCGGGGGCAATCGGGTACTTTGTGAATGTTTTCACAAGCACCGCGTGGAGGTACGATGCGTCGATCCCAGGACCCGACTCCCCGGCCGGACGCGCGGAGGTACGGAAACACGGCGTCCAACGCAGCTTTGGGGCTGTCGCTGGCGTTCGAGTTTGCCGGCGCGGTGGCGATGTTTTGGTTCGTCGGGAAGCTCGTCGACGGGTGGCTCGGTTCGGCGCCGTGGGGTCAGGTCGTCGGGTCGATCCTCGGATGGGTCGGGGGCATCTTGCACGTCTACTACGCGGTGCAGAGGAGACAGGGTTGATCGAGCTGGCGATGGTCACGCGGATGGTGCGCCGGGGGGTGCTCCTCGGCCCCCTTGCCGCGGGCCTCCTCGGGGTCCTCGGCGGCCTCGAATTCGGCATCTCGGCCGCCGCCGGCATTCTCCTCGCCCTCGTGAACCTGTGGCTCGCCGGACGCATCATCGGCGGGCTCGCCGAGAACCGTCCCGAGCTGCTGCTGGCCGGCGCCTTTGCCGCGTTCTTTCTCGGGTTCGTTGTCCTCGCGCTCGGAGCCATAATGTTGCGGCGCGCCGAGTGGATCGATTTTCCGGTCGCCGGGATCAGCCTGATCGGCGCGCATCTCGGCCTCGTTACGTGGGAGGCCGCCGATGCGTTCCTCAAGCTTCCCGCCGACCCTCAGCAGCGAGCGAAATCGTCCGAGTCCGCAGGCATAAGGAGTTGATGCATGGAACTTGATGTGTTCCACCTGTTCCTCTGGGAGCCCTTTGCTTTCGAAGGAACGCCCTTCGCGATCAACCGCGTGGTGTTGCTCATGTACTTCGCGGCGCTCGGGTGCATCCTGTTCTTCGTCGTCGGGGCACGCAAGGCATCGGTCCGGCCCAAGGGGATGGGCCTCATCGCCGAGAGCTCCTACCGGCTGGTGCGCGACAACATCGCGATCGACGTCATCGGGCCGGAGGGGGCCAAGTACGCTCCGTTCCTCGCCACGATGTTCTGGTTCATCTTCTTCTCCAACCTCCTCGAGATCACACCGGGCGTCAGCTTCCCGGTGACGTCTCGCATGGCATTGCCGGCGCTCCTCGCCCTGATCTCCTGGGTTTGGTTCAACGGCGTCGGCATCGCCAAGAACGGCTTCGGATACTTCAAGGAGACATTGTTTCCGCCGGGGGTACCGTGGCCCGTCTACATCCTGCTCACGCCCATCGAGTTGGCGTCGGTGTTCATCATCCGCCCGCTGACGCTCGCAATCCGGCTCTTTGCAAACATGATGGCCGGTCACGTTCTGCTCACGGTCTTCTTCCTCTTCACCGAGGACCTGCTTCTGCACGCCGCGCCGGTGCTGAAGCCGCTCGGGATCATCACCTTCGTGGTCGCGTGCTTGCTGGTCATCTTCGAACTGATGGTGATCGTGATCCAGGCCTACATCTTCACGACACTCACCGCCTTCTACATCGCCGAGGCGCTCCACGGACACGGTGAGCACGAAGAGGAACACGCACATGCGGCCGCGGATCACGAGGTGGAAGGAATCCCGGGCGAACAAGTGCTCGCGCGGGCGTAGCAAGACGTGAACATCGACGACCAAGAGAGAAAGAGGAGGAAGCAATGACCGACCTGATCACGCTTGCGCAGGAAGCCGGCGGCGGCATGACGGACGAGGGACTCGTCGCGATCGCCAAGGGCCTTGTGTACGGACTCGCTGCAATCGGGGCCGCCATCGGCATCGGCAACGTCTTTTCGAACGCCATTCAGGCGATGGCGCGGCAGCCGGAGACCGCCGGGACGACCCGTACGACCATGTTCCTCGGGTTCGCGTTGATCGAGGCCCTCGCCCTTATTGGTTTCGTTCTCACCTTCATCGTCTAAGCGGCAGAGGAGCTGATAGCCGGTGTTAACCAACTTGATCCTTGCTGCAGAGGAGGAACGGACCGGGTTGGACCTCGTCCTGCCCGAAATGGCCGAACTCGTCGGCGGCGCGATTGCGTTCGCGGTCGTCGCTTTGGTCCTCATGAAGTTCGCCTTCCCGGCGATCCAAAAGGCGATGAAGGAGCGCGAGAACGCCATCCAGGGCGACCTCGAGCAAGCGGAAAGCGCCAAGAACGAGGCCGCCACGATGCTCGAGGACTACAAGAAGCAGCTCGGCGAGGCGAGGGCCGAGGCGAATCGCATCATCGAGGAGGCCCGTGGATCGGCCGAGCAGGTGCGCAAGGACCTCATCGCCAAAGCGGAAAAAGATGCCGATTCGGTCCTTGCCCGCGCCCAGGAGCAGATAGAGGCGGAGCGCAATCGCACCATCCAGGAGCTTCACGGCCAGATTGCCGACATCTCCCTCGAGCTGGCCGAAAAGGTCGTCGGCAGGAGCGTCGACGGCCGGGCACAACGAGATCTCGTCGACGCCTACATCCGGGAAGTGTCCGGGATGCAGAACGGAGGGAGCGCCAACTGATGTCCTCCGATCCCGTAATCCACGGATATGCGGAGGCGCTCTTTCGCGTCGTCAGCGCGGAGGGCGAGCTCGACCGGGTCGAGGATGAGCTCTTCCGCTTCGGCAAGTTGCTCGAGGGCAACTACGAGCTGAAGCAGGCCCTATCCGATCAGGGTCTCGACAAGTCCCAACGCGTAAAGGTGTTGGAGGAGCTTCTCGCCGACAAGGTGTCGCCGCATACCCTGGGTCTGCTGACGTTCATCGTGTCGCAGGGACGCGCGCGCCAGCTTCCGCAGATCCTCGAAGAGGTGGCTCACCTGGCGGCGGAGGCGCGGCAGGCGGTCGTCGCCGAAGTGCGAAGTGCAATCACCCTCGACGAAGATCAACGTGCGCGCCTCGCCGAGGCGCTGTCGAAGGCGACCGGCAAGAAGGTTCAGGTCAAGGTTTTGGTCGATCCAGCGGTCATCGGCGGGCTTTCCGCCAAGATCGGAGACACAATCATCGACGGCACCGTCCGCCGCCGTCTCGAACAATTGAAAGAGCAGGTGAAGGGCTAAGTGGCAGGAGAGCTGACGATCAATCCGGCGGACATATCCGCCGCCCTCAGGCGTCACGTCGAGGACTTTCGTCCGGCGGTCGAGCGCGAGGAGATAGGCGTCGTCGAGCAGTACGGAGACGGCATCGCGCGCATCTCCGGTCTTCCGAATGCGATGGTCAACGAGATGCTCGAGTTCCGTGGGGGAACGATCGGCCTCGCGATGAACCTCGACGAGCACGAGATCGGAGCCATCGTGCTCGGCGCCGGAGACCACATCAAGGAAGGACAGCCGGTCAAGCAGACCGGCAACATCCTGTCGGTACCCGTGGGCGACGGGATGCTCGGCCGGGTGGTAAACGCGCTCGGCGAGCCGGTCGACGGCAAAGGCGCGATCGAGTCGGACCAGCGCCGGCCCCTGGAGATCCAGGCGCCCGGGGTGACCGCGCGCCAACCGGTCTCGGAGCCGTTGCAAACCGGCATCAAGGCGATCGATGCGATGACACCCATCGGCCGCGGTCAGCGACAGCTGATCATCGGCGACCGCCAGACGGGCAAGACCGCCATCGCAATCGACGCAATCATCAACCAGCGCGATCTATGGGGGACGGACAAGGCGGTCAAGTGCATCTACGTCGCGATCGGACAGAAGGCTTCCACGGTCGCTCAGATCGTGACGGCGCTGGAGGACAACGACGCGATGGAGTACACGGTCGTCGTCAACGCGGCCGCAAGCGACCCGGCACCGTTCCAGTACCTCGCGCCCTATGCCGGCTGCGCCATGGGTCAGCACTGGATGGAGAACGGGGAGCATGCGCTCATCGTCTACGACGACCTCTCCAAACAGGCCATCGCGTACCGGCAGCTGTCGCTGCTGCTACGCCGCCCGCCGGGGCGGGAGGCGTATCCGGGCGACGTCTTCTATCTCCATAGCCGGTTGCTCGAGCGCGCCGCCAAGCTGTCCGACGAGAACGGCGGCGGCTCGTTGACGGCGCTTCCGCTCATCGAGACGAAGGCGGGAGACGTTTCCGCATACATCCCGACAAACGTCATCTCGATCACCGACGGACAGATCTTCCTCGAGACCGACCTGTTCTTCGCCGGGGTGCGGCCCGCCATCAACGTCGGTATCTCGGTGTCGCGCGTGGGCGGCGCGGCGCAGATCAAGGCGATGAAGGCGGTCGCCGGTCGTCTTCGAATCGACCTGGCCCAATACCGTGCGCTGGAGGCATTCGCCGAGTTCGGTTCCGAGCTCGACAAGGCCTCGCAGGCACAACTCGACCGCGGTGCGCGCGTCGTCGAGATCATGAAGCAGGGCCAATACCGGCCGATGGCGGTTGAAGACCAGGTCATCTCGATCTGGGCAGTCTCGAACGGATACCTCGACGATTTGCCCGTTGAAAAAGCGCGCGATTTCGAAGCGGGCTTGGTCGATCACATGCGGACCCGCCACGCCGAGATCGGCGAGGGCATCCGCTCGACCGGCAAGCTCGACGACGAGGGGACGGAGAAGCTGAAGAAGGCGGTCGAGGAGTTCAAGGCCCACTTCGCCGAGCAGGTGGGCACCGTGGAGACGGCGGCGGCCGAGGAAGGCGTGCCCGAGGCGACCGAGACGGCCGCGGCCGACGAGGGCAGCGAGGCGCCCGCATCGGACGAAGAGGCGGAGGGGGCGTAGCCCGAAGTGGCCCAGCAGCTTCGGACCATCAAGCGCAGGATCACGTCGGTGAAGTCGACGCAAAAGATCACGCGCGCCATGGAGTTGATCGCGTCGTCGCGAATCATCAAGGCGCAGCAGCGCGTCGAACAGGCTCGCCCCTACGCCCAACAAATGCGCCGTTTGATGATCTCGGTGGCGAAGAGGATGGGTACGGTCGAGCATCCGCTCCTCGAGGGCAGAGACGAGGTCAACCGGATCGGCACCATCGTCATCACGGCCGACCGGGGTCTGGCCGGCGCCTACAACTCCAACATCATCCGGCGCGCCGAGCGCGATCTGCACGATCACGGGAAAGAGCCGGAACTCTTTCTGGTGGGGAAGAAGGCGGTGAACTACTTCAAGTTTCGCGGCTACGACTTCGAGCATTCGTGGCTCGGAGTTACCGATCGGCCGAGCGTGCAGGACGCTCGGGTGGTCGCGACCGCGGCGGCGGAGGCGTTTCTAAAGGGCACGGTCGATGAGGTTCGTCTCGCGTACACGCGTTACGAGTCGGCGATGACCCAGCGGACGAACATCATCAAGCTCCTTCCGCTCCCCAAAGAGATCACGGAGGAGGATGCCCGTGCAGCCGAGAGCCCACAGCCGAGCTACGAGTTCGAGCCCGCCCCGGCCGACATCCTGGATGCGCTCCTTCCGCGCTATCTCGAGGGGACCATCTACCAGGGGATGCTCGAGTCCTCTGCGAGCGAGCACGCGGCGCGCCGGCGCGCCATGAAGGCGGCGACCGACAACGCAGACGAGCTCATGGAAACGCTGAACCGCGTCTACAACCAGGCGCGCCAGGCAGAGATCACGACGGAGATCATGGAAGTCGTGGGAGGCGCCGAGGCGCTGACCACTTCGGCGAAGGAAGGGAATTGAAATGGCGGTAGTCGAAGAACAGTCTCGCACCGAAGCGAAGACCTCCGAGGGGCGCGTTCTCCGAATCACGGGCCCGGTCGTCGAGGCCGAGTTTCCGCCCGAAGGCATGCCCGAGATCGGCTTCGCGCTCCTCATCGAGCGCAATGTCGGAGGAGAGAGAGACGAGATCGCCGCCGAGGTCAGCCAGCACGTCGGCGATTCGGTAGTGAAGGCGGTCTGCATGAAACAGACCGATGGTCTGGTCAGGGGCGCGAAGGTCATCAATACCGGCGCCTCGATCACGGTGCCGGTCGGACCGCAGACGCTCGGCAAGGTCTTCAACGTGCTCGGCGAACCGATCGACGGCAGCTCGGTTTCCGACGACGTCGATCGGTGGCCCATTCACCGTCCGCCGCCTAAGTTCGAAGACCTCGAGTCGAAGACCGAGATGTTCGAGACCGGCATCAAGGTCATCGACCTGCTCGCCCCCTACGTGCAGGGTGGCAAGATCGGGATGTTCGGCGGTGCCGGCGTGGGCAAGACGGTCATCATCCAGGAGATGATCTACCGGGTCGCCGAGCAGCACGGCGGTGTCTCCGTCTTCGCCGGAGTGGGGGAGCGCACTCGCGAGGGCACCGATCTTCTCCTCGAGATGAAGGAATCGGGGGTGATCGACAAGACCGCTCTCGTCTACGGCCAGATGGACGAGCCTCCGGGAGTGCGTCTCCGTGTGGCCCTGTCGGCGCTCACAATGGCCGAGTATTTCCGCGACGTCGAGCACCAGGACGTTCTGCTTTTCATCGATAACATCTTCCGTTTCGTGCAGGCGGGCTCCGAGGTCTCCACGCTGCTCGGGCGCATGCCGTCGGCGGTGGGATATCAGCCGACCCTGTCGGAGGAGATGGGCGAACTGCAGGAACGCATCACCTCGACCAAGGGCCGGTCGATCACCTCGCTCCAGGCAATCTACGTCCCGGCCGACGACATCACCGACCCGGCCCCGCACACGGCATTCGCGCATCTCGACGCCACGACCGTGCTCAGCCGCGACATCGCGGCACTCGGCATCTACCCCGCGGTCGATCCCCTCGACTCGACGAGCCGCATTCTGGACGCCCGATATATCGGCGAGGATCACTACGCAGTCGCCGTTCGCGTCCAGGAGATCCTCCAGCGGTACAAGGACCTCCAGGACATCATCGCGATCCTCGGCGTGGACGAGTTGTCCGAGGAGGACAAGGTCATCGTCGGCCGTGCCCGCAAGATCCAGAAGTTTCTTTCGCAGCCGTTCTTCGTCGCCGAGCAATTCACCGGCATCCCCGGCAAGTACGTGGCGAGGGACGAGACCATCGAAAGCTTCAAGGGTCTGTGCGAGGGCGAGTATGACGACTTGCCGGAACAAGCTTTCTTCATGGTTGGCGACATCGAAGAGGCAAAGGAGCAGGCGAAGGAAATGTCTCAGTGAGGAGGGCATAAGGGTGGACGTATCCATCGTTTCCCCCGAGGAAGAGGTGTGGCAAGGCGAGGCCGACATGGTCGTGGCTCGCTCGCCGGAGGGCGAGTTCGCCATTCTCCGGGGTCACATTCCGTTTCTCGCCGCCCTTGTTCCCGGCCTCATCAAGGTGACGTCCGGTTCGACGACCCAGACGTTCGTCGCAACCGGAGGAGTCCTCGAAGCATCGGGGTCGCAAAGCGACTATCACGTCATCGTCCTGGCAGACGACGCCGAGAACGTGGGTGACGTTCCGCTCGACGAGGCGCTTCGGCATATAGCCGAGGCCCGGCGCAAGGCCGAGGAGAAGGTCGAAGACCGGGCCGAAGCGGAAATGCGCGTTGCAATGGCGAGCCCGCAACTCGGCCGCGACCGCTAATCGAAGGCACGGCATCCGTGGCAGAACACCCGAATGGACTCCGAAATCGGGTGTTCTGCTCCTCGTGCGGGGCAATGGCGCAACGCCGCCAGGGGCTCGTCCCGCTCGGGTGGCAAGAGATACCCGACGTCAACGCGCGCCCCATGGCGCTGTGCTCCGAATGCGTGCGGCGCAATCTGTGGCTCATCGAGGCCCGGCTCGACATCGATCCCGGTTCCGGCGTCTGACGCAAGGTTTCCACTTGTCAGCGTGGGGAATCCACGGTACGCATTCACAAGACGTTGCGGTTGTCGGGTTGTTCGGGTCGATGACGGGAGGGGCGATGGCAGACGACGAAAAGAGTTTGCTCGACCGAGCACGTGAGGCTGCCGCGGAAGTGGGTGAGCGCGCCGCCGATATGGCTGCGCCCGAACAGAGCGCGGGAGGACCCGTGGCGACCGCCCGCCGGATCGCGGCCAACGTCGTGGAGACGGGAGCCGCGGTTGCCGCTCCGGATCAGGACGTAACGCCGGTCACGCCCTCGGTGGAACATCCCGCGCCGATAGCGCCGGAGCGGGCACCCGGGCGTCGCCCGGCGGCAGAAAGCCGAACGTCGAAGAAGACGACCGCTCGCAAGAAGGCCGGGGGACGCAAGAAGTCGACCGCGAAGAAATCCACGGGTCGCAAGAAGTCGACGGCGAAGAAGACGACCGGGCGCAAGAAGTCGACCGCGAAGAAGACCGCGCGCCGCAAGCCGACGGCCAAGAGCACATCGAAGAAGACCACCGGCCGCAAGAAGACCACCGGCCGCAAGAAGACGACCGGCCGCAAGAAGACGACCGGCCGCAAGAAGACGACCGGGCGCAAGAAGTCGACCGCAAGAAAGACCGCGGGCCGCAAGAAGACGACCGGGCGCAAGAAGTCGACCGCAAGAAAGACGACCGGCCGCAAGAAGTCGACCGCAAGAAAGTCGACCGGACGCAAGAAGACGGCCGCAAAGAAGACCACCGGGCGGAAGAAGACGACGGGCCGCAAATCGACGCGCCGCAGGTGAGGTAAGCCGGCTCGTGCTTCTCGGGCGGTACCCGGCAACAGTCGCGCGCGCCGATACGATCTTTACGTGAACGTCTACTCCCTCTCGGGCCCGTCGCCGCTTCGCGGCGAGGTCCCGATCAGCGGCGCAAAGAACGCCGCGCTGAAGCTGATGGCTGCTTCACTGATGGTGCCGGGCGATGTCGTTCTCGAGCGCGTGCCGCGCATCACCGACGTCGCCCTGATGGCCGACGTCCTGCGGCGTCTCGGTGCCGCCGTAAGCCGCGACGGCAACACGCTCATTATCGATGCGTCGGGTACTTTGCAGGATGAGGCGACGTACGACGTCGTATCGAAGATGCGCGCTTCGATACAGGTCCTCGCGCCGCTTTTGTCACGCCTCGGCCGGGCGCGCGTCGCGATGCCCGGAGGCGATGCAATCGGGTCGCGCCCGATCGATCTTCACCTCAAGGGACTCGTGCAGATGGGTGCCGAGTTCACCACCGAGCACGGTTACGTGGAGGGGGTCGGCAAGAGACTTAAGGGCGCGCGCGTCCTGCTCGAGTTTCCGTCCGTCGGTGCCACGGAGTGCCTGTTGATGGCGGGGGCGCTGGCAGAGGGACATACGGTGATCGAAAATGCGGCCCGCGAGCCCGAGATCCAGGACCTGGCGGAGTTCCTGAACCAGGCGGGTGCGCAGATCACCGGCGCCGGCAGTAACACGATCGAAGTGGAGGGCGTGGACGTGTTACATCCCGTGCGTCACGAGATCCTCCCGGACCGTATCGAAGCGGGCACCTATGCGATCGGGGCCGCGGCGACCCAGGGCGACGTCACGCTTCGCGACGTGCGGCCGGAGCATCTCGAACTGCCGCTCCGAAAACTCGAAGACGCCGGAGCCGACGTCGCGACCGGACGAGATTTCGTCCGGGTGACGATGACCGCGCGGCCTCGCTCTCTCGACCTCGTGACGCTTCCTTACCCGGGCTTTCCGACCGATCTCCAGCCGCCGATGATGGTGCTCCTATCGCAGGCGAACGGCCCGTCGATCATGACCGAGAACGTGTTCGAGGCGCGCTTCATCTTCGTCGACGAATTGAATCGAATGGGATCGCAGATCCGGGTCGAAGGGCACCACGCGGTGATTCGGGGGAGCGAGCGGCTGAGCGGAGCGCCCGTGCGGGCGCCGGATATTCGAGCGGGCGCGGCGCTCGTGCTGTGCGGCCTGTGCGCGGACGGCGACACCATCGTTTACGACGACGGTCACATCGAGCGCGGGTACGAGGACTTCGTGATCAAGCTCCAAGGACTCGGCGCGCCGATCAGCGTCCGGGAGCAGAGCGGCTTCTGACGACGAGCACGAGCCCCGCCAGCACGATCAGAGCGATGCAGGCTGCGGCTGCGACGAGTGCAACCGGGGGCCCGGGAGCGGGTGGGTTCGGCGGCGGCCCGACGATCTCGTCGGCGGCGACTCGGCGCGCCGCGATCGGCAGCGCTTCGTCCGGCTTCAGTCTTTCGTTCGGTGTACAGAGGTTCGTCCACAACGATTCCGCGCCCTTGATACGTTCGAAGTCGCTCCCGTAGTAGGCGAAGACGAGATAGCGGCGACCCTTTCGGAAGTTCGCCCCGCATGACGCGCCGCCGAGGGCAGACGACACCTGGATTTCTCGGACCCGCGGGCCCTTGGCCACGGCATCGAGTGCGAACGTGTAGTGGACGGCGCCGCCACTCGACACGATCCGGGCGCCGGCCTGCGAGTCTTCGACCTCGGCGACGGTGCCGGCAAAGACGACGTCGTAGTCCGCCACCGCTTTCTTGGGGGGCGGGGGCGGCACGCACGAGCACGCACGTGCGACGCCGGGGACGACCGCGACCGACGCGATACCGGCTGCCGCCGCCAACAACGTGCGGATGAACCTCATGATCCTTCGACGGCTACGCCCGTTCCGGGGTTCCCGGCTTGTGAAAGTAGAGGTCGAGCGCCATCCACACGGTCTTCGAGTAAGGGTAGAAGACGACCGGGATGATTGCGTTGGTGCCGAGGGCGACGGCAAGCAGAGGGACCCACTGCACGTCGGGGATCGTGAGGATCAACACGGTCACGAACAGGATTCCGAAGATCGCTTCGGTCACCGCGGTGTTCACGATCATGGCACCAACCCAATAGCCGCTCTCTCGCTCGAACCTGTGGCCGCACGTACGACACGACGGTTGGAGGCGGAAGTATCCCTCGAAAATCCCCCGCCCGCCGCACCTCGGACAGCGACGGCGGAGTGCCCTCACCAGCATCGCCGGCAGCCGCGGATGTGCGCCACCTTGTCTCATGTGGGGGTCAGGATGCCTCATCCTGGAGCGATGAGACGCATCCTCCTATTCGTGACTGTCGCCGCGTTGCTGGTCGCGCCCCACGCGGCGGCGCGCAAGAAAGCCCGGCACGAGCGGCGGCTGGCCGGGGTCGCGTCGCCGATCCGGCTGGTGCCGGCCGGTTCCGGAGCGCTCGCGGTGGACGGACTCCACTCCTATTTCGGAACGGTTGAGCTGAAGGCGGCGGCCGACGGGGTCGTCGTCGTCAACCGACTGCCGCTCGAGCGCTACCTCCTCGGGCTTCAAGAGGTCCCGACCGAGTGGCCGGGCGAAGCTCTCAAGGCGCAGGCGGTGGCCGCCCGCACCTATGCGTTGTGGACGCTCGGCCAACCGCGCGCCGGGTCGGCGGCCGTGTACGGGTTCGACATCTGTGCGACCGTCGACTGTCAGGTCTTCTCCGGGACCGAGGTCGTGACCTCCGAAGGCGGTCTCCGTTGGGCCCGCGCGGTCCGAGAGACCGCCGGGGAGGCGGTCTTTTATCGCGGCGCGCCGATCCTGGCGCGCTACCACTCGACGTCGGGCGGCCGGACGTTTGCCAACCCCCAGGTGTACCCGGGGGAGCCGGATTATCCGTACCTCCAGGGGGTGGCGAGCACGACGGAAGAGGGCTCACCGCTTTACCGATGGGAGGTGCGCTTTCGAGTCGGTCACCTCGCGCGCATCTTGCGGGCCGCCGGGTGGTGGCGAGGCCGCGGCGCGCTGCTCGGGGCGCGCACGGTCCCATCGGCCTCCGGTCGCCACTACCCCGACGTCGAGTACATCGGCCGGAAGGGCCGTATGCGTACCTCGGCGGAAGAGCTGAGGGTGCTCGTTCGGAGCGCCGCCCCGGCAGCGTTTCCGGAACGCTATCCGTCGCGATGGCCGACCTCGTCGGGGCGTCTTCCGGAGACGCTGCCGAGCAACCGGATCGAGATGTCCACCGCGGGCGGCGTCGTGCGCATCGAGGGACGGGGGTGGGGCCACGGAGTGGGAATGTCGCAATGGGGCGCGGAGGGGTTGGCACGCGGCGGACACAGTTACCGCTCCATCCTCGCCCACTACTACCGCAACACGACGATCGGGGCCTCTCGCAACCCGACCATCGGGGTAGGCGTGGCGTGGGGGCTCTCGAGCGTTCGGGTACGAGGCGCGTTCTCGCTCGTCGATGCGACCGGGAAGGCACTCGTGAAGGAGGCGCTCGGCACGTGGACCTTTCGGTGGTCGGGCGCGGGCGCGCTCGCGGTGGAGCCGCCGCGGGGGTTCGGGCTTCCCCTCGAGGTGGGGATCGTCGAGGCTCCTAGACGGGTCGAAGTCGGCGAACCCACCTACCTCACCATCGCTCTGTCGCGTCCGGCCCGGGTGCGGGCGATAACCGACGGCGGGTCCGGCGATCCGGGGGCACAGGTGAAGGAAGCGGGGAGGCGCCGCGTGGTGTGGCTGGCGCCGCTCGAACCGGGGCGTTACGAGGTCCGTGTGCACGCCGCAGCGGACGGGGCACGGCGCCGGAGCGATCCGGTCGAGATCGAGGTTGCGCAACCGCCGCCCGCGGGCGGGGCGGCTCCGGCGGAGGACCGAGCACCGGCGGGCCCGGGGACCCTGCCGTGGCTTGCCCTCGGGCTGTTGGCCGCGATCGTCGCCGCCGCCGGAGTCGCAACAAGTAGGATGAAAACGTGACCCAGACGACCGTCGAGGACCAGGTCAGAGATGCCCTGGAGTTGATTCGCCCTGCAATTCAGATGGACGGGGGCGACGTTCGGCTCGAGAGCGTCCGGGGAACGACCGCGACCGTCCAACTCCTCGGCGTGTGCGAGACCTGTCCGATCTCGCCGGTGACCCTGAGGCACGGCGTCGAGCGGATCATTCGAGAGCGCGTCCCCGAGATCACCGAAGTCATCGCTCTCGAGGCGTAATCCCGTGGACGAGGGCAATTTGGTTGAGCGCGCCCTGAACGGCGAGCGAGTAGCCATCGCCCGGCTGATCTCCCGGATCGAAGACGGCGCTGCCGATCTCGGCGAGCTCATGCACGCGCTGTTCCCGCACACCGGCAACGCATATTCCATCGGCATCACCGGCGCGCCGGGCGCCGGCAAATCCACGCTTACCGAGCGTCTGGTGGCGCGCGTCCGTCAGGACGGTCGCCGCGTCGGCGTTCTCGCCGTCGACCCGTCAAGCCCGTTCTCCGGCGGCGCGCTCCTCGGCGACCGGGTTCGCATGCAAAGCCACGCGACCGACCCGGACGTGTTCATTAGGTCGATGGCGACGCGCGGACACCTCGGCGGGATCTCGCTCGCGACCCCCGAGGCCCTGCGCGTGCTCGATGCCGCGGGAAAAGACATCGTCGTGATCGAGACGGTCGGCGTCGGCCAAAGCGAGGTCGAGATCACCGACGCATGCGACACCACAGTCGTGGTCTTGAATCCCGGCTGGGGCGACGCGGTTCAGGCGGGGAAGGCGGGGCTGCTCGAGATTGCGGACGTGTTCGTCGTCAACAAGTCAGACCGCCCCGGCACGCGCGATACCGTGCGCGAGCTCAAGCAGATGCTCGAGATGTCGAGCGCGGAATGGAAGCCGGAGATCGTGGTGACGATCGCGGTTAAGGGCGACGGCGTCGACGAGCTGTGGGCGGCGATCGAGAAGCACCGCGCCTATCAGGAGGAGAAGGGGCTTCTCGAACGGCGCAGGCGACGCCGCATCGGGCGCGAGATCAAAGAGATCGTCGCCGAGCGCTACCGGGCGCGCATCGACGCCGAAACCGGCGGGCTGCTCGGCGAGCTCACGGATGAGGTCCAGGCGAGGCGGATCGATCCGTACGAGGCCGCCGACCGCATCATCGCCCGGCTCGCGTAGCGCAGCGCCGAACCGCGTGGTTAGAGGCGGATCGTCCCCAGGTTGAGGCGCTCGCCGCGATCGAGCAGCACCTTCGTCGTCGTCTTCTTCCCATCCGCCGTGACGGTGAGGGTGTACGACTCTCGCTTCTTTTCGTAGGGTCGGATGCTCTGCGGCACGTGCCAAACGAAGCTTCCGTCGCCGCGCGTCGTGAGCGTGAACTGCAACTTCTCCGTCACGAACTTCTTTCCGAGCGGGTTGCCGTCGGACAGCGGCGTCTTGAACGTCTTCGTGAGCGTCAGCTTGGCGCGCCCGGCGGCGACACGGCCGCCGAGTACCGAGTGGTAGCGGGGATTCGCGGCGGCGCGCCCCATGATCATGAACCCCTTCATGACTCCGTCGGACAACTCTGCCACCCCCCGCGCGTACGGCGGGTGGAAGTTGATGTTGCCGTGCTCGATCGTGAAGCCGAGCGCGCCGAAGGCCGAATACGTCCAGTCGTCGGTGGTGCCGGTCGTCGGATAGCCGACCGATGCCTGGCTCGCATAGCCCATGGCGGCCGCCATCTTTGCGCCGATCTTGGCCATGAGTGCATCGTCCGGGGCGGCGCCGGCGCCCGAGCGCAGGACGGTCGCTTGATAAGTGTGGTTCGTCACGACGCCGGTGACCGGCTCCGACAGCACGAGGTCGCGCACATTCTTCGTTTCCGGCTCGGAGAAGGGGGCCTCGCCCCGGTAGGTCTGGGAGAGTTCACTGCCGGACGACCCGCCCTGGTTGTCTCCCCACAGATACGCATAGTTGCGGTTGGGGTCGACCCCGAACGCATCGGGATTCTTCTGGGCGACCGGAACGGTCGCACCGGTGAGAGAACGCCGGTTCTTTCGCCAGTAGCCCTCGAAGCCGTTTCCGAATGCGGTGACCCATGTCTGGTCGGCGACCGTCTGGTTGGCCGACAGGACCGACTCGCGCGAGTAATCGAACCCGTCGACGTTGACGACGGGAATGAGAACGACCCGGGTGTCTTTGAGGAGTGCAGTCACCGCCTTGCTCTTCCCGTAGCCCTCGACGAGATGGTGCGCGTAGATCATCACGAACTCGGCCGCCGGCCACTCGCGCGCGTGGTGGAGCGCATCGACGTAGTAGACGGGCCGTCCATCGGATCCGTTGACGGGAGCCGCGATCTCCAGGCCGTAAATCGTCCGCCCCTCGAGCGAGGGATGCGGCATCTCGAGCAGCTTTACGAGCTTTGGGTTTTTATCGGCGAGCGTCTTCATCTCGCTCTCGTAATCGGCGAGGCGCCGGTAGTCGCTGCGGTCGGGACCGGGAAGCGCGAACGTCCGCGTCTCCCCATCGGAAAGCGCTCGATCGCGCGCGACCACGTCGTCGACGATGATGTCGTAGTCGATTGCCGTCGCATCGAGGTCGGCCCGGTCCCCCGGCCACAGGAGCAGCTCGATCCGCCCGGGGGCGTGGTTGTGCGTTTCGTCGAAGTTGCTCATCAAGTAGGCGGCCTCCGACTCGCCGCGGGGGTAGGCGTGTACGAGGACCAGCTTCGACACATCCGTACGCGCGACGGGAGCGAGGGCGGCGACGACCAGGGACGCGAGAAGACCTGTAAAGAGTTTGCGCATGTCGCAATAGATTCGGCCTCGATCGCCCGATCCCTGCCGATAGGGCGGGTTTCGGCGTCCCCCCTGGGTAGACTTGGCAATCATGGGGTCGGAACTCTTCGAGCGCTGGAAGGCGCGTTACGAGCAGGCCAAGCTTCGCGACGACGTCGATTTCGACACTCTGTCGTCGATGCCGGTCGAGCCGTGCTATTTCGCCGACGACGGCGAGGGCGCCCCCACCCTCGGCGCGCCGGGCGAATATCCGTTCACCCGCGGCATCTACCCGACCGGCTACCGCGGCCGGCTGTGGACGATGCGACAGTTCGCGGGATTCGGCACCGCCGACGAGACGAACCGGCGCTACAAGTTCTTGACGGAACAGGGCCAGACGGGCCTGTCGGTTGCGTTCGACATGCCCACCTTGATGGGTCGGGACTCCGACGATCCGCATTCCGCGGGCGAAGTGGGTCGCTGCGGCGTTGCCGTTGATTCGCTCGCCGACATGGAGGTGCTGTTCGGCGGGATCGACCTCGAAGCCATCACCACGTCGATGACGATCTCGGGCCCCGCGCCGATGCTGTTCGCGATGTACATCGCGGCTGCGGAGAAGCAGGGCGCGGACGTATCGAGGCTCGGCGGCACGTGCCAGACCGACATCTTGAAGGAATACATCGCGCAAAAGGAGTGGCTGTTCCCTCCCGAGCCCCACCTTCGCTTGACCGGCGACATGATGGAGTACTGCGCCGAGAAGATGCCGCGTTACTACCCGTTGTCGATCTCCGGCTATCACATCCGTGAGGCCGGCTCGACGGCGGCGCAGGAGCTGGCGTTCACCATCGCATCGGGGTTCGCCCACGTCGAGCTCGGGTTGCGACGCGGCCTCGATATCGACGAGTTTGCGAAGGGCCTGTCGTTCTTCTTCAACAGTCACATCGACTTCTTCGAAGAGATCGCAAAGTTCCGGGCGGCGCGCCGAATCTGGGCCCGCTGGATGCGCGACCACTACGACGCGAAGAGCGAGCGCTCGTGGATGCTCAAGTTCCACACCCAGACCGCGGGGTGCTCGCTCACCGGCGTGCAGCCGTACAACAATGTAGTGCGCACTGCGACCGAGGCACTCGCCGCGGTGCTCGGCGGAACGCAAAGCCTCCACACGAACTCCCTCGACGAGGTGCTCGCGCTTCCGACGGAGGAAGCGGTCGAGATCGCGCTGCGGACGCAGCAGATCATCGCTTACGAGACCGGCGTGACGAACGTCATCGACCCGCTCGGCGGGTCGTGGTTCGTCGAGAACCTGACCGATCGGATCGAAGCCGAGGCGGAGGACTACTTCGCCAAGATCGTCGACATGGGCAACGGCTCGGTGCTCGACGGAATGCTCGCCGGTATCGAGGAGGGCTACTTCCAAAAGGAGATGGCCGACGCCGCGTTCAGGTATCAGCAACTCCTCGAGCGCGGCAAGAAAGTCATGGTCGGCGTCAGCCGTTTCACCAAGACCGTTCAGGACCCCCCGGAGATCCTGCTCATCGGCCTCGAAACCGAAGAGCGCCAGAAGAAGGCGGTGGCCGAGGTGCGGGCGAACCGTGATGCGGCGCGCGCCGAGCGCGCAATCGAGGATCTCAAGGAGATGGCCCGCGACAAGACCGACTCGATCAACTCGGTTCCGGTGCTCGTCGATGCGGCCAAGGCGTACGTCACGCTCGGCGAGATGGTCGAGTCGCTGAAGCACGTATGGGGGACCTACACCGAACCCCCCATGTTCTAAACGCATGGAACATGGCCGGGGGCTTGCCCACCGCAGCAGTGGTCGTGTGAACGCGTAGGGTTCCGCTGTGTACGACGTCATCGTTCTCGGGCTCGGCGCGATGGGGAGCGCCGCCGCGTGTCATCTCGCGCGCCGCGGGGCGCGCGTGCTCGGCCTGGAGCAGTTCACCCCCGCCCACGACAAAGGGTCGAGCCACGGCCGGTCGCGCATCATCCGTCAGGCGTACTTCGAAGATCCCGCGTACGTCCCGTTGCTGGTGCGCGCCTACGAGCTGTGGGGCGAGTTGGAGCGGACTACGGGGATGGACGTCCTCACGATCACGGGCGGGGTCATGGTGGGCCGCCCCGACAGCAGGGTAGTCTCCGGCAGCATCCGCTCCGCCGAAGAGCACGACCTTCCTCACGAGGTCCTCGACGCGACCGAGCTCCGGCGACGCTTTCCTCCGTTCGATCCCGCAGACGATGAGATTGCCCTCTACGAAGAGCGCGCCGGATTCCTCGTCCCCGAGGACTCGGTGCGCGCGCACCTGGCGGCGGCCGCATCCGCAGGGGCCGACCTGCGGTTCGGTGCGGCGGTCGTTTCGTGGCGGGCGGGGCGCGGAGGTGCGACGGTCGCGTTGACCGGCGGCGACGAGTACGAGGGCGCGCGTCTCGTCATCACGCCGGGGGCGTGGGCGCCGAAGCTCCTCGTCGATGTCGGCGCGCCGATGGTCGTCGAGCGGCAGGTGATGTACTGGTTCGATCCGCTCGGGGGAACCGAGGCGCTATCGCCCGATGTCTTTCCCATCTACGTGTGGGAGGCGCCGGACGGGATGCAGTGCTACGGATTCCCCGCCCACGACGGAGCGCGCGGCGGAGCCAAAGTCGCGTTCTTCCGCAACGGCGTCGAAACGAGCCCGGAGACCATCGACCGCGCGGTATCGGAGCACGAGGTCGACGAGATGCGCGCGTTTGCCTCGGCGCGCATCCCCGCGCTGAACGGGCCATTGCTTCAGGCCAAGACGTGCATGTACACGACGACTCCCGACGAGCACTTCGTCATCGGGCGTCATCCCGGCCACGACAACGTTGTCATCGCGTGCGGGTTCTCGGGACACGGCTTCAAGTTCGCGAGCGTCGTGGGGGAGATTCTGGCCGACCTCGCCCTCGAAGGAGGCACGGACCACCCGATCGAGCTGTTCGATCCGGTGCGCTTCGAAGCACCTATAGCCCGCGGCCCCCGCGGATGATGCGGTAGCCGACCACGCCGGCGGCGGCTGCAAGGATGATCGCGACGATCGCGCCGGCGGTTTGGAGCGGATCGGCGGGCGGCGCCTCGATGACGCTCGGCACCGGCGTGGGCGTCGCGGTCTGCACGAACAGGAGCAGCGTCATATTCGAAACTCTTCCGGGATCCCCGGCCAGTCCGGCTGGTCGGCGAGCGGTTCGGCGAGCCCCGCCTTCGCGAGGCGGGAGAAGAACACCCGCAGAAGGCGGGCGGTGAACCCCCAGATGACGTGGCCGTTGAAGTTCCACGCTTCCGTCGGGTAGGTGCGGTCGTGCAGAAGGCCGCCCGGCGCGACCCGAAGGTCGTCGGTGAAGCTCGAAACCGGGACGTGAATTATCTCCGCCACCTCCGCCGGATTCGGGAGGAGCTCCGGCTCGTTCTCGAGCCATCCGACCACGGGATAGACCACGAACCCGGTGATGAAGGTGGGCATCGGATCGAGTTGTCCCAGCACGCGCACGGCTGAAGGATCGAGTCCGATCTCCTCCTGCGCCTCCCTCAGGGCGGCCGCCTCCGGAGACGGATCGGCGGGGTCGACCGAGCCACCCGGAAACGACACCTGGCTCTTGTGGCTTCGTACGGTGTCGGTCCGCAGGGTGAACAGCAGTGTCGGCTCGGGGTGCGCGACGATCGGCACCAGCACCGCAGCGTCGCGCGTGCCGTGGACCTGAACCGTCCGCGGCGGATGTTCGGTGAGTACGTGGTTGAGCCGTTTGGCGAAATCCGTGGACATGGGCGGTCATCGTAGCCTTGGCATCTGGGCCGAGGACAAGGAGGTCTCGTGGGCGAGTTCGTGAAACTCGAAGTCTCCGAAGACGGCGTCGGGACGATTCGGATCGATCGCCCAAAGCTCAACCCGCTCAACGAACAAGTTGCGACCGAGATCGGAGATGCGGTCGATCATGTCGCCGCCGACCCGCGAGTGCGGGCGGTAGTGCTGTGGGGAGGCGACAAAGTTTTCGCCGCGGGCGCCGACATCAAAGAGATGTCGGACAAGGACCCGGTCACGATGTTCCGCTATATCGGGAGGTTCCAAGACGTCTTCACGCGTCTTCAGAACCTTCCGGTCGTCACGATCGCGGCAGTGAACGGTTACGCATTGGGCGGCGGATGCGAGCTTGCGCTCGCGTGCGACCTTCGGATTGCGGCCGAGGATGCACAGTTCGGCCAGCCCGAGATCCTCCTTGGAGTCATCCCCGGAGCGGGGGGAACGCAACGGCTCCCGCGTCTCGTCGGGGTCGGGCGCGCGAAGGAGATCATCTTCTCGGGCCGCTTCGTAAAAGCCGATGAAGCGCTCGCGATCGGGCTCGTCACCGAAGTCGTTCCCGCCTCCGAGGCGTATCGGCGCGCCGTGGAGTTGGCAGGTCGTTACGCCTCGGGTCCGTCGGTGGCGTTGATGGCGGCGAAGCAAGCGATCCAAACCGGGCTCGAGGTCGATCTCTCCGCCGGCCTTCTCGTCGAGCGCCAGGCATTCGCCGCCCTGTTCGCGACCGAGGACCAGAGCGCCGGGATGCAGTCGTTCCTCGAGCATGGCCCCGGAAAGGCGAAGTTCACCGGCCGCTGACAGAGGAGCCCGAGGCGAAGTGTGACCTTGATCACATACGGGCAAGGGATATCCGGCGGACACCGAAGGTGCACCAAGCCCACCGATACTCGAGATCAAGGAGAGCTGTGTGCGGGTTGTCGTGATCGGCGCGACCGGAAACGTCGGAACCAGCCTCCTTCCGTTCCTCGCCCGCGATCCCGACGTCGACGAAATCGTCGGTGTGGCGCGCCGTGCTCCCGATCTCGAAGTCGACAAGACCTCGTGGGTGACGGCGGACATCGGCGTCGACGATCTCACCCCGGTCGTTGCCGGTGCCGATGCCGTCGTCCACCTCGCGTGGCTGATCCAGCCGTCTCACACCCAGAGCCTGCTGAGGCGAACGAACGTCATGGGGACGGAGCGCATCCTGCGCGCGGTCGCAAAGACCGCAGTGCCGAGATTCGTCTATGCGTCGTCGATCGGGACCTATGCGCCCGGGCCTCCCGATGGGCACAGAGTGGCGGAAGACTGGCCCGCGACGGGGATCATCACTTCCTACTACTCACGACAGAAGGCGGCGGTCGAGCGGATGCTGAACACGTTCGAGGCCGATGTGCCGGGGATGCGCGTCGTGCGTCTCCGACCCGGTTTGATCTTCAAAAGGGAAGCGGCGTCGGGGATCAGGCGGTTGTTTCTCGGTCCCTTCGTGCCGAACCGGCTCCTCAAGGCGGGGACGATCCCGGTGATGCCGTCGATCGAGAAACTCGAGTTCCAGGCGGTTCACTCGCTCGACGTCGGGCGCGCCTACTGGGAGGCGGTGAAGAACGACGCGGCCACGGGCGCATTCAACATCGCCGCCGAGCCCACGCTCGATACCGAACGCGTTGCACAACTCCTGGATGCGCGCACATCGCCGGTGGCGCCTGAGGTCGTCAGGAAGGGGATGGATGCGACGTGGAAACTCCATCTCCAGCCGGCTCGTTCCGGGTGGTTCGACATGGGTATGCAAACCCCGTTGATGGACTGCACCAGGGCGCGCGAGGTCCTCGGGTGGCGACCGGAGTGGAGCGCGGACGACGCGCTGCGCGACTTGCTCGCCGGTTTGGCAGAGGGCGCCGGCGCGCCGACTCCTCCGCTGCGGCCGGACGCCGGTGCGTGGCAGAGGGTGCAAGAGGTGGCCGGCGGAGCAGGGGGCTGGCGCGGATGAAGACAGGAGGCCGGCGCGGATGAAAGCGGTCGTGTGGCACGGCCGGGAGGACGTGAGGGTCGACGAGGTGGACGATCCCTCGATCGTCGAGCCGACCGACGCCATCGTGCGAATTACTTCCACCGCGATCTGCGGATCCGATTTGCACCTTTACGCCAAGTTGTTCCCCGTGATGAAGGAGGGCGACATCATCGGGCACGAACCGATGGGCGTCGTCGAGGAGGTGGGGCCCGCAGTCGATCGGCTTCAGGCCGGCGATCGCGTCGTCGTCCCCTTCAACATCGCGTGCGGACACTGCTTCATGTGCGAGCGCGACATGTTCTCGCAGTGCGAGACGACGCAGAATTACGAGACCGGGAAGGGCGCTAGTTTGTTCGGCTACACGCATCTCTACGGGGCGGTGCCGGGCGGACAAGCCGAATACCTGCGCGTGCCGCAGGCGCATTTCGGACCGATCAAGGTTCCCGATGGTCCGCCCGACGAGCGCTTCCTCTATCTGTCCGACGTGCTTCCCACCGCGTGGCAGGCGGTCGCCTATGCAGACGTCAAACCGGGGAGCCGCGTCGCGGTGTACGGCCTCGGGCCGATCGGGCAGATGTGCGTTCGAATCGCCCGCCACTTCGGCGCCGACCAAGTCATCGCGGTGGATCGAGTCCCCGAGCGCCTGGCGCGGGCGGCGGAGTGGGGCGCCGAGACCGTCAACTTCGACGAAACCGATCCGGTCGATGCGGTCGCCGATTTGAGCGGCGGCAGGGGAGTCGACGCCGGAATAGACGCAGTCGGGATGGAGGCGAGTGGCTCTGCCGTCGACGCAGCCCTCGCGACGGTCAAGGTGCAGACCGACAAGCTCAAAGGGTTGCGCTCGTGCATGAGCTCGATCAGGCGCGGCGGAACCTTGTCGATCAGTGGTGTCTACGCGGGCGCATTCCCGATGTTTCCGCTCGGCGACCTGTTCGACAAGCAAATCACCGTGCGGATGGGACAGGCCAACGTGAGGCACTGGGTCGACGACATCATGCCGCTCCTTACCGACGACTCCGATCCTTTGGGGGTCGAGCAGTTCGCCACCCACCGGCTCCCGCTCGACGCTGCGCCCGGCGCCTACGAGATGTTCCAAAAGAAGAACGACGGTGCTATCAAGATCGTGCTCAAGCCGGAGGAGGGGCGTCATGGCAACCTGTGAGATGTGCGGCAACGATTACGACGGGGCCTTCACCATCACGATGGCGGGAGAAGAGCACGGCCGCGTGTTCGACAGTTTCGAGTGTGCCGTTCACGCGCTGGCGCCCACTTGCTCCCACTGCGGGTGTCGGATCCTGGGCCATGGTGTGCAGGAGGGAGGCACCGTCTTTTGTTGCGCCCACTGCGCGCGCGAGGGGGGCCGAGGCGCGGTGAAGGATCGGGCATGACGGCCGATTCGGGCCAGCGCCAGAACGAGGAAGCGCCGGCCGCCCCGAGCGACCCGCACTCGGACGAACCGAACTCGGCGCGCCGCGACGATCCCGGGCGAGCTTCCACAGGTCGGCCGGATCAAGCGGGGCGCGACCGCGACGAGGACGCACCCGGGTGGAAGCCGCGGCCGTCTGCGTCTTGAGCAAATGGTGTTCGCTCGATCAACAGGAGGACACGTGGAAGACGACAACGTTCCCGGCCGCACCGACCACAGTGCCGGGGGAAGCGATCAACCGGCGGGCGCGGAGCCGGGCGGGGCGCCCCAGGCGGCGCGCCGGGCCGGGTCGTTCGTTGCCCTCGCCGTGATCGCCGTGATCGTGCTTCTGGTTCTCGTCGGTCTCGTCACCGACATCTTCTAGCGGGAGCGGAGCCGGAGCTCTACGCGCGCCTCTCCTGCTCGATCCGCTGCTGGTCCTCGATGCAGTAGCGGGCACTCGGTCTCGTTAGAAGCCGCTCCTCCGCGATCTCGCGTCCGCATGCCTCGCAGCGTCCGAACTCGCCGCGTTCGATCCGCGCGAGCGCGTCCTCCACGTCCCTTAGATGGTCGGCTACGCCGTCGGCCACCGCCGAGGCTCGTTCTCGCTCGAACGTCTCCGTGCCGCTGTCGGCAGGATGCTGGTCGGCAAGCGTTAGCTCGCTTCCGCCCCCCGACAGCTCTTCCTCGGATGCCTGCTCTTGCTCGGCGCTAGCCTTGAGAGACGACAGCCGCTCCCGCTCCGACTCCAACATTCTTCGCATCTCGTCGATATCCATCGGCCGACCAATTACCCGTCATGGGAGGAGGTACACCTGCCGCCGGCGTTGCCGTTAGACCGGCCGTGCGGGAGATATGTAAAGTCTCCGTCAGCGACTCAAGCAGGGGGGTGTTGTGGTCGGTGGTGGAAATGCCTATCCGGACGAACTGATCGAGAGCATCAACGCGCTGTCGCAGCTCCTCCTCGCGGAAGAGGATGTTTCGAGCACCTGTGGGCGCATTGCCGAACTGGCAGTTCACGCGGTCGAGGCCGCCGATGCCTGCTCGATCTCACTCTCGCGCCCCGATGGAATCGTCACCGTCGGAGTCACGGACGAGGCGGGCAGCCGCATCGACGAGATTCAAAACGAGACCAACGAGGGGCCGTGCCTGTCCTCCATCGAGGGGGACGGCACGTACCGAATCGCCGACGTAGGCCACGATGAGACGTGGCCCACGTTCTCCAAGCGGACGGGGGAGGAGACCGGCATCAAGAGCATGGTTGCGTACGCGCTCGACGTCCCCGGCGGTGCGCGCGGGGCGCTGAACCTCCTGGCTCGAAAAGTCGATGCATTCGACGACGACGATGTTGCGACCGGCAGTCTCTTCGCGGCACAGGCGGCCGCGGTCCTGGCGAGCGCACTGCATCATGCGGAAGACAAAAACCAGATCGACCAGCTCAAGCAGGCTCTCGAGACACGCCAGGTGATCGGGCAGGCGGTGGGGATCATCATGGCGTCGAGGCGCGTGACCGAGGACGAGGCGTTCGAGATTTTGGTCCGCATCTCACAGGACGCGAACATCAAGATCAGAGACATAGCCCGCCGGGTCGTCGACAAGAGCGGCGATCTTTAGCCTGGTTGCCGGTGTAGGGTTTGCTTGCAATTGCAAGCAGGACTTTATCTACCGGAAGCACCCCCAGGAGGAGCGCAGTGAAGATCGCGGTATGCGTAAAGCACATCCCGGACCCCAACGTGCCGCCCGAGATGGACGGCAACAGACTCAAACGCGCCGGGGTGCAAGGCGTCCTCGACCCGGGCGACGAGTTCGGGGTCGAGGCTGGGCTCCGGCTAAAGGAAGCGCACGAGGGAGAGGTAACCCTCGTATCGATGGGTCCCGAGGTCGCGATGGAGGCGATTCGCCGGGCCCTTTCGATGGGCGCCGACAAGGGCATTCTGGTGAGCGACGACGCGCTCGAGGGCGCCGACGCCCTCGTCACGGCCGAGGTCCTGGCGGCCGCCATCAGACGTGACGACTTCGACCTCGTGATCGCCGGAGTCGAGTCCACCGACGGCTACAGCGGCACCCTCCCGTCGACTATCGCCGAGTTCCTCGGGCTGCCGTCGGTCACGGCGGTGAGACGCATAGTGGCAACCGACGGTTCGACGATCACCGTCGAGCGGCAAACTGCGGACGGGTATCACGTCGTGGAGTGCCCGTTGCCGGCCGTGGTGTCCGTGACGGCCTCGGTCAACGAGCCGCGCTATGCGTCGTTCAAGGGGATCATGGCCGCCAAGAAGAAGCCGGTCGAGACGCTTTCGCTCGGCGACCTCGATTTAGGACCGGGCGACGTTGTCGTCAAACAGCGCGTCGTCGAACTCGCCAAGGCGGAAGAGCGCAAGGCGGGGGAGGTCATCGTGGACGACGGGTCGGCGGCAAAACGCATTGCGGATTTCCTGCAGGAAGCGAAGGTGATCTGATGGCGAAGATCTGGGTGTACGCAGAGGTCACTTCCGAAGGGGTCGACTCGACCGCTCTCGAGATTCTGGCCAAGGCGCGCGGGCTCGGTGATGTCGAGGCGGTGGCGCTGGGTCCGGGCGCCTCCGCCGCAGCAGAAAAGCTGGGGGAGCACGGCGCCGCAACCGTTTACGTGAACGACGACCCGGTGTTCCACGATTATGTGGCGCAGCCGGCGGCCCATGCACTGCACGAACTGGTGCAGCAGCATGCTCCCGACCTCGTGCTGTTCGCCACCAACTACGAATCGCGCGACATCGCGGCGCGTCTGTCTGCCAAGACGAAGTCCACGTTGATGAGCAACGTCACCGGATTAGTGGATGCCGAGATCGCACAGACGGCGATATTCGGAGGCGCCACGATCGTCGACGTGAAACTCGAAGGCTCTCCCAGGATCGTCCTCGTCCGCCCGAAGTCCTTCGTACCCGAGTCGGTCGGGGGAACGGCTTCGATCGAACAGGTTTCGTTCGACGTTCCGGACGGGGCCAAGAAGGCGCGCCGCGTCGAGGTCCATGAGGAGCAGGCGAGCGGGCCCCGCCTCGACCAGGCGCCGGTCGTCGTCTCGGGCGGTCGTGGTCTGCAGGACCCGGCGAATTTCAAGTTGCTCGACGACCTCGCGGCATCGATCGGCGGAGCTGCTGTCGGCGCGACCCGCGCGGTGGTCGACGCCGGGTGGGTGCCGTACAGCTACCAGATAGGACAGACCGGCATCACGGTTAAACCGGGCGTCTATCTCGCCTTCGGCATCTCCGGCGCAACTCAGCACATCGTGGGGATGAAAGGCGCGAAGCGGATCGTCGCGGTCAACAAGGACGAGGAGGCACCGATCTTCCAACTCGCCGACCTCGGTATCGTTGGAGACGCGCTCAAGATCATTCCGCAGCTCATCGACGAGGTGAAGACCCGCAAGGGGTAGGGATATGCCGGGGCTGGGGGACTTCTTCCGCGGTTTCTTCGGGCGGCGAGACGACCCGCGCCTCGAGGTGCTGAGGTCGTTCGCCGCCGAGCGGAAGGGCGTCGAAGGTTTCATCGAGCCCCGCACGGCAACGCAGCCGACGACGCTCTTGCTCGTCGATCGCGATGGTGATCATGCCCGGGCGCCGGTGAGGGAACCGGCGGATGCGATGCGCTTTTGTGAGGGGCTCGGTATCCCCGTGTACGACGCCGGCGTCATCGGCTATCCCAAGCGGATGCGCGACTTCGACCGCAACCGGCGCGCCGCCGAGGACGCCTACGTCGATAAGCAGTTCGAGGAACTCGAGCGGCGCTTCCGGGAGTCCGGCGACGAGACGACCCCGGATACCTGATTGGCGTCTTTGTCGTTCTTCCGACGGTGAGGGGCGCTATTCGTTCCTGTAGGTCGACAGAACGAACCGCCCGTACCATGTTTGCATGCGTTATCTCGATCACGCCGCTACCACTCCGCTCCGCGCCGAGGTGCGGGATGCCATGCTTCCGTTTTTCGTCGAGGACTTCGGGAATCCGTCGTCCGTCCACGGCTTCGGCCGGCGCGCCCGTGAAGCGGTCGAGACCGGTCGCGAACGACTGGCCCTCGCGATAGGCGCCGCTCCCGCCGAGATCGTGTTCACCGCGGGGGGCACGGAGGCCGACAATCTGGCGATCAAGGGAGCGGCGCACAAGATGCGCGGCAACGGCAATCACGTCGTGGTGAGTGCGTTCGAGCATCACGCAGTGCTCGACGCGGCCCACTCGCTGGAAGCCTCTGGCTTCGACGTCACGCTCGTGCCGGTGGGGCCCGCCGGAATCGTCGATCCCGCTGCGGTTGCCGCCGCCGCCCGATCTTCCACCGTGCTCGTATCGATCATGACGGTCAACAACGAGATCGGCACGATCCAGGACATACGTGCGGTAGCGGAAGCCGTGCGAGAGGTGAACCCGCGGGCGATCGTTCACACCGATGCAGTCCAGGCGCTCGGCAAGATCGCGGTCGACGTTCATGTGTGGGGGGTTGATCTAGCCTCGTTCGCGGCACACAAGCTCGGCGGTCCCAAGGGAATCGGCGCGCTGTTCGTGAGGACCGGTGTTCCGGTCGAGCCGATCGTCCACGGCGGCGGGCAAGAACGAGGCGTGCGATCCGGGACACTCAACGTTCCGGGCATCGTCGGGTTCGGGGCGGCCGCCGAATTGGCCGTGAAGGAGATGGAGGGCGAAAGCGAACGCTTGCGGGCCCTTCGCGATCGCCTTCTGGAGGGAGTACGGGAGCGTGTGCCGGATGTGATGGTGAACGGCACTCTCGACTCCCGTGTCGCGGGAAACCTCAACGTGTGCATTCCGGGCACCGAGGGCGAGACGCTGCTGCTCCTTCTCGACCGTGCCGGAATCGCGTGCTCCTCCGGTTCCGCATGCTCGTCGGGAGCACTCGACCCGTCACACGTCTTGCTCGCCATCGGGACGCCGCGAGACCTCGCCCGTGGGAGTCTTCGCTTCTCGCTCGGCAGCACAACGACCGCGGACGACGTCGATGCCGTCCTCGATGTGCTTCCGGACGTGGTTGCAACCGCCCGACGCGCCGCATGAGCAAGCGTCGTCGAAAGGCCGTGGTGGCGATGTCGGGCGGAGTCGATTCGTCCGTTGCCGCGGCGTTGCTCGTCGACGCCGGCTACGACGTCACCGGGATCATGCTCAAGCTGTGGCGCGGCGAGGAGATCAACCACGACTCCGGATGCTGCAACGTGGGCGCCGCAGAAGATGCCCGGCGGGTCGCCGACGTGCTCGGCATTCCGTTCTACGTGCACAACTACGCGCAGCGATTCGCCGACACGGTCATTCGCAACTTCCACGCGGACTACCTCGCCGGCCGCACGCCCAATCCGTGCGTGCGGTGCAACCAGTGGATCAAGTTCGGCACCCTGCTCGAGCGGGCGCGGGCGCTGGGAGCCGACGTTCTTGCGACCGGCCACTACGCGCAGGTACGGCGCGAGCGGGGACGCCACCGCCTCTTCCGCGGCTTCGATCCGGGCAAGGACCAGTCGTACGTGTTGTGGATGCTCGGCCCCGACGACCTTCCGTTCGTTCGCTTTCCGGTCGGGTCGATGCGCAAAGCCGACACGAGGGCGCTCGCCGCGTCGCTCGGATTGCGCACTGCGGCCAAGCCCGACAGCCAGGAGATCTGCTTCGTGCGCGGCGGCGACCTCGATCGGTACGTCGACGAGCAGCTCGCTCCGGCGGCCGCGCCGGGCCCGATCGTCGACACCTCCGGCGAGGTCGTGGGCGAGCACCGCGGGATCGTCCGCTACACGGTCGGTCAGCGGCGGGGACTGGGGATCTCACTCGGCGCGCCGGTTTTCGTGACCGCTCTCGACGCGGCCGGCAACACACTCACCGTCGGGCCCCGGAGCGCACTCGCCTGCCGCGCGGCAACTATCGCCGAGGTCTCTTTTACGGACGCTCCGCCGCCGGGCCGCATGCCGATCCTCGTGCAGTACCGCGCTCACGGCGACGTCTTCCCGGCGCACCTCACCCCGAGCGGGAAAGGTGAGGTGCGCGTGGACTTCGACGCCCCGGCCGAGGCCGTGGCGCCTGGGCAATCGGCCGCGTTCTACTCGGTCGACTACCCGGACGAGCTCCTCGGTGGTGGAGTCATCGCCTCCACCGACTGACGCGGCCCTACAGGAAGTTCCTCCCGAGCGTCGAACGTAACCCGCCGTGACCCTCTCCCGGCGGGAATTCCTGACGCGCGCGGGCGTCGCCGGCGCCGCCGCCGGAACGTTTCCGTGGTGGTTCGAACCGGATCTCCTCGCGGCGCCGGCGGACCTCACCACCCTCGGCCGCACGATCGTGAAGGGCGCCAAGATCGGGGAGGGATCCCTCGGCGCCTACTACCGGTTGCGCGAAGGACCGGGGGAACGCCATATCGTGCGGGCCGAGCTGATGAGGTCGTCGAACGACGCCCGAGGCGGCCTGGTCGGGACGGAGGTCGCGAGCCGGGAGCTCCTGGTGGTGTCCGCGGGTGGTCGCCGCCCCGCTACTCCGCTCCTCACGTTCGTTCACTTGACCGACGTCCATATCGTCGATGCTCAGAGTCCCGCCCGCGTCGAGTTCCTCGACCGTTTTGCCGATCCGGGGCGCGGGTGCGAGAGCGTCCCCTTCTCCAGTGCTTTTCGCCCGCAGGAGCAGCTGACGCTGCAGGTTCTCGAAGCCATGGTCCGCGCCATCCGGAGGGTTCGCCGTTCCCCCGTTACCGGCAAGAAGCTCGGGTTCGCGGTGTGCACCGGCGACAACATCGACAACGAGCAGCTCAACGAGCTGCGCTGGTTCATAGATACGCTCGACGGAGGAAAACGCGTGTCGTCGAACTCGGGCGGCAAGGAATACGAGGGGGTCCAGCGCGCCGACTGGGGAGACCCCGAATACTGGCACCCGGACCCCAAGGTGCCCGACAAGTTCAAGCAGCAGTGGGGCTTCCCCGACTACCCCGGTCTCTTCGAGGCTGCGCTGAAGCCGTTTCGCGCTACCGGCATCGGCATGCCGTGGCTGCAGACGTTCGGAAACCACGACGGGCTCATGCAGGGCAACACCCCCCGCAACCCGGTGTTCGAAGGGATAGCGGTGGGGCCTGCGAAGATCATGGCTCTTCCGCCGGGCGTCAATCCGTGCGATGCGTTTCAGACCCTGCGCGACAACCCGTCGGCATTTCTCGCCGCGCCCGCGCACCCAGTAGCCGCCGACCCTGAGCGCAAGATTCTCCGGCGCGCCGAATACATCGAGGAGATGTTCAAGAGTTCCGGTACCCCCGTGGGACACGGTTTTCGGAAGTCGAACCGCGACGACGGCATCGCGTATTGGTTCAAGGACGCGGGACGGTTCCGGCTCATCGGCCTCGACACGGTGAATCCCGGTGGCTATGACGAGGGGTCGCTCGGTATGCAGCAGTTCACCTGGCTCGAAGAGCGCATCCGCGAGGTCTCCCGGACCTATCTCGACGGCTCTGGTGAGGAAACGCGCAACAAGGATGCGGAAAACAAGTACGTCATCCTGTTCTCGCATCACGGGCTGAGATCGCTCGAGAATCCCTTCATCGCTCCCGACCCCCAGGAGCCGCGCGCAAACGACCTTCCGCGCGTGCTTGCCGACCAAGTCCAGGCGGTGCTCCATCGGTACCCGAACGTGATCGCATGGGTGAACGGGCACACGCACGAGAACATCGTGCAGGCCCGCAACGGCGCGGGCGGCGGATTTTGGGACATCGGCACCGCGGCGCATATCGACTGGGCGTGTCAGAGCCGCCTCATCGACGTCGTCGACAACCACGACGGAACCATGTCGATCTGGTGCACGATGCTCGACCATGCCGCGCCGGTCACCCCCGGCGGGGCGGACGACGTCCTGCGGGTGGCTTCGATTTCACGCGAGCTCGCGGCAAACGATTTTCAGAAAGGCTTCGATTCGAAGGGCCGCGGCAAGCGCAAAGATCGCAACGTCGAGCTCGTACTCCGCAAGCCGTTCTAGCGCGACGTCTTCGTTCGTGGAGAAGCGAGAGCAGCTTCAAGCCGAATTCGAACGTACGGCAGAGGATTTTTCGAGACGGACGCGCGGCCGCTTCGACGATCTCGGCGCGCCGGAATTTGCACGGTTTAGCGACGGCGAGTCGGTGCTCGAGGTCGGCTGCGGAACCGGACACTTCTTGTCGCTCTTCGCAGGTCGCGCTCGAATCGCGATCGGCATCGACGTCACCTTCGGAATGCTTCGGCGGGCGAGCGTCGAGCATCCAAACGTGCTGCCGGTGCAAGGCGATGGAGCACGGCTGCCGCTCGGCGCGCGGTCGATCGACCTCGTTGCAAGCGCGCAGGCGTTGCACCACATTCGCCGGCCGGTGCCGGTCGTCAGGGAGATGGCTCGTGTGGTGCGGCCGGACGGACGCGTTCTGATCGTCGATCAAGTCGCGCCCGAGTCCTATGAGGAGGCCGCCTTCATGACACGGCTCGACACGATTCGGGATCCGTCCCACGCGGTGTCGCGGCCGCGCAGCGCGTTCCATATCGTGCTGCGCTCGGCGGGACTCGAGATCATCGACGAAAAAGTGCACGAGGAGCGCAGCCGGTTGTCGAAGTGGATGTGGCCGGGTGAGTTTCCGGACGAGCGGATACAGGCGGTTGCGAACTTCATTCGGCGGTTTGGCGGTGAGACCGGAATGGATTTCGCCCGAGATGGTGACGACTGGAGCTTTACCCGCCGGCGCATCATGCTGCTCGCCCGCCGCGCCGCGTGAGAACTAGTTGCGGAGTGGCTCCGGCAGGACGACGCGCCCGTCCGGGGTCTCGACGAGGCGCCGGATCATCCATCCGACGGTGACGGCGGCGCCGACGCCCGCTCCAATCAGGACCGCGAGGACCACGAACTGAACGACCGCCGCCTCGAGCGGGGTCGCGCCGCCCAGGAGCATGCCGACGAATGCTCCGGGAAGCGTGACGAGGCCGACATTCTTGGTCTGATCGATCACCGGCAAGAGCGCCGTGGTGACGGCCTCGCGTCGAAGAGGCCGGATCGCCTGACGGGGCGAGAACCCGAGCGCGAGACGCGCTTCTATCTCGCCGAAGCGTGCGCTCAGCTCGTCGCGCAGCCTTCGCCCCGCGAGCGACGTGACGATCATGGCGTTGCCGAGGACTATGCCGGTCAGCGGGAGCACGTAGCGGGGGGTCACCGGAACCGACTGTGTCGCAAAGATCGGAGCCAGGGCCGCGGCGGCCGGAAGCGCGATCGAGGCAGCTGCAATGGGAAGTGCATTCGGCAACGGACTCAGCCGGCGCGCCGACGTGACGGCGGCGGCCGCGAGCATTACGAGAAGAAACAGCCCCGTCAACCCGAGGTTGGCGAATACCGCGTCAACGACGAGGGCGACGATCGTGAGCTGGACGAGGGCCCGTCCGAGGGCGACCGCGATGGAACGCTCTAGCCGGATCCGGAGCCGCGCCGACAATGCCGCTCCGGCAAGCGCGACCGCGAGTGCCGCGAGCACCGCCACCAAGCTGCCGTCGGAAAGCTTCACCCGTTCAACTTACGTCGAGACGTCACACCCATCTGGGAGGATTGCTCACATGACGAAGGCCCAGGCCAAGAAACGCGCCGCCGAGCTGCGCGACCAGATCGACTACCACTCGTACCGGTATCACGTCCTGGACGATCCTGAGGTCGCCGACGCCGAATACGACGCGCTGGTCGGGGAGCTGATCGCGCTCGAGGAGAAATTCCCCGAACTGATCACGCCCGATTCGCCGACGCAGCGGGTCGGCGCGCCGCCGTCGGGTGCGTTCGCCCCGGTCCGGCACCCGACGCCGATGATGTCGCTCGACAATGCGTTCTCGCTCGACGAGCTGCTCGCGTGGGGCACCAGAACCGAAAAGATCATCGGGAGCCCCGAGGGTTTTACGTGCGAGCTCAAGATGGACGGGGTGGCGGTGAACCTCGTCTACGAGGACGGGATGCTCGCACGGGGTGCGACCAGAGGCGACGGGCGCACCGGCGAGGACATCACCGCCAACGTCAGAACGATCCCGAGTGTGCCCCTCCGGCTGCGCGGCTCCCCTCCGAAAACTCTCGAGGTGAGGGGCGAGGTGTACATGCGCAGCGACGACTTCGAGAACCTCAACGCTCGTCTCGGCGATGCCGGCGGCAAGACGTTCGCCAACCCCCGCAACGCGGCCGCGGGATCGCTCCGGCAGAAAGATCCGAACGTCACGAAGGATCGGAGCCTGTCTCTCGTGTGCCACGGCGTGGGCCGTGCCGCGGGGCTCCGCTTCTCGTCCCATTCCGAGGCGCTTGGTCGCATACGCGAGTGGGGACTTCGTACGAACCCCGAAAACGTGCGGCTCGAAACGCTCGACGAGGTCTACGAGTTTTGCAAGCGGTGGCAAGAGAGTCGTCACGACGTGCCCTACGAGATCGACGGAGTGGTGGTGAAGATCGATTCGATCGCGCAGCAGGAGGAACTCGGCTTCACCGCCAAGGCGCCGCGCTGGGCGATCGCCTACAAGTTCCCCCCCGAGGAACGGACGACGTTGATGAAGGACATCCGCGTCCACATCGGCCGCACCGGCGCGGCGACCCCCTATGCGGTTCTGGAGCCGACGTTCGTCGGCGGCGTCACCGTGTCGACGGCGACCCTCCACAACGAAGACGAGGTCGCCCGCAAGGACATCCGCATCGGCGACACGGTCATCGTGAGGCGCGCCGGCGACGTCATCCCCGAGGTCGTCGGGCCGGTCACCGCCAAACGAACCGGAGACGAAACGATCTGGGCGATGCCCGCCACCTGCCCCTACTGCGGCTCCGACATCGTTCGTCTCGAGGGCGAGGCGGTGGCTCGGTGCACCGGCGTGGACTGCCCGTCGCAGAGGGTGGAACGACTGTTCCACTTCACCGGCCGCGGGGCCATGGACATCGAGGGCCTTGGTTACGAGACCATCGGCAAGCTCATCGAGAAAGGTGCGCTGAACGACGTCGGCGACGTCTATTCCCTCACTCCGAAGACGTTCGAAGAGATGGAGGGGTTCGGCGAGAAATCGATCTCCAATTTGATGAGCGGGATAGAGGCGTCGAAGAAGCGCCCCTTGGGCGCGCTCTTGACCGGCCTCGGGGTTCCCCTCGTCGGCTCGAAGACCGCATTCGACCTTGCCGCCGAGGTCGGCTCGCTCGCACGTCTCGCAAAGATGACCGAGGACGAGCTTGTCGCGATCGACGGCATCGGGCCGAAGGTGGCGCAGAGCGTGGTCACTTTCTTCGCGCAGGATGCAACCAAGAGCGTGATCGACAAGCTGGTGGCGGCCGGTGTGAACACCGTGGAGGAGCGGCGCAAGAGCGACGGTCCGCTCGCGGGCAAGACCTTCGTCCTCACCGGCTCCCTCGGCGGTTTCGGCCGTGCCGAAGCACAGGCGGCGATCGAGGAGCGGGGCGGCAAGGTCACCTCGAGCGTGAGCAAGAAGACCGACTACGTCGTGGTGGGGGAGAACCCCGGATCGAAGCTCGACAAGGCGCAGCAGCTGAACGTCGAGATCCTCGACGAGGAAGCATTTCGAAACCTGCTCGGACGCGGGTGAACGCTACTGGGGAGCCCGTGTGACCAGCTTCGGGCGCGTCCACAGGAGGTAGCCGAGGAGCCCGAAGAACTGGAGCACGAGGACGACCACGAACCAGATCGCCTTGCTTTCACCAACCGCCCGAAAGTCCTCGTCGTCCCGCGAGCCGATGTCGACCAGCGCCCAGATCCACAGGACACCCCATCCGAGGACCGGCAAAATCAACAGGGATTCGAAAACACCCGGCATCTCTCCCCCTTCTGGCCCGAGCTTTATCCGTCGACGCGAGAGCCGCCCGCCAGGTTACGCCCGAGCAAAAGAAACCGGCGCAGGGGTGCCCCTGCGCCGGTTCAGGTTTCGTTTCCAACTCACGCCCGCCGCGCTTCGTCTCGTGACGCCCGGGGGACCAGTCCGGGACGGCGTTCGCCGGTGAAACGGTGTGGATTCCGCCGTGTGGCCCAAACCCGGAATCCGAACCCTGGTGAGTCAGGCCACTAGCAGCCGTTCACCTCACGAGGTCCGTAGGGACTATCACTCAGTTTGGACCACCTCCTTTCTCGTGTACCGATATGAAACCACAGCCATGCCGGAACCCGGTGCGTTTTCGAACAGGATTTTCCGCGCCCCGGGGCCCGGGCGAGTTGTAGACTGCCCACGTACTTGACCGGCGGGTCAAGAACCGGCGGAGAGCCCGGCCGGTACACAATCAGGGACGGCACATACGAGGAGGAGCCATGGCATCGCTTGACGGCAAGGTCGCCATCGTCACCGGCGCCGGCCGCGGGATCGGGCGCGAGCATTCGCTTGCGCTTGCGGCGGCGGGGGCGAAGGTGGTCGTGAACGACATCGGCGGTTCGTCCGCCGGCGAGGGCCACGACACGACGCCGGCGCAGTCGGTCGCCGACGAGATTGCCGCCGCGGGCGGCGCCGCGGTTGCCAACTACGACAACGTTGGAGATTTCCAGGGCGCAGAGAACATGGTGAAGCAGGCGGTGGCGGAGTTCGGGCGCCTGGACATTCTCGTGAACAACGCCGGGATCATCCGCGATCGGATGCTCGTCAACCTCTCCGAAGAGGAATGGGACGCGGTCATCAACGTCCACCTCAAGGGCCACTTCGGTCCGACGCGTCACGCCGCCGCCTACTGGCGCGAGCAGTCGAAGGCGGGCAACCAGATCAACGGGCGCGTGATCAACACGTCGAGCCCGTCGGGTGTCTTCGGCAACGTGGGGCAGACGAACTACGGCGCGGCCAAGGCGGGGATCGCCGCGTTCACGATCATCGCCGCGCTCGAGCTGGGACGCTACGGCGTCACGGTGAACTGCCTCGCTCCCAATGCGAGGACGCGACTCACCGAGCAGACGTTCGGCGATCTGCCGGCGCCGGAGCAGGGCTTCGACCCGATGCATCCCGGCAACATCTCCCCGCTCGTGGTCGCGCTCTCGGCGGACGCGGCACAGTCGATCACCGGCCAGTGCTTCTTCGTCTACGGCGGCGTGATCAACATCCTCAAGCCGTGGGACGTGGGGACGGCGCTCGTCAAGGAAGATGGCCGGTGGGACGCCGACGAGCTCCTCGCCAGACTCCAGCAGGAGTTGCCGGGAGGGATCGCGCCGGAAGGGATGATGCCGATGATGGTGAAGGCAAGCGCGGGGCAGGGGCTGCAGCTTGGCTGAGGCGGAGATCACGTTTACCCTTCCGGTCACGCGTCGTGCGATCGCAGATTTTGCGGTCGCCGTCGGCGAGGACAACCCCATTTTTTTCGACGTCGACGAGGCGCGCCGGCAGGGTTTTCCCGACGTCGTCGCACCGCCGACGTTCTCGGTTAGACAGATCTTCGAGGTGCCGCGCGAAGAGCGGGAGGAGCGCCTCGGTGCAAGTCTCGACTACGGTCGTGTTCTCCACGGTGAGCAGGAATTCATTTACTCGCGGCTGCCGGTTGCCGGCGAGACGCTCACCGGCACGATGCGCATTTCCAAAGACTTCACGAAAGAGGGAAAAAGGGGAGGGTCGATGCGCTTTGTCACGTACGAGTCTATGTTCACCGATGCCGACGGCGCCGAGGTCCTGCGCGCGCTCTACACCCTGATCGAAACCAGCAAGGACCCGGGCTCGTGACCGCCCCTACCAACCGCACACTCACCTCGGTCGTACCGGGCATGGACCTGGATGAGGTTGTGTACGGGCCACTTACCCGCGACGACTTCGTTAGATACGCCGAGGCATCGGGAGACGACAACCCGATCCACCAGGACGAGGAATACGCGCGCAACAACGGCGCGCCGACCGTATTCGCGCTGGGAATGCTGAACGCCGGTTACCTGGCGCACGCAGTGAGCGACTGGTTCGGCGGGCCGCACCGCCTCCGGCGCTACAAGGTGCGCTTCACCACGCGAGTGTGGGCCGGCGACGAGCTCGCGTGCACGGGGCGGGTGGTCGCGGTCGAGAGCGGCGTCGTCAAGGTGGGGTTAGAGGCGCGCCGCCGTGGCTCGGGTCCGGACGGGCTCGGCCTCGACGAGGAAGAGGTCGCGATCGTCGGCGAGGCCGACGTCGTCCTGCCCGAATAACGACGAGGAGGAGTAACCGCATGCCGCTCAACAAGGACCTCGTCGGGAAACGCTACGAGGAGTCGACCTACGAGGTGACCGCCAATGCGATCGAGAAGTACGCGCGGGCGACGAACGACGAGAACCCGCGCTACCTCTCCGGCGAGGTCGTGGGGAGTCCGGTCTTTCCCGTCGTGCCGGTGTTCGGCTCGTTCATGGCGGCGGCTATGGACCCCGAGCTCGGAGCCGACCTCATGCGGCTCGTGCACGGTGCCGAGGAGCACGTTCTTCATCGGCCGCTCCGCCCCGGGGATGTGCTCACGGTCGCACCGGTGCTCGAGTCGGTGGAGCAGAAGGACACCGGCGAGACCTTCACGGTTCACGCGGCAATAACGGACCCGGCTGGGGCGCCCGTTGCAGACATACGGGGGACGATGTTCATCAGAGGCTCGGGCTCGGGCATGCGGTCGCGCGGCGGCGAGGAGCCGCGCCGCGAGGTCGTTTACGAGGAGACCACGAAGATCGACGAGGATCAGACGCATCGCTATGCCGACGCCTCCGGCGACCACAACCCCATCCACCTCGACCCGGAGATGGCGCGGATGGCCGGCCTTCGGGGGATCATCAACCACGGCATGTGCACGATGGCGATCGCGGTCAAGGGTGCGGTGAACGGGCTCGCGGGCGGGGATCCCGAGCGCGTCAAGCGGGTTGCGGTTCGATTCGCCCGTCCGGTCTTTCCGGGTCAGGAGCTGACCACGAAATTTTGGAGCGACTCCGAGACGGGCGACGTGATGATCTATGGGTTCGAGACCTTCAATCCCGACGGCATCGCGGTCATCAAGAACGGCGTCGCCGAAGTCGTTTCCGCTTAGAAGAAGGCGGCGCCGCCGCAGGAGAAATTCGCCGTCCGCCACAGAATCAGCGCCATCGCGGCGCCGCCGACGACGACCGCGGCGAGTAGCTGTGCCGCGAGGGGAGGCGTACGGCTCGATCCGGTGTCGAGTCCGAGCCCGAGAGCGGCCCCGCTCACGAGGCCGCCGAGGTGAGCGAAGTTGTCGATCCCGCGGACGGCGAAGCCCAACAACAGGTTGAAGCCGACGAAGACCAACATTCCGCTCAGGATCTGTGCCGCCGCCTGCGAGCTTCGACGCCGGTAGAGGAATACGAGCAGTGCGCCGACGATTCCGAAGATGGCGCCCGACGCGCCGAGGCTGGACGCGCAGTTGCCGAACGCATACGAGGCCGCGTTGCCCGCGAAGCCGGCGACGAGATAGACGACGCCGAAGCGAACGTGGCCGAGCGCACCTTCGAGCTGCGGGCCGTACATCCACAAAACGAGCGAGTTGAACAGGATGTGAAAGAACTGCGTCGGTGAGTGAAGCACGATCGATGTAAGGAGACGCCACCACTCATCCTGGCCGGCGATCCTGACCGGATCCATTACCAGGGCGTTCGTGAGTCCGGGAACGAGAATCTGCCCGGCGAAGACGACGACGTTGATCGCGAGCAACGTCATCGCGACCGGCGCCGTCTTCGCCATGACCGTCCGAACTTTCGGAGCGCTCCGGCGCGCCTCGGCGACGCATTCGGGACAGTGCTGGCCCACCGACGCGGGGATCGCGCAGCGCCCACAGATCGGCCGGTCGCAGCGCGTGCAGCGAAGCTTCGTCGGCGTCTTCGGGTGTCCGTAGCAAAACGTCTCGCCGGTTGCGCCGATCGTGGCGCGGGCGTCGCGGGTGGTCTCGTCCATGGCGGCCAATGCTCCCACAGCGGGACGCCCTATCGTGGCCGCCATGACGCTCCGGGTGGCGACGTTCAACATTCGGCACGGCCTCGGCACCGACGGAAGGCTCGATCTCGATCGCACCGCCTCGGTCGTCAAGGCGACGGGCGCGGGGCTGATCGCCCTCCAGGAGGTCGATCGCCGGCTCCCTCGCTCCGATTCCGTCGATCAGGCGGCCGTCCTCGGGGACGCGACCGGCATGCACGCGACGTTCGCGCCGACGCTTCGGCGCGCCGGCGGCGAGTACGGGATCGCCTTGTTGACCGACGTTCCGGTAGAAGCAACGGCAGAGCCCTTCCCGCGGGTGGCCGGCGAGGAGCCCCGCGTCATGCTCGTGTGCTCGTGGCGCGGGGTGACGATCGTGGCGGCCCACCTAGCGCAGCGGGGCGCCGCGCGCGCCGCCCACACCACCGCCCTCGCCCGGCGCGCCGCGGCGCTCCGCGCCGGCGGCGCGCCGGTGGTCGTGCTGGGGGATCTCAACCAGGGCCCCCGCACCCTCGGGGGGCTGCGGGCCGCCGGCTTCGCCGGGGGCCCGCGCCGGGCGACGTTCTCGCGCCGGCGCGCCATCGACCACATCCTCGCCGGCCCCGGCGTGCGGCTGGAGAGCACGTGGACGATCCGCTCCGACGCCTCCGACCACCTCCCGCTCGTCGCCGACCTGGTCATCGACGCCCCCCGGGCCCGCCCGGGGCGCTCCGGCTTCTAAGCCCCCAGCCGAACCGCGCCCCGGCGCGCGATTCCGGGTTTTAAACCACGCAGAACGCGCTCCGGCGCGATATCTCGGGTTAAGAACCGGAAATATCGCGCCGTGGGGCCTGTGGGCGTGGTGTTGCTGGTGTTGTGCGTGAGATTTCTGTTACCTTGTGAGAGCAGGAGCCACAATGCTCTCGAGCCGGGGAGAGCCGATGCGCACACAATTGAGTCGAACGGCTCCACTCGTCGCGGCCGTCGTTGCCGCGGCGATCGTCGGCGCGCTCGTCGCCGGCGCCGCCGTCGGGCGCGCCCGGTCCCTCGATCCCGCCGCCGCCCGGCGCGTTGCCGCCGCCGACGAGGCCGCAGCCGCGGCGACCACCCGGGCGGACCAGCTCGAGGACCGGCTAGCCGAGCTCGAAGACGACATCGCCTCGCTCGAGACGAGCCTCGGCGACGCGGATGCGCGGGGAGACGAGACCGCGGGCGCACTCGACCGCCTCTGGAACACGGTCGCGAAGCTGCGAGGGCGGATCGAATCGGCCGGAGGTCGCGCCGGCGATGCCCGGGCCGCGGCCGACGCCGCGGCGGCAACGGCCGCCGAGGCCGGAGCCGACGCCGAGAAGGCGATGCGCGAGCTGTCGGTCCTCAGGGAGCGCTACGACTACCACCTGCGTCGCTACCACGGAGGCGGATGACATGAAGCTGATGCGAGACCTCGTCGGCGACACGTTCTCGGGGCGTTACCGCATGGTTGCCCGTATCGCCGGCGGCGGGATGGGTGAGGTCTACCGCGCCCACGACCTGCTCCTCGACCGGCCGGTGGCGGTCAAGGTCCTTCAGCCGTCGCTCGCCGAGGATCCCGAGCTGGTCGACCGCTTCCGTCTCGAGGCGCGCGCCGCGGCGCGCCTCACGCATCCCAACGTCGTCGGCGTCTACGACTGGGGCGAGGAGGAGGACGGCACCCCGTACATGGTCATGGAGTACGTCCCGGGCACCGATCTCCGCGACGTGCTCGTGTCGCGCGGCGCGCTCGACCCGGCGCAGGCGGCCGAAGTCGTCGCCGCGGTGTGCGATGCGCTCGAGGCCGCCCACGCGGAGGGACTCGTTCACCGCGACGTGAAGCCGGAGAACGTCCTCCTCGGCCGCACCGGCAAGGTGAAGGTCGCCGACTTCGGGATCGCGGTGTTCGGGGATGCGGAGCGCGCGCATCCGGGCGGTTCGGTGCCGGGAACCCTTCGTTATCTCGCACCGGAGCAGGCCCAGGGGCGCGACGCGACGCCCGCCTCCGACATCTGGGCGGCGGGCGTGCTGCTGTTCGAGTGCCTCACGGGCCGACCACCGTCGATGGGAGCCGGGCCCGATCTCCTCAGGCTCCGCGCCGAGGAGCAACCAACGCCGCCGTCGTCTCTCGAGCCGCAGATTCCGCGCGACTTGGACGACGTCGTCCTGCGCGCCTGTGCGCTCGCGCCGGTGAATCGCTACGAAGATGCCGCCGAGATGGCCGCCGACCTCCGTCGGGTGGCGGTGCGCTCGCTCGGCGACGCTCCGCCGGTCCGCACGCTCCTCGACGACGTCACGAGCGAGATCCGCCTTCCCGACATGGAGCCGACCACGACCTCTGCCCGGCGCCCCCGGGCGCGCCGCATGCGGGCACCCCGGCTCATCGCCGCCCTGGTCCTACTTGCTTTCGTTGCGTTGGGCGGGATGCGTGCCACGGCCGCCCTCCTCGGGCCGCACGAGGTCGACGTCCCGACACTCACCGGAATGTCGAAGGAGCGAGCGGCGCGGGTCGCGACGGAGGCGGGCCTGGTCGTCGAAGTGGTGGGGCGCGACCGGATCCGCGACGTGCCCAAGGGCGAGGTGATCTCGCAGGATCCCGCCTCCGGCGTGCTCGTCGAAGGAGAGACGATCTCGGTCGTGCTGTCGAACGGCCCGCCGCTGGCGCGCGTGCCGAAGGTCGTGGGCAGGAGTCTCGAGGACGCCACCCGGGCCCTCGAAGCAGTCCTGCTCGTGCCGGGAGAGGTGACGCACGAGTGGTCGGTCGACTACCCGCAGGGGGACGTCCTGGCGGTCGGCGCGCCGAAGAAGCGTCTGCCCGAGGGGACGAGCGTCGATCTCGTCGTCAGTCGCGGGCCGCGGACGATCGAGGTCCCCGATGTCGGCGGGATGAAGGCCGCCCGTGCCGCCGCGGTCCTCGAGGGGGCGGGCTTCGTCCCGGTGCTCGTCGATTCCTACTCCGACACCGTCGAGGCGGGACGCGTCATCTCGTCCGATCCGGCCGCGGGCGGCGCCGCGGACGAGGCGAGCGAAGTCACCGTCTACGTCTCGATCGGCCCCGAGTTCGAAGAGCTGAAGATGCCCGACGTCAGGGGGATGACGGTCGAGCAGGCAAAGCGGAAGCTCGTAGGCATGGGGCTGCGCGTGCGGGTGGTGGTTTCGTGCCGCGGCGGAACCACGGTCGTCGAGACCGAACCGCTCGCCGGGTCTAAGGTGCGGGAGAACGACCGCGTCGCTCTGTTCGTCTGCTGACACCCGCGGCGCGCCGAGCGTGCAGGATAGACGGATGCGAACGCGCGTTGTGTGCCTGGTGGCCGCGTCGATGATTGCGGTCGCATGTTCCGGTGGTGGGGAATCGCTGCCGAGGGAGAGCACCCAGAGCTTCGCGACCCTGTGGAAGAGGGATCCGAACGAGCCCTATCCGTTTTCGGGCGAGGTCCCACCGCTCCGGCCGACGCCGGTCGACGGCCTCTACGTACGCCGTGTGCCGGTCGCCGACGTGGCTCCTCCGGTGCCGTGCCGGCGGTGCCCGCCCTACAGGATCTACGCGGGAGAGGCGCGGCTTCGACTCGAGCGGGGGCGTTACTACGTCGACGAAGACGGCTCCCAGTTCGGGAGCGAGGGCCACTTCGTGGTCGACGGTGACGAGATCACCCTGTTCAACGATCCCGTGTGCCGGGACGAGCGCGTCACCTACCGCTACAGGCTCGACGACGGGGCGCTCGTGTTCGAGCCGGTGCGCGATCCGTGCGCCTACCAGAACCTGCGCGGCAGGTATCTGGCTACTTATTCGTGGCGAGCGGATTGAGCCGGAGCGGCGCGACAATCGCTTCGAGGCGGGGGCGAGCGCAAGGGGGTTCTATCATGCGCGTGCGGTGGCCGATCCTGATTCCGGCGATCGCGCTCGTGTTCGGTGCGTGCACGATCTCGGGCGGCACGCGAGAGGCCGAGGGGCCGGTCGCCGTCGGCGATGCAGCGGGCGGCGTCGTCGGAGGTTACGAGGCCGACGGCTTCGATGCCGAGGTGGTTGCGGCGGCGCGACAACTCCTAGACGAGCACGGCAACGACACCCGGTTGCCGTACGCCTCTCCCGAAGACGCATATGCGTCCTACCTCGCCGAGTTCGGAACCGACATCACCGAGGAGTGCAACTACAGACCTCCTGCCGAAGGGGGATACTGCCCGCTACCCGGCTCGCTCAAGGAAGACTTGAAAGAGGAGGTCAACGTCGTGCTCCTCCTCGACGCGTCGGGTTCGATGCAAGGCGCGGCCGGCGGCGAGACCAAGATGGCGATCGCGAAGAGGGTGCTGCGCGACTTTGTCGGCCGGCTCCCGAAAGCGGCGAACGTGGCGCTGCGCGTCTACGGACATGTCGGATCCAATTCAGAGGCGGACAAGCGGCGATCGTGCCGCGGCTCCGAGGCGGTGCTTCCCCTGCAGCCGCTCGACAAGAGGAAGTTCTCGCGTGCGATCGCGTCGTTCGACGCACGCGGGTGGACGCCGCTGGCGCGCTCTTTGAACAAAGCGCGCGGCGACTTCGCCGGCGCGCATCCCAAGAACAGCAGCAACTTCGTCTACGTCGTGTCGGACGGCGTCGAGACGTGCGGGGGCGATCCGGTCAAACAGGCGCGCGCACTCAACCGGTCCGACATCTCGGTGCAGGTAAACATCGTCGGCTTCGACGTCGACCCGGTGGCGGCTGCCCAGCTTCGACGAGCGGCACAACAAGGCGGCGGAAAGTTCTTTCAGGCCTCCAATGCAACCGAGCTAGACCGCGTATTTCGCGAGAACTACGACTGGAACGCGTGGACCGCGTACTACAACTGCAGATGGAATGAAGCTCACGCGGAATACAACAGAACTTGGAACGACGAACACGGCAGCTACAACTGCATCTGGAACGCGGCACATGAGGAATACAACACGTTGTGGAACGTGAGCCACGAGGAATACAACACGTTGTGGAACGCGACCCACGAGGAATACAACCGGATCTGGAACGTGCTGCACGAGACGGACGAGTACGCAGCCGTGAGAGACGATGTCTTGAACCTGCTCCAACAGCGGCGGGATTGGCTCACCTCGTCGATGCAGGAGATGCGTGACTACGTGCTCGACATAGGCGAACGCGAGCGAGACGTGTTGCTTTCGGCCGCTCGGGCCCGGCGGGACAGCGTGCTGAGCGAGGCGCATTCCGAACGAGAGCGAACTTTGCAGGAGGCGCGTGAGCAGCGCGACGAACACCTCGACTAGTAGCTCGTCTCGTTTCACCGTAGGCTACCACCATGTGTTCGACAGCATCGTGACGTCCGAGAACGGAAGCTTCGTCGTGAGGGTGACCCTCAGCGCGCGCGGATCGGTCGCGGGCTTGTTTCTCCTCGAGGCACAGGAACCGGCTACCACTCCCTCCGACCAGTAGGACCGGTGGGCAGAACGCCCCAGCCGCGCAACGTCTCGACGAAGCGGGGCGTGCACTCGAGCGCCGGTACGTCGTCGAGGGGGACCCAGCGAGCGTCGTCGGCGTCCCCTCCGGCAACGGGATTGAAGTCGCCCACGACGGTTGCGGTGTAGTCGAGGATCACGAAGTGATGGTCGGCACCCGGCACTTCGAGCACGCCCAGCAGGTCTTCCACCTCGATGTCGAGACCCGTCTCCTCGCGCACCTCGCGCGCCAGGGCCTCATGCAGCGTCTCGCCGAGCTCGACGCGCCCCCCGGGAAGTGACCATCGTCCGTGCCCGGGTGCGTGTCCGCGCCGGATCATCAACAGCGACCCGTGGGCGACGATCACCGCGCCGACCGCAACCACGGGTCCGTCCATTCGGTTCACGCCGCGTAGGCTACGCCGGTGACTGCCTTAGCCGATCGCGTCGGCGCGCGCGCCCGTAGCCTTCCGCAGTTCGCGTGGGGCGTGCTCGCGGTCGGCGTTCTCGTGGCATCGACGTCCGCGATCCTTTCTCGCTACGCATTCCCCGACGGGCTCGACCCGCTCGACGTGGCCGCGTGGAGGTCGTCGAGCGGCGTGCATCCGCTCGCGCTGTCGTTCTGGCGGTGCGCGATCGGCGCCGCCGTCTTGTGGCCGCTCGCCCGGCGGGGGATTCGGCGCGCCGAGCGCACCGAGCTGCGTGCGTCGGCGGTCGCCGGGCTCTTCCTGGCGCTGCACTTCGCTACCTGGATCACTTCGCTGGGGCTCACGACCGTCGCCGCCGCCGTCCTGCTGGTTTCGACGACGCCGGTGTTCGTGGCGATCGCGGCGCGCCTGCTGTTCGGCGATCGTCTTCCGGCGGCGACGTGGGCGGGAATCGGAATCGCGCTCGCGGGAACCGCCGTGGTCGCCGGCGGCGACGTGTCGGGTTCGAGCTTCACCGGAAACGCGCTCGCGCTCGCGGGCGGCGCAACGGGTGCGGGATACGCCCTGGGAGGACAGCGGGCGCGCCGGCACCTGGGCATCTTCGAGTACTCGGTGCTCGCCTACGGGACCGCGGCGGCGGTGCTGCTGGGCTCGTGCGTAATCGCCGGGGTGCCGCTGGCGGGCTATTCCGCGAGTTCGTGGGTCGCGCTCCTTGCGGTCGCGGCGGGTCCTCAGATCCTCGGACACACGTTCATCAACTTTGCGCTCAAAGACATCGACGCCACCACCGTGACGGTCGCGATCATGGCGGAACCGGTGATCGCGACCGCCCTCGCCCTGTTTTTGTTCGCGGAGGTCCCGTCGTGGCTCGTGTTTCCGGGAGGAGCGTTCATCCTGGCCGGGATCTACCTCGTCTCGGCGGTGAGGCGTCCACTGCCGGTAGTGCTGGAATGAACGAGCTGCGGCACGCTCGGGGGACGACTCCGCTCGACCGGTGCCTCGTGATGGGGATCGTGAACCGTACTCCCGACTCTTTCTACGACCCGGGGCGAATGCGTCTCGACGACGCGGTCTCGTTCGGGCTCGGTCTCGTCGACGACGGGGCCGACCTGCTCGATGTCGGAGGGCTCAAGGCGGGGCCGGGGGAGGAGGTGTCGGAAGACGAGGAGGCGCGCCGGGTGGTGCCCCTCGTGGCGGGGCTGGCGGCGCGCACCGACGTTCCGATCTCGGTCGACACCGGGCGCGCCTCGGTGGCGCGCCGAGCGCTCGAAGCAGGTGCCGCGATCGTCAACGACGTTACCGGCCTGGCCGACCCCGACCTCGCTCCCGCGGTGGCCGAGTCCGGGGCGGCACTGGTGGTCGTCCACCACGGGGGCCAGATCCGGGCGCGCCCGCGCCATCCCCGTTTCGACGACGTCGTGGCCGATGTGCTCGCAACGTGGGCGCGCCTGGTCGAGCTCGCCGCCGGCGCCGGAGTCGGCACCGAATCGATAATCGTCGACGCCGCCCTCGATTTCGGCAAGACGACCTTTCACTCGCTCGAGCTAATCCGCCGGCTTCCCGAGCAGCTGGCGGCGGGTTTCCCCGTGCTTGTGGCCGGGTCTCGCAAGGACGTCGTGGGGGAGACCCTCGGCGCGCCGCCGGACGAGCGACTGGAGGGGAGCCTCGCGGTGGCTGCGGTGGCGGCTTACCTGGGGGCCCACATCGTCCGGGTGCACGACGTGCGCGAGAGCGTCAGGACGGTTCGGATGGCGGAGGCGATTGCCGGTCGGAGTCCTCCGGCTGCGGCTCTACGGGGATTGTGGGAGTGATCCACGGGAGCAGCGCCTCCGCGACCTCCTCGGCCGGGACGTCGTAGTTGCCCTGTTCGATCCGCTCCCGGATGCGCGATATATCCATCGTGTAATTCGTATCGGCAGGGGGCCGGAAAAGGTTGATAGCTTTTCGGCCGAGGCGCCGCCGGCGCGCACCGTGTCGAGCGAGGAAAGGGAAGCTGTGCCCAAGCGAGTCCTCATCGTCGAAGACGAAGAGTCGGTCCGGGAGCTCGAAAAATTCCTGCTCGAGCAGCAGGGATACGAGGTGGTGGAGGCGAGGGACGGGCTCGAGGGCCTTACCAAGGCCGAGTTCCGGCGGCCCGACCTCATTCTTCTCGACCTCATGATGCCCGACGTCTCCGGCGGCCGCATGTTCGACGAGATCAAGGCTCATCCCGCGACCGCCGGGATTCCCATTGTCGTCGTCACCGGCAAGCCGAACGCGCACGAGCTGTTCGACACGACCTTGCCGCAGGAGGACGTGATCATGAAGCCGTTCGAAGCGGACGTCCTCCTCGCGCGGATTCGGCACCACATCGGCGACCCGGAGTGAGGTAGGGGTTGCTGGTAGCGGCGGCCGCCATAGTCGGGCTCATCTTCGGGAGCTTCGCAACCGTCGCCGCGCATCGCATTCCGAAGCGGGAGTCCATAGTGACCGGACGAAGCCGGTGCCCGGCGTGCGGGAGCACCATCACCGCGCTCGAGAACATCCCGGTCGTGTCGTACATCGTCCAGGGCGGGCGCTGCCGCAACTGCCGGACGCGTATCTCGGTTCGTTATCCCCTTCAGGAAGTGGCGGCGGCGCTGCTCTTTGCCGGAGCCGCGGCGAAGTTCGGGCTCTCCATCGAGACGATCGTGTTCGCCGCCTTCTTCTGGGTGCTCCTCGTTCTGAGCGTGATCGATCTCGAGCACCGGCTGCTTCCCAACCGCGTCGTCTATCCCGCGTTCGTGGCCGGCTGGGCCGGACTCAGCGTTGCCGCGCTCGTCGAAGGTGAGCCGGAGCGGCTGACCGGAGCCCTGTGGGGCATGGCGACGTTCGGCGGTTTCTTCTTCATTGTGGGCTTTCTCTTTCCGGCGGGAATGGGCGGCGGCGACGTCAAGCTGGCGTTCGTGCTGGGAACTTTCCTCGGTTACCTCGGAGGCGCGGGGCTGACGGCGGTCGGGATGTTCCTGTCGTTCTTCTTCGGTTCCGTCATCGGCTTCGCCGTCATCCTGGTGAGCGCCGAAGGACGAAAGACGAAGATCCCCTTCGGCCCCTTTTTGGCGCTGGGGACCGTCGCCGCCATCTTCGTCGGCCGCCCGCTGATCGACGCCTACCTATCGACGCTGTAGCGGGTGCCGTCGCGGAGCCCGCCGGCCGCTTACGATCGGAGAATGGATCCCGAAGGCCACGAAGAATTCGACGACGAGCCGCTCGACGACGACGAGCGCGACCTCCTCAAGCAAGACCTCGTCGACGTCAAGGTGCTCAAGGAGCTGCTCGAGCCCCGCGGCATCAAAGGAGCCGTCTTCTACTGCCCCGATTGCGATGAGGATCACTATCTCGCGTGGGATCTGCTCGCCGGGAACCTCGAGGAACTGCTCGAGGCGGGTCGACCACCGGTTCACGAACCGGCATTCGAGCCCACCGCCGAAGACTACGTATCGTGGGACTACGCCCGCGGTTTCCTCGACGGGTACGAGTCGTACGAGGACGAGGAGGTCGAGGAGGTAGACGACTTCGCGGTCCGGCTCGTCTCGGAGCTCGGGGATCGCGGGTGGCGTCTCGCCGAGATGAAGGCGCTCTTGGTGTCGCTGGGTCTCGAGCTCCCGGGGGGTGTCGGGCGAGGACGCCACGAGGATGGTCCTTCGTCGTGACCCGGGTGGTGGCGTTCGCCAATCAAAAAGGCGGCGTCGCCAAGACCACGAGCACCTTGAGCGTCGCGGCCGCGTTGGCGGAGATGGGCCGCCGCGTGCTCGCGATCGACCTCGACCCACAGGGTGCCCTTTCGTACTCGACGGGTATCGATCCCGACTCGCTGCCGGAGACGGTGAACGACGTGCTCGTGAGGCGGCTGCCGATCGAGAAGGTGGTGATAACGCGCGAGGTGGATCTCGTTCCGGCCAACATCGACCTCGCCGGAGCGGAGGCGATCCTCCTCGCCAAGACCGGACGCGAATATGCGCTCCAGCGCGCGCTGAGGGAGCTCGACGACATCTACGACTACGTTCTTATCGACTGCCCGCCGTCGCTCGGTATCCTCACGATCAACGGGCTCACCGCGGCGCGCCGGGTGCTCATCCCCCTCCAATGCGAGGCGTTGTCGCACCGCGGCGTGGGCCAGTTGCTCGAGCAGTTGAACGACATCAGGCACTTCACGAATCCGGATCTCGAAGTGGCGGGGGTTCTTCCCACGATGTACGACGGCCGATCCCTTCACGCACGTGAGGTCCTCGATGACGTCGGGCGGCGCTACGAGGTGCCGGTGTTCGAACCGCCGGTGCGCAAGTCCATCCGGTTTGCGGAGGCGGCGCAGGCGGGACGGTCGATCGTTTCGTATGCGCCCAAGCATCCGGGCGCGGAGGCGTACCGCGCCCATGCGCGGCGGCTCGAAGAAAGCTGGACATGACCCGGCCGAGGCCGGATCGGCACGCGCTCTACAGCGCCACCGAGCGCCGCCCGTTCACGTGCACGATCGAGTGCTCCTCGTGTCGCGAGGAGACCCGCGTCACCTACATCGAGCTCGCCGCATTGCTGTTTCCGGTCCACTTCCACACCCCCCTCATCCGTTACTACTCGTCGTGGCTTAGGTGCCCGGCGTGCGGAAGACGCACCTGGTGCCGCATCCACGGGCGGCGCTGAGACGGCGCTGAGACGGATCATGAGGCGCGCCGTTCCACCCTCACATAGCCAACGGCGTTTAACCCTCTAGCATGAAACTGATGAGGTGTTTCGCCGACTTCGAGGAGCCCTCGGACGCCTTCAAGATCAAGGCCTCAAGTAGCCGAGCGACAGGAACGGCCTCAGGCGGGCCTGGGGTCGTTCCGCGAGTGCAGGAAGATCCGCACGCAAGTCGTAACCAACAGACGAGGAGTAGAGATCCGCGCGAACGGGTGGAGGCACGATGAGAAAGTTCTTTGCCTTGGTCTGGGCGGCGATGGTGGCGGCTGCGGTTGTGTCCGGGATCCCGGCCTACGCGGCGGACGAGCCGCCGCGCACCGAATTCGAGGACTCGGAAGGCGGGGAGTGGACGAGTCATGAGGGCGAGCTTGAGTTTCTGAAAGCGGTGACGAACTTATCCCCGCGCGCCGAGATGGAAGTGATCGGACAGACTAAGCAAGGTCGCCCCTTGCACCTGGTGTCTTTGGGCGCGCCGGAACCGGTAGGGGTCGGGAAGGCTCGCAAGCGACCCACCACTCTCTTTGTCTGCACGCAGCACGGAAACGAGCCGGCCGGACGTGAGGCCTGCCTCATCACCCTGCGGGACCTCGCGTTCAGCGACGATCCCGAGATCGTCCAACAACTCAAGGAACAGACCATCCTGTACGTCCCTACAGCCAATCCCGACGGCAGAGAGGCCAACTCGCGAGGCAACTCGAACGGGACGGACGTCAACCGCGACCACCTCAACCTCGAGACCCTTGAGGCGCAAGCGATCGCGCGGGTGATAAGAGACTGGGAGCCCGAGAGCGTCCTCGATCTCCACGAGTACGGTCCCTCGTTGCCGGTCATCTACGACGACGAACTGCTCCTGTTGTGGCCGAGGAATCTGAACGTGGACGAGCAGATACACGACACCGCGGTGGAACTGGTCGAACACCTCGCCGAGGAGGCCGAGGAGAACGGCTACTCTGCGGACGAGTACGGCCAGTACGAGGTTGCCGACCAGGACATCCATCAGTCTGCCGGCGACGGCGATGAGGGTATCTCCCGCAATGCAACCGGCCTTCGCCACACCCTCGGCATCTTGGTGGAGTCGGCGGTCACGGCCGATCCGCGCAACTCCCCGGGGGAGGTTCTTTCCGAAGCCGAGGTTCGGTTGCGGCGCGTGGACAGTCAGGTCGTGATCGTTGATTCGGCGCTGCGCTTCATGCGAGCACAAGGCGACGGTACGGCGCGCCTCACGCAGGGGGCCATGGCCAGGAAGATCAAAGAGGGCCGCATGGGCAGCGCTCCGGTTTACTTCGGAGGCGCCGACAACGAAGAGCCCTCGGAGGATGACGTAGTGGATCCACCTCCTTGCGGCTATCTCTTGACCAAGGAGCAGGCGAAAGCCGTTGGCATGGCCTTGAAGCTCCACGACATCCGCACGAAGGGGCGGACGGGCGACGTGTTCGTAACGATGGCGCAACGGTCGGAGCCGATCATCCCACTGCTACTCGACGAGCGCGGAGCGCGCCACTCAGTCGCCGCCGAACCTCTCGACACCTGCTAACGCGTTTGCCAGAATCCGTGAGCCCGTGCCCACCTGGGGGAGGGGGCGGACCGCTCTATGTGCGGTGGCTTTTGCTAGGCGAAAGCACAGGCGCGCAAACGACCCGTCTCCCTCCGATGCACCGCTCGGATGACGTTTGAACCGCACTCGTGTCGGTCATGAATGCCTCGATTAGGCTTCGTGCAACGCGGACGTCAATTCGGTAAGGAGGCGACGCAGTGGCACGCAAGAGCAAGGCCACCAAGCAGCTGAACGAGGCGAAGAAACATGCGGCGGGTGCCGCGAAGAACCTTCGTTCGGTCGGGAAGACCGCCGTAAACACGGCCAAGGCGACCGCCAAGGACGTCGCAAAGACGCGCGACGCCAAAAAGGCGAAGAAGCAGGCGAAGGTTGCGGCCGGTGCCGTGAAGGTAGCGGCCGGCGCCGCCACCGTGCTCGCGAAGACGGCGGCGAAGAAGGCGTCCGAGGGCGCCAAGAAGGTCGCCGGGTCCAAGGAGATGAAAAAGACCCGGACGAGCGCGAAGAAGGCGACCGAGGCCGGCAAGAAAGCGGCCAAAACCACGGGGACCGTGATGAAGGCGCGCACGCGCCAAGCGGCCAAGGAAGCCGGGGCCCGCTCGCAATCGGCGGCGAAGGCGGCGCGAAAGAGATCCGCCTCCGCTACGACCAAGGCACGCGCCAAGGTCGAGAGCAGAAAGAAGTAAGCGGGCCGATCCGGGAGTCACGATGACCGAACACCTCGCCCCCACCGTCGCGTCACCCACTCGGCACGAAGTGGGCGACGACATGACGCCGTTCGAGGCGGCGAGCTATTTCTTCCAGCGCTCGGCCGACCGCCTCGGACTCCGGGACGACATGCGCGAGGTGCTGGGGACGTCGTATCGCGAGCTCGGGGTCCAGATCCCGGTGCGCATGGACGACGGGCGGGTCGTCGTGTTCCGCGGCTACCGGATTCAACACAACGGCGCGCGCGGTCCCTACAAGGGCGGCATCCGGTATCACGAGTCGGCCGACCTCGACGAAGTGCGCGCGCTCGCCGCGCTCATGACGTGGAAGAACGCATTGATCGACGTGCCTTTCGGCGGCGCCAAAGGAGGCGTTCAGTGTGAGCCCGGAATCATGTCGACCGACGAGTTGCAGCGCCTGACGCGCCGTTTCACTTCGATGATCTCCTACATCATCGGCGTCAACCGGGACATCCCGGCACCCGACATGGGGACCAACGCGCAGACGATGGCATGGATGATGGATGCGTTCGGACAGAGGCACGGCTACACGCCGGGAATCGTGACCGGCAAGCCGGTCGAGCTCGGAGGATCTCCCGGTCGTGAGGAAGCAACCGGACGTGGGGTCATCATCGCGGCTCAGGAGGCCGCCAAGCGTCTCGGCATGCGGTTCAAGGGGGCGCGCGTCGCGGTGCAGGGATTCGGCAACGTCGGCTACTGGGCATCGATCCTCGCAGAAGAAGCAGGCGCGACCGTGGTCGCGGTCTCCGATGTCGGAGGCGCAACGCACAATCCGCAAGGGCTCGACCTCGAGGCGGTGGTGAAACACCAGCGGGAAGCGGTGTCGGTGTCGCGCTATCCCGGCGGCGAGGAGATGTCGAACGAAGACCTTCTCGAGGTCGATTGCGACATCCTCATTCCCGCCGCGATCGACGGCGTGATCCACAGCCGCAACGCCGACCGCGTCAAGGCGTCGCTGGTGGTGGAGGCGGCGAATGCTCCCACCACGCCTGCGGCGGACCGCATCCTTACCGAGCGCGGTGTAAAGGTCGTTCCCGACATCCTCGCCAACTCGGGCGGAGTGACCGTCTCCTACTTTGAGTGGGTCCAGAACATCCAGCAGTTCCGATGGGAGCTGGACCAGGTCAACTTCGAGCTTAAGAAGCGCATGCGCCGCGCCACCGAGCAGGTCTTTGCGCGCGCGGAGGCGGACGAGACGACGCTCCGAGAGGCCGCGTTCGATATCGCGGTGCAACGGGTCGCCCGCGCCGACGAGCTGCGCGGCTACATTTAGCTACTGAGAACCATCGGTAAGGACTGACTTCACGCGCGGAAGTCCAAGAGAAAAGCCTCCTGAGCAGGGAGGATGAGCTTGTCGAAGGCAACCATCCGCCCGCAAAGGAGGCATCTCTCAGGTGAGCATAAACCGGTCCGCGCGCGCCTTTTCGGTTTCCACCACAGATCGCAATCTGACCTCTCACGCGGGCGCGGTCCTGCTCCGTGCCGCAGCCGACGCGGTCGGCCTCGGGGCCGCGATCGGAGCGACCCTGCACCTCAAGAAACGAGCCCGGGGCCTCACCGAAGCCGAGTCCATCCTGGCCATGGCGGAGGCCGTTGCGCTCGGGGCGACGTGTCTCGATGACCTCGCGATCGCGCGCTCCGATCATGCCCAAGAGGAGCTCCGGGGCTACGCGGTCCCGGCACCACAGACCGCGGGGTCGTTCCTGCGGCGTTTCACCCTGGGACACATCGGCCAGCTCAACAAAGCGCTGCGGACGGTGCACCTGCGGGCCTTCGAGCTGCTTGGGGTCATAAGCGGCGACCGGATCACGCTCGACTTCGATTCGACCTACATCCGCTCCTACTCATCGCGCCGCCAGGGCGCGGATCCAACCTGGACCAAGCGCTACACGCTGCATCCGCTGCTGTGCTTCGTGTCCGGACTCTCGACCTGCCTGCACGCCAAGCTGCGGCGCGGCAAGTCCCACACCGCCAACGGGATCGCCGGTTTCGTCGCTGAATGTCTCAGGCGGGTGCCTAAAGAGACTCACCTCCGGGCGCGCTTCGATTCCGGCTTCTATTCCAAGGACCTCTTCGCCATGCTCGAGGACAAGGGGGTCACGTATCTTTGCGGGGCGGCGCTCACACCCCGTCTGACCAGCGTGATCAGGCAGATCCCCGATGCCTGCTGGGTTCCCTGCGCCGACAAGGAACGAAGGTGAGGTCACAGAGTTCGGCTACCGCATCAACAAAGACAAGGTCTTTCGCCGCTACGTCGTCAAACGGATCCCGGTCAATGTCGGCGAGCAGATGGAGTTAGAGAGCGCCGGCTATCACCACTGGGTCCTGGTGACCAACGATCACGCTAGCGATGCAGTGACGCTCGAGTCCGAGCACCGCCACAAAGCCCAGGTCGAGTCCGGGATGCGGGAGCTCAAAGAGAACTTCGGTCTCGACGTGTTACGCAAACATGGCTTCATGGCCAACTGGGCGTGGCTGCTCGTGGTCACGACCGCCCTCAACCTGACGCGCTGGTCGCAGCTTCTCGGGCAGCTCGATGACGGCGATCTCCGTGCCAAGAGGTTGCGCTATCGCTACTTCAACGTCCCGGCTCTGCTCGTCTGCTCTGGTCGTCGCCTTGCGCTCAAGCTGCAGCGCGACTATCCGTTGTTCGGCGCTTTTGTCGCTGCTCTGACGCGGCTGCGATCACTTCCTCTGCCAGCCGGCTGACGACGCACGCACTTTCCTAAGGAGCTCGCCCGAACAACGCGGGCTTGTTCAACGTCGCCCGCTGCGCGCGTCGTCGACACGGCCCGTGGCTCGAGTTGATCTACGGCCGATCCCACCCACAGCGCATGGCCACAATCAGCGATCTCCCGCTAATCTCGGCTTCTTTCCGGACCTATCGAGGGATTTGCGTAGCTAGCGTTCGTGCTTCCGACGCCACCTGTGACTCCAGCTCATCGGCCGTGTACCGACGGGCCCATTCATCGAGCGCTTCGGAGGCCCGCGGGCCGTTCAGCGACGTCGAGGCACAGCTGAGGCCCGGTCGGACGTCAGGACGAAGCCTGCTCGTGGTAAGTGCCATTAGCGCGCGCATAGAGAACGTCGGGGTCGAGATCCGTGTCGTTCGGCCACGCAATGGTCCCGGAGATTGGATCTACCGTCACCCGACGGAAGAAGTCGGGATCTTGTCGCTGCCGCTTAAAAACGGGACCCCAGATCAGAGGTTCGAGGTCCACATCGCTTACGGTGCCGTCGGTGAAGGTGAGCCGCACGACGAAATTATGTCGCGGCTCTACCGCCGATATCCGCACCAATCCGCTGTGACTCATGGCAATGGCTCGATTCTATCGAGCGGGCGCTGCTTGCGAGCCTGTTCCCAATTATCCATCAGCTCGTCACGATGGAGCCGAGCCCAACGTCTGACCAGGCGTAGCTGGGCCGCCGGGAGCGATCCCTCGAGCAGCTCGTGCGACAGGATAGAGACCTTCGCTTCATGTTCCCCGTATATGGCATGAAAGTGTGGGGAAGGATGGTCGCTGAAGTGCATGTAGATCGAAATTCCCCGGAAAAACGAGATACGAGGCATCAGCGAGTGGCAACTTCCGGCGAGCTTCGGTTCCATAGCGCGTAACCACCAAACACGTCGACGATCCATCTTTCTTTCGGGCGAGCGTCTACCTCACCTAAAAAGCCACCTTTGTCCGTTGCAGACCTGGGTGCTTTGCCTCGCCGTCAAGTATTCCTACAGCGGCGATGCGACGAGTTCGAAGCTGCTCGCCCGTTACATCTAGGGCCGGAGGTTTTTCTTACAAACCGGGCACAAAGGGACGTTTCGCCTGGTCAGGGCCACTTTTCTCGTCGCTGCGGGGCAGGATGTTCGCGACCCGGCGCCGAACACCTTCATCTGCGGGACCGGAGTTGCTGCCCAGCTGGATGCGAGAGAAAGGCACGGGACGAGATGAACGACGAGCGGTCGTGCGCCTGGATGTCGGGTCCGCGCGAGGGCGGGGAGGGGATTACCGCGGCGCGATGGTGGTTGGCGATTTCACGTCAGTCGTTCTCGAACGAATATCTCAAGCAGCAACAGCACCGCGCGCCGGTCACCTGTGACCGCACGCCGACGTTTGTCTCTCCTCTCGCTCCCCGCACCAAGTAAAGACCTACGAGTCCCGGCGCTTCGGCCGGCGCCGCCGTAGATACAGGTCGTGCGCGACATAGATGGCGACCGGGAAGTGCAGGAGCATGATCGCCGACGTGATCCAGGCGCTTCCGGAAACGCGCGGGATGGTCGCGGCAAACGGCGATGCGAGCGTATGGATCAGGACGACGACCGCGGTCACCGCGCGCGGGTATCGGTAGACGCGGCTGCCCACCACCGCTCCTATGGCCGTCCCCGCCGCGACTGCGGTGGCGGCGACCTGAAAGGCTTCTCCCGCAGGCGAGAAGAGGAACGGATCGAACGTCCCGAGGGAGTCGAGGAAGTCGACAAACAGCAGGTTCGCGAGGAAGCCGACGGCCGAGCCGACCAGCAGCGCTCCGATCGACCAGCCCACGACGTTCACGACGCGCCACAGGCGCAGGGTCTCCCTGTCCACGAATCCGAGGTCTTCGGAATTGCTCACTCGCTTCGTCCCTTCTCCCATATCGAGCGGTCCACATCGAGCGTTTCCAAATCAATGACAAAGGTGCCGATGCGCCGGGATTGCGATCTGCACGGCGAAGCTTCCTCGTCGGTGAGCGCGCAGTCACGCTCTCGGTCGACGGCAACCTCGATGCGACCATCCTCCGGCGGATCCAGTAGGAACCACGCCTCCGTCGCCCGTTCGTCGTCTTCCATGTCGAGATCGGATAAAGACGTCGACAGGTAGTGGCGCACTCCGTCGGCAGCGTCCGGAGCGGCAAGCACGAGCGCAATGCCGATGTCGTCTCCGAGATCCGCGATTTTCCGCACGACGATGGTTGTGTCTCCTACCTCGAAGACGAGTCCGGGTCGAATTCCTGCGGCCGTCTCGATGCGCTCGCGCGGGCTTTTGTCGAGTACCGCCCACACGAGTGCTGCGATGAAAACCACAGCGGCCGCCAGAACGATGCCTCCGGTCGTGAGGAACCTCCGCCGCCAGCGTCTCAGTGCGGCAGACACCACCTCGGGCGAATCGACCTCCGCGAGCGACCTCAAGTCGAGTGGTGCTTCGTCGTTCATGTCCCGAGGATTTCTCTCATCCGGGCACGCGCCCGGTGCAGGCGTACGCGCAAATTACCCGCAGACAGACCCAGAATCGCCGCGGCCTCGTTCGGCATGAACCGGAGAACGTCGACCAGCATCAAGACCTCCCTGTCCGCCGACGAAAGACGTGCGAAGGCGCGCTCGAGGTCGATCCGATCCTCCGGGTGTTCGACGGGACCAGGCTGCTCCGGGGCCTCATCAAGGGCCACTCCGCGCCGCCGCCGGATGTTTTCCAACAGGACGCGCCGAGCGATGCCGAACAGCCACGTCTTGACGGAAGAGCCACCTCTGAAGCGCAGCGCCGCGGTGCACGCGCGCACGAATGTTTCTTGCGTGAGCTCCTCCGCATCGAATGGATTGCCGAGCATGCGCAAGAAATAGGCGTAGACGGCCCGTTGATGGGCGCGGAACACATCTTCAAGCTCCATCGGAACGATTGTCGATCACGTCCATTAGTGAAGCCGGGACCTCGGGCGTTACATAGGATGACCCCGTTTCCAACGAAAGGGGTGCCTATGTCCGTCGAGAAGTCGATCGACCTCACCGCAACGGGCCCGACCGTGGAGGATGCGGTGGCGGCGGCGATCGGGCGCGCCGGTCTCACCGTCCGGGGGCTCACATCGTTCGAGATAGAGCGAGTAGAGGGCACCATCGACGAGGGCAACATCCTCTACAAGGTCCACCTCCGGCTCTCCTTCGTCATCAAGGAGCGGGTCCACGAGTAGCGACCTCGGCCGCCCGACGATCGAGCCGAGGCGGCGTGAACCCGCAGCGAACGTATTCCGCCTCGTTCTTCCGCTCCCGTTCCCGGGCCTCGATCGGGTGAACTCGTATCTGTTGCGAGATGAGGGAGAAACCACGCTCGTCGACTGCGGCATCTTTTTCCCCGATGTGGAGGGCGACCATGGTTGGGCCGACCTCGAAGCGGCCTTCGCGGCGGTTGGGGCGCGCGTGGAGGACGTCGATCGCCTGGTCGTAACGCATCCGCACATCGACCACTACGGGATGGCCGCGCGCATGGTCGATGCGACCGGCTGCGAGCTGTGGATGCACAAGGCCGCAATCGAGGAGATCGGCTACTACCGCGACCCCGACTCCGCGACGCACACGGTCAAGGAGTTGCTCACGGATCACGGCGTCGATGCCGCCGAAGTCGATGCCCTTGCGGCTTACGAAGACTGGCGCGCCTATTTGTCGGGAGTGGTGGAACCGAGGCGGTCGCTTGCGGGCGGTGAAGAACTCATCGCCGCAGGAAGGCGGTGGGAGGTCGTGCACACGCCGGGCCACTCTCCCTCCCACGTATGTCTCTATGCGGCGGAAGGGCGCATGCTGATCTCCGGCGACCACCTGCTCCCGAGCGTCACCCCGCACATCGACTTTCGGCGCGGCGACGATGATCCGCTGGGTGACTTTCTCACATCGCTCCAGAAGATCGAGGATCTTGCGCCCGACCTGGTGCTGCCGGGTCACGGGCGTCCGTTCGAGGACGGTGCCGATCGCGCCCGTGCGGTGGAACGTTTTCACGACCGCCGCCTCGGCTCGATACTGCAGGTCATCCGACACGAACCGCACACCGCCGACGAGATCACCGACGAGATCTTCGGAACTACGCTCCTCCACTTCGAGCGGCGTCTCGCGCTCGGCGAGGCGCTCGCCCACCTCGCATACCTGCGTCGCCGCGGCGAGGTCGAGCGAATCGGGAGCGACGACGGCACGTTCCGTTATTCCAAGAAGCGCCGCCCGAGACCCGCCGACGAGGCGGAGTGACCGACCTGGTCGTAAGAGATGCAGCGTCCGTAGTTCCGTTCGCCGGCAGCGGGCCGATCCGGGGTGCGGCGCTCACCGGGATAGAGGTTCTCGATCGCACGTCCATAACCGTCGACGACGGCGTTGTCGCGGCGATCGGAAAGCCGAACGATGCCCGCGTCTCGTTCGATGCGTCCGAATGTACGGTCGTGCCCGGCTTTGTCGATCCCCACACGCACCTTCCTTTTTTCGGCCGGCGCGCGGACGAAGACGCCGCGCGATCGTCCGGCCGGTGGTACGAGACGCTGCATCGAGAGAAAGGAGGCATCGATCGCTCGGTTGAGATGCTGGCGACCGCGACCGACGACGAGGTAGTCGGATTCTGTGCCGGCCTGGCGCACGACATGCTCGCCGCGGGAACGACAACGTTCGAAACGAAGTCCGGCTACGGGCTCTCTGTCGATGCAGAGCTGAGGCAGCTGCGACTCGCGCGCCGCCTCGCCTCGATCGTCCCGCAGAACGTCACCACTACTTGCCTGTCCGCCCACGCGGTGCCGAAGGGTAAGACCGAAGGGGAATGGGTGGGGGAGATCGCCGAGGAGATCCTCCCGGTTGTTGCGCGGGAACGGCTTGCGGATGCAGTCGACATCTACGTCGAGTCGATCGCGTTTCAACTCGAGCATGCGGCGCGTCTCAAGACGGCCGCGGACGCGCTCGGGCTCGGAATGCGCATACATGCCGATCAGCTCGAGGATTCCCAAGCAGGATCGTTCGCCGCGCGCTGGAAACTCGTCTCGGCCGACCATCTCAACCACACATCTCTTGATGCGGTCGACGATATTGCCGGCGGTGATACCGCCGCGGTTCTTCTACCGGCAACGGCCTTCACGCTGCGCCAGAAAAAGCAGCCGCCGGCGCGCAATCTCATCGAAGCGGGCGCGACGGTGGCGCTCGGATCGGATTTCAACCCGGGGACCTCGCCGGTCTCTTCGATGACGTTTGTCATCGCGCTCGCGTGCCGGGTTCTCGGGTTACGCCCGCTCGAGGCGCTCGCCGCGGCCACGGTCAACGCAGCCTGCGTCCTGGGGCTCGACGGAGAGGCGGGGCGAATACAGGTCGGGAGCCCCGCCGACGTCGTCGTTCTCGGCGTGCCCAGCTTTGAACATGTTCCGTACCGGCCGGACGGCGATTCCGTCGTTGCGGTGATCTGCGGGGGACGACTGGTACATGTCGTCGAACGTGCTCGCGACCGCATCTCTTCCTGAGGCGCCCGGTCTCGAGCGAGGAACGCGCACAAGATGACCGGAGTAAACTCGGGCGTCGGCGGCGCGAAAGGAATGGACGATCACGGCCGTGAGGGGGTTCGGCACAAAAGCGTTGTGCTCGGTCGCGCTTTCCGTGATTCTGGCAATGGGGGGGTTTGCTCCCGCTTACGCCGGTGTCGCGAAGGAGCAGGCGCTGTCGATGTGGGTGCGCTTCCGTGGCCCCGGCGCCACCATCTACATCGTTTTTGTCGCTCACAAGGTGAGCCCCAAACGACCGCTCACGTTCGGCGGAGCGGGCAAGATCCCCTGCCGGGTCGAGAGGGGTCGCACGTCTACAAACGTCATTTGCAACGGCAGGCTCCGCGTCGGCGAGCTGCCGGCAGACGCGTTCTTCGTTCACCCAACGCTCGAGCGCGCCCGGGTGAGTTTCAGGGCAAAGGGCCGCACTCACCGGGTCCGCTGGAGGGCGATCGACGATCGGCCCGATGTGCGCATGGCTCCGCTGCCGGGACCCAACGGCGTCACGGTGTACGCCGAAATGACGCGCGACGTGGTCGCGAGCGGCAGGGTGCTCGGCAGGAGGCTACGCCCGAAGCGGGGGATTCATTTCGCGGAGCTGGCTCGCGGGGGGACGACGAAGATTCCCCCGCGGGCGGGAAAGCATCCGGTTCACGTCGAACTCCGTTTCTAAGCCGAAGGCGGATTCCGAAACCTGCCGACCTCCTCGAGCGTCGAGAGGGAGACGGACGGACGAGGGAGGGAAAATCGTGGGGAGATTCAAGGTCGGTCTCGTGGCGGCGGCACTCGCACTCCCGCTAGCGGCGCCGCCGGCCGCGGCCGTGGCCGGGCAGGAGGCGTTTGCGGTATGGGTGCGGCCCGAGGGCAAGAAGCTCGTCGCCTACTTCGCGGTCGCGGAGCGCTACGTCGATCCCACGGGCGGGGGACTCGTCACCGCCGCCGGCGTCGCCAAGGGGACGTGCCAGAGAAGTGGCGGCCGCGGTTTTCGCATGACCCTGTGCAGCGCCAGGGGTCGCGTGAAGGAGATCCCGTTCGAGGACTTCGTGGTCGATCCCGCGCTCGGGAGCGCGACCATGACCGTCACCATGGCCGGCAGAACCCACACCGTCGAATGGACCGCGGCCGATCGGGCGCCGAGCGCCGGCGCCGGCGTGGAGGCCGGACCCGGCGGCGTGGGAGCGGGCGCGGGTATGGGGCGGTACACGCGTGCCGAGGGAAAGGTGTTCGGGGCGCGCCTTACCAGACGCGATCTCGAGTTCGCGGTCCTGTCGCAGTCTGCCGGTGCCGGCGTCGGGCTGCCCGTCCGAGACGACGGCACGTGGACCTTCTCGTTCCGCCTGTGACGGCAATCGCTTAGCAGACGCGGCGCGCCGCCTGATTCCCGGCGCCTGCCTATAGGGTGGCAGCAGCCAGTCGCCCGAGTTCGAGCAGGAGCCGATCGATGAAGGAAACCGCGCCGCAGGTCGAGTTGATCGCGCGCCCGAGCGTCGACCTCGATGCCCTCGGCCGCTACCTCAAGACGGTCGGCGGCGAGGGGTGGCTCGAACGCCGCCTTGCCGAAGACGACGGATCAAACCCGGGTCAGCTGCTGGTGGAGGCCGCCGGCCGCGCCTGCTACCGGTCGTGGGAACCGGGTCTCAACCCCAACGTCTCTCGGGTGCGGACCGACCAGGCGGAATACTTCCTGAATATCCTCCGCTCCGGCCACGGGAGCGTGTTGGAGCATGCGAATTATTCGTTCATGATCTGGGATGTGTCGCGGATATTCACCCATGAGCTCGTCCGCCACCGCGCCGGCTCCGCGTTTAGCCAGGAGTCGATGCGCTTCGTGCGCATCAAAGACATGGGGTTCCGCATCCCCGAGTCGATGGAGTCGCTCCGCCCCCAAATCATCTCGATCCTCGAGACGCTCGAGGAGTTCCAGGTCTCCGCCGCCCGGCATTTCGGCCTCGACGATCCCGGAGTGAACTTTCACACCAAGAAAGAGATCACGTCGGCCCTCAGGCGGCTCGCGCCCGAGGGGATCTCCACGATGATCATCTGGACCGCCAACATTCGCACGCTCCGCCACGTCATCCAGGCCCGCACCGACCGCGGCGCCGAGGAGGAGCTGAGGATCGTGTTCAACAAGGTGGGCGAGGTCATGCGCGCCGAGGCGCCGCTGTTGTTTGCAGATTTCGTGGTGGAAGACGGCGCCTGGACCACCGAGCACCGGAAGGTGTGAGCGGATCCGTGGCGGCGCCCGCCGTCTCGTTCGGAATCGACCCGCTCGCGTGGAAGATTCTGCCCACGATCGACATCGGCCCGTTGTCGGTGTCTCCCCACGGGCTCGGGATCGCGATCGGGTTCTTGGCCGGGGCACAGCTAATGGTGCGGCGGGCTCGCCGGGAGGGCGGCCCCGATGAGAGCGACATCTGGAACATGTTGTTCTGGGCTCTCCTCGGCGCCATGGTCGGAGCCCGACTTGCCTACGTCATCGGGCACTTCTCCGACGTCACCGACGGAGGAGACGATCTCCTCGGGATCGTGCGGGTGTGGGAGGGGGGGATCTCGCTCCTCGGCGGCATCACCGGAGGCGCGCTCGGCGCCTATCCGTACGTACGGCGCCACCGCCTCGGGTTCTGGAGGATGGCCGACCTCGTCGCACCGGGTCTGGCGCTCGGGATAGCGCTCGGGCGAATCGGCGACCTGATCATCGGAGACCACCTCGGTAAGCCGACGTCGTTCTTCCTCGGCTGGAGGTGCCTCGGAGAGTCGGGTGGCGTGGCACCGCAGCCGGCGGACGTCTACCGCGCCGCCCTTGAACGCGGCGAACCGCCCACCCTCGGGTGTTTCGATCTCGTGCTTCACCAGACCGCGCTGTACGACTTCATCTCCGCGTGGATCCTGTTCGGGGCGCTCATCTGGCTGGGCCGCAAGGGCGTCAGGCGGGGCGTCCTCGCCCTCACCTTCACCTTCTGGTATGGCGGGGTGAGAGTGATCACCGACTTTCTCCGGGAGGACAAAAGGTATTTCGGACTCACCGGGAGCCAGTTGTGGGCCCTCGTACTCATGACGATCGCGTTGGGACTGCTTGCCCGCTACCGCGGCGCGCCGCCGCAGTGGGCCGACCCCCCGGCGGGCGACGAGGCGCCGCCGCCGGCGGACGAGCCGCCGCTGGATCGCGTCCCGGATGCGGAGCGTGACGACTACGGGGTAGAAGCGGTTACATCCGCCGACGCCGACGACGCTCCGCAGTCATAAATCCGGCGTCCTCGCCGTGCGAGTGGCACCATAGAGGGCGTGACGCCCCTTGGGGGCGCCGGGCAGAGAGGAGTGGGACCATGGCCGACACCTATAACGGCTACTGCGTGAAGTGCCGGGAGAAGCGCGACTTCGAAGGCGAGGTCGTGACGATGAAGAACGGCACTAAGGCGGCCCAGGGCGCATGCCCCGTTTGCGGGACCAAGATGACCCGCATGCTGCCGAAGAACGCCTGACGCAGTTCGCTACGGTCGACCCGAGGCCGCCCCGCGCGCCGGGGCGGCCTTCGTCGCGCCCGGCGCCCGGCGTCGTCACTCGGCGCGCGCCTCGGCCCATGCCGGGCAGCGGTCGTGGAACGAGCACGAAATGCACAATGGCGACGGGTTGGGCCGCCAGTCGTCGCGTTCGTGGGCGCGCCGTATTGCCTTTCCGAGCGCCTGCATCTGCCGCTCGAAGCCGGTCAGCATCGCCTCGTTGGGAGTAAGCGTCAGCACGCTCGGGTCGCCCAGGTAGACGAGGCGAATCTCCTTCGGGACCACTCCGAAGGCGCGCCAGCAGACGAGTGCGTAGAAGCGCAGCCCGAAGAACGCGGCAAGTTCCCGCTCGGTGCCGGGGACCCGCCCGGTCTTGTAGTCGGTGAGGATCCACGAGCCGTCGTGTCGCTCCTCGAGACGGTCGATCACCCCGCGCAACTGAATGTCGGGCAGGTCGTACTCGACCCACCACTCGAGCCTGCTGGCGCTGAGCGAGCGCGGGTCCTCAAGGCGGAACAGATTGAGGAGCAGGCGTTTGGCGTGCGCCAGCCACTCGTGTTCGTGACCGGGCGCTGCGGCGTCGGGGCGAATCTCGGGCTCGTCCTTCACCTCGCGCCACAGCGCATCGAGGAGCGTCTCCGCACGCTCCGGCGTCCGGTTGGGAGCGGGTTCGGAGAAAAGTCGCTCGAGGACGGCGTGCACGAGGGAGCCCCGGGCGGCAGCCGTCGACGTCGGTTCCTGGAGGCGATCGACGCTCCGGTACTTGAAGAGCTGCGGACAGCTCTTGAAATCGCGGGCGCTCGATGGGGACAGTTTGAGAAGGGTCCCATCCATGACCTCACCCTAGGACCGGGGGGCGAGCGAACCACGGATTTCCGCGGCGCTCAGATACCTGCTGCTGCTTCCGAGACGAACTCTGCCAGCGCCCCGGAAAAATGGCTCGGCGATTCGAGGTTCGACAAGTGTCCGGCCGCCGGAATCACCGCAAGCCTCGATCCCGCGATCCGTTCGTGCATCCGACGAGCGAGCGCAGGAGGCGTGATCGAATCGTGCTCCCCAACGACGATGAGCGTGGGGACGTCGATCGAAGACAAATCCGGCGTCGAATCGGGCCGCTCCTTCATCGCCTGAAGCGCACCCACCCATCCGGCGTCGGGGTTGTCCATTGTTCGCCGGGCACGCGCAACCACATCGGGTTTGTCGGCGCGCGTCGTATCGCTCAACAGCGGCCCGGCCAGCATCTCGTCGGCGAGGGACGCGGTTCCCTGTTGCGCGATGCGCTGCTGTTGCGCGGTTCGTGTCGCTCGAGCATCGTCGTTGTCGGCTTCGGCTTTGGTATCGGCGAGTACGAGTGCGGCGATCCGCGCGCGGGCGCGACGCCAGAGCGCAAACGCGACGTACCCGCCCAGCGACAAGCCGCCGACGATCGCCCTGTCGATGCCGGCCGCGTCCATCACCGCGAGGACGTTGCCGGCGAACGCGTCGACCGAGTAATCCCCAGGTCGCTCGGGTACATCGGACTCACCGAAGCCCATGAGGTCGGGGAGGACCAAGCGAAGCGATTTCCCGAGCGCATCTTCCTGAGGGCTCCACGCCGAGGAGTTGAACGGGTGACCGTGAATCAGGACCGTCGGCGTGCCGCCGCCCCCGGTGTCTCGATAATGGATCCGGACGCTTCCGTCCCGTGCGTCGGGCATTGCATGAGGATAAGGGCCGCGCCCTCACACTGCTCGCGCCGCGGCGATGATCGACGCGGCCGATCGTTCGACGTCGCGTTCGGTGGTAGCCCAGTTGGAGACCGAGATGCGCATCACGGCGCGCCCCTTCCACGAGCTCCCCGACAGCCAGCAGGTACCGTCCTGTTGCACGCGCGCGACCGTACGGCGCGTCGTCTCGTCGTCGCCGAAGTGGACGAGAACCTGGTTCAGAACGACGTCGTTTACTACTTCGACGTGAGGTTCGTCCCCCAGCAGCTCGGCGAAACGCGTCGCATGATCGCAACAGCGTTCGATCAACTCGGTGACGCCGTTCTTTCCCAGTGCCCGCAGTGCCGCGTACGTGGCAAACCCGCGGGCGCGTCGCGAGAATTCTGGGTTCCAATCGATTTCGTCGCGCTCGGCGCCGGGATCTGCGTGGATGAGATAGCTCGCATGTACCTCCATTGCCGCGCGATGAGCGGCGGCATCTGAGCAAAACGCGATTCCGGAGTCGTACGGGACGTTGAGCCACTTGTGGGCGTCCGTTGCCCACGAGTTCGCTCGTTCGTGCCCGGCGAGAAGATGGGCGTGACGAGGCGAGGCTGCAGCCCACAAACCAAAGGCGCCGTCGACGTGCACCCACGCGCCCACGTCGTGCGCGATGTCACAGATTTCACCGATGGGGTCGCATGCGCCTGAATTCACGTTGCCCGCCTGCGCGCACACGATCGTCGGTTCGCCCCCCGACCCGAGGGCCCGCCGGAGTTCGTCGGCACGCAGCCGCCCCTGCTTGTCGGACGCGACCACCTCGGCGGTCGCGTCGCCGAAGCCGAGATAGCGAAGGGCCCGGTCGATGGTCGAGTGGCGCTCTTCGCCGACGACGATTCTCACCTTCGGCGCGCCCTGCAATCCATGGCGCTGCACGTCCCAGTCGGCGCGCCGAAGGATGTCGTGGCGCGCCGCGGCGAGACAGGTGAAGTTGGCCATCTGACCGCCGGTGACGAAGCCGAACGATGCGTCCGGGGGAAGACCGAGAAGCTCCTTCAGCCAGCTCCCCGCAACCTCCTCGACCACGGCGGCCGCCGGGGAGGCGGCATAGAGCCCCGCGTTTTGATCCCACAATGTCGTGAGCCAGTCGGCCGCGATCGCGGCGGGAGTCGCACCACCGATGACGAAGCCGAAGAAGCGGGGGCTCGTGGTCGCGAGGATGCCGGGCTCCGCCGCGTCCATCAGATCTCGCACCACCTCCGCCACCGGCGTCGGCGCGTCCGGCAGACTTCCTCCCAGCGCTTTGCGCAACGTGTCGACGCCGGCAGCCGGATGCACCGGACGCTCCGGAAGCCGGTCGAGAAAGTTGTCTGCGTACCGGACGACGTCGTGCAGTTCTCCGCGAATCATCGCTTCCTCCCGAGGGTCGACGGCATCGTCGCGTTTGGACGACGGGTTGGCAAGAGAGACGCGACGAAATGAAAGAAGCCCCCGTGACTTCGGGGGCTTCTTTCGATCTCCGGTTGCTTATGCGGCCTTGGGGCTGTGCGTGCTGCGGGGGTGCCCGATGATCTCGGCCACGTGCTCGAAGACTTTCGGAGTTGCGTAGCCGGCGGCGGCGATCATCAGGCCGGTGCCGACGTAGCCGAGCATCTCCGAACGGACGGGAATCTCCCACTCGGCGAAAAGCGAGAACCCGAGCGCCCATGCGACTGCTGCACCGAGCGCGATCGTCAACAGGGTCTGAACCTTCGACAGATCGACATATTCGTTCAGCATGTCTACGAGCTTGAAGCTGCCGATGCCGAGCAGAACCACGATTGCGAACTCGTACACCTTTGTACCTCCTATGTTGGGGCCGTTGTGGCCCGTTGCGTGAAATTGGACGCTCCGCGCACGCGGCGGTTACCGGCAGACGGTTCGCAAGGTGAACCGTGGACGCCCTGGTTACTATCCGGCGTCGTCGGCGAGATGGTCTGCGTTGATCGGAACGTCGACCGCTGCCACCACGTGTTCGTCGAGCTTGAAGACGACGCGATAGCCATCCGCCGCATAGTCCAGCTTCAAATCCGCGACCTCGTCTTCCAGATGCTCGACGTGGGATGCGGTCGCGAGGTGCAGCTCTCTCGGGGTGCTTTGATAGATGCGCGACCCGCCGGGGGTTTCGATATGCCATTGCTCCGTGAACGTTCCGTGATCGTCGGTCCACGCGCGCAGGACGAGGAACGCGCCGGCCACGCCCGGTTCTCCGTTGAGAACGATCTCGCTGTCGAGTCCGGGGTGGATGCGGGCACCTCGGTCGTAGTAGAGCTGGCGGTCGATAACCTTGGCGTACTGCAGCCTCGCGCCCATCAGTCCCCTTTCGTTCGGATCGACTGAAACGTCATGTATCCCCAAACGACGTGATGCTCACGCCGAACGAACGTAGCTCCTTCTCGAGCAGGTCGGTCCCGAATCCCTGCACCGGCGACAGGACCCCGCTGCACCCGTACTGCGGGTCGGCCATAGCAATTGCTCCGGCGGTCAGAGTTTCGGCGGTCAACCCGTATACATCTTTACCTTGCAGGGCGACGTTTCTCCACCTCCGCCCCGAATGCGCCTCGACGAGCACGGTCCACCATTTGTTTCGGGCGCGCTCGTCCGGTCCTTCCGGGAAGCGGGCGGCGGCGGCCGCCAGCAGCTTTTTTCCCGGCGCGCTGTGGACGAATGCGGCTGCGGGCGCGCGGGCGGCGCGGGCCAACCTCTCCTGGACCGGTCCGATGGTGACATAGGTTTCGAACGATTCGAGACCCCCGAGGAGGGATGCCACATCGCCCATGGCGAGCGGTGCGGAGATGGATGGTTTCGGCCCGAGCGGAGGAGGCATGGGCGCAACGCGCCGGCGGTCGGCCAGGAAGAAATCTTGCGGCGCGCCCGCGTGGATACGGCGTCCCGCCGACAACATGATTCCGATTGCGCTTCGAAGCGACCCGGCGGACGGAGTTGTGGGTACTGCATAAGTTGCCACCACGTTAGCTCGTTCTAAGCTTTCGGTGGCTTGCGCCACGGCCACGTCGCACGGCACCTCGTCGAATCCCATCGCCGGAACCATCGCGATCCCGGCCGCCCGAGCGGCCGTGTCTTGCTCGACGAGATGCCGGATGAACTTTCCTTCGCCGGTCGAGTCGAGGTAGTGGACGCCTGCTTCGAGCGCGGCGCGTACGGCGGCGGTGCCGAACTCGACGAACGGGCCCACGCACGTGAGGAGAACCTTGCAGTCCTTCAACGCGCGCACCAGCATCCGGGAATCGGAGGCGTCCGCGACGTGCACGTCGAGCGCACCGCATTCTGCCGCCACCTTGTCTAGTGCGGCCGGGTTACGTCCGGCGACGGCGAAGGATGCGCCGCGGCGTCCGAGCGCGGCCGCCGTCAAACGGCCGGTGTAACCGGTGGCGCCGAACAAGAGGATGTCGGGCATCGAGGGCGAGCCTACCCGTGACGGCTACGCTTCCGGCATGAAAAACGCGCGGCCCAGCGGCACGGTGCATCTTGTTCGTCATGGAAAGGTGGAGAACCCCAAGGGTCTCGTCTACGGCCGTCTGCCCGGCTACCACCTGTCCGAGATTGGGAAACGCCAGGCACAGCAAGCGGCCAAGCATCTGAAGAACAGGTCGGTCGGGGCCCTGTGGGCCTCGCCTTTGGAGCGGGCGCAGGAGACTGCAGCCGCAATCGCGGAACTGCACGACGTGGAGATCGTCACCGACGAACGGCTGATCGAGAGCGGGACGCAGCTCGAAGGTATCGGCCGGACGTGGCTTGCTTTTGCGACCTCGCCGCGGCACTGGTGGAGACTGAGGAATCCCTTGAAGCCTTCGTGGGGGGAATCGTTCGACGACATCAAGGAGCGGATGACCGAGGCGGTCGTGGATGCTCTGGTGGCGGCCGCTCCCGGCGACGCCGTGATCGTGTCACATCAGACTCCGATCATCGTTGCGCGCAACGCGCTCACGCGGCGCTGGGGCCCTCCCTGGCGCGGACCGATGAGGTGCGATACGGGGTCGATAACGACGTTGGTGATGGAGGACGGGCGGATGATGGATGCGAGTTACTTCGCGCCCTCGATCTGATCCTCGTCCTCGGGGGGCTCGATCGTGGCCACCAGGGGGGATGCGCAGACCGGGCAGACGGGAGTATCTCCCTCTTCGATGTAGACGGTTCGCTTGCAGGTCTGACAGAAGGCGCTAAATGCCATGGTGAGAAGGTAGCCTGCCGTCGAGCGAAACGCTAGGGAGGATCTCAAATGTCTTATGTGGTCATCAATGCGATTGAAGTGCCCGAGGACGCAGGGCCGCAACTCGAGGAGCGATTTGCCAACCGGGCGGGGGAAGTGTCGAAGGCCGATGGATTCGAGTCTTTCTTTCTCCTGAGGCCGGACAACGACGCCGCCGCGGGACGCTACTTCGTGTTCACGAAATGGACCTCCAAGGAGGCTTTCGAAGGCTGGATGGCGAGCCGGGCCTTTACCGAGGGGCATAAGGGAGCATCCGAGCGTCCGGTGGGAACCGGGTCCCAGGTGCTCGCATACGAGGTAATCCAGTCGGAGGAGGTCTAGAGAACGTGGCGCACGATGCGGTGGTCGTAGGCGCAGGACACAACGGTCTCGTCTGCGCCGCCTACCTTGCGCGAGCAGGTCTTCGCGTGTTGGTTCTCGAGCGCACCGATCGCATCGGTGGCGCGTGTGTGACCGAGGAGCTGTTTCCCGGATTTCACATCTCGTCCGCATCGTATGCAACGTCGCTGTTGTTGCCGGGCATCATTCGGGACCTCGGCCTCGATCTCGACATCCGCACGAAGGACCCCGAGGCGTTTCATCCACTAGAAGACGGTGGTGGCCTCGTCATGTGGAGAGATTCCGCCAAGCGGCGAGAAGCTATCGAGGCGGTGTCTAAGAAGGATGCGGATGCGTACCCGGAGTTCGTCGCGTTGTTCGAGGAGGCGGCGCGACGGCTGCGTCCTCTCGTAACCTTTCCCGCAACGCGCAAACAGGTCCGGCGCCAGTTTCGCCGCAGCGACGTCGAGAACCTTTTCAAGAGGACCGTCGACGGATCAATCGCCGACGTCGTCGAGGATCATTTCGAAACCGACTTGATGCGCGGCCTGATGGGATCGCAGGGCATCATCGGAACCGCCGCCGGGCCGCGCACGCCCGGGACCGCGTACATCTACCTCCACCATGCTTTTGGTGAGGCGACGGGCGAGCCCGGGGCATGGGGATTCGTGCGCGGCGGCCAGGGTGCGATCACGACGGCTCTCGCCGACGCGGTCCGTGCCGCCGGGGGAGAGATTCGGACCGAGGCGGAGGTGGCGCGACTGAAGCTCGCCGGCCGGCGCGCCGCGGGCGTCGTCCTCGGCGACGGCGAGGAAATAGATGCGTCGGTGGTGGTGTCGAACGCGCACCCGCGCACGACCGCCGGCCTGGTGCCGGACGAGGCGCTCCCGGATCGCTACGTCGAGGACGTCGCACTCCTTCCGACCCTCGGCACGGTTGTGAAGGTGAACTGTGCACTCGGCGGGCTGCCGCGCTTCCGCGGGATGTCGGACGGGCGCGGTCCGGGTCCGGAGCATCTCGGAACGATCACGGTGGCGCCGTCCCTCGACTATCTCGAGGATGCATGCACCGCGGCCGCCGACGGGCGTCCCGCCGACGGGTACTTCGTCGAGGCGTGGATCCAGAGCGCCACCGAGGACGGCCTTGCCCCGGAGGGAAAGCACACGCTCTCGATCTTCGCCCAGTACGCGCCGTACGAGCTGTCGGAGGGGACGTGGGAGGCGCGCCGCGATGAGATCGGCGACGGCGTGATCGCGACCCTCGAACGCTACGCGCCCGGTTTATCCGATTTGATCGAGGCGCGTCAGGTGCTGGGGCCTCCCGACCTCGAGGAGCGCTTCGGGCTCGTCGGCGGGAACATCTTTCACGGCGAGATGTTGCCCGACTGGCTGTTCGACAAGCGTCCGGCGAGCATCTGGCACCGCTACCGGCTCCCGTTGCCGGGCTTCTACCTGTGCGGCTCGGGGGCGCATCCCGGGGGTGGGGTTTCGGGCGCGCCGGGATGGAACGCGGCCCGTGCGGTGATCGAGGACTTCGCCGCCCGGGGGGTCGAGGTCGAGCACGCCGCCGGCTGATCGTTTCGCCGAGGGGGTCACCGGGTAGAACCCAACCGGACCAAGAGAAGCAACCGACTCGGTGGGCGTCATGTGTCGCCCGTTCCGGAGGTGAAGTCACATGGGTATCGGAGTTAGCCTCTTTTTGCTGGCGCTCGGCGCGATCCTTGCGTGGGCGGTGGAGTTCGAGGTCGCGGGGCTCAACATCGACACCATCGGCGTGATCCTGATGGTGATCGGTGCGATCGGTCTCCTGCTGTCGATGTTGTTCTGGAGCAGCTTCGCCCCGTTCCGCCGGGAGGAGCGCACGGTCGTAAGGGACCGCGAGATCGTCTAGCCAACACCTGGATCGTTGAATGGGGGAGGCGGATTCGCCTCCCTCGTTCGCGCCCGGGGGCCAAATCCTCGTTTTCGTCACAGTCACTCGCTAGCGTGGAGTCATGATCGACACAGGGGTTTACGGAGGAGCCGTGGTCGGCACCGGCGAGCGTTGCGGGGCGTGTGACGTCGAGATCTCGCTCGGCGCGCCGGAGGCGGGCGAGATCGTCCTTCTGTGCGGCTGTGGTGCGGTCGCGGCACTCGCCTGAGGCCTACCGGGCGCGCTCCTCGAGGAGGCGGACGATCCTGTCTTCGATCGCCGCCGCCCGCGACTTGTCCATGCCGTTCGAGATGATCGAGAACGATGCCCATTCGCCGCGTCGTTCGAGCCACACGTAGCCCGACAGCGCACTGTGGCCCACGAGCGTTCCCGTTTTGGCGCGGACGCGCGCGCCGTGCAGGCGGTCCTCGAGGGTTCCCTGCCCTCCGGTCGGCAGCGTCCGCCGCAGGACGTTCCCCCACGGCTCCTCCTCGGCGTCGTCGAGGAGCCGGGTGAGGCCGCGCGCCGACACCCGGTTGGCGTACGACAGCCCCGACGAGTCATGGGCGACCAGGGAGACCTCCCGGGCCGATGCGTAGGCCTCGACCGAACGCGCCCCCTTTGCGATCGTTCCCGGCGCGCCGGCACGTGCGACGCCGGCCCGTTTCCCCAGGACTTCGGCAAAGAAGTTCGACGACGTCCGGTTCATGTAGCGGAGGAGCGTCTCCATCGGGGCAGACTCGACCCGCGCGACCTCGGCGAGCCCGGCAGGCGGGGCCCCGGCGCCGGCGGACCCCTCGACCACGGTTCCCGCGGCGCGCAGCTTCTTCGTGAGCGCCCGGGCCGCACGGCGCTCCGGGTCGGCGACGTGCCTGCCGTCGGCGACGTTGCCGTTGAACGTGAGGGCGCTGGGAAGGGCGATGTAAAGACTGGGGAAGTAGTCCTTCCACCCTTTCGCCCACCAGTCGTGCTCGAAGTATCCGGTGCCGCCCATGACCGAACCGGTCACCCGGGTGATCCCCGCGGCATTGATGGCCGCGGCCAGCTTGCCGACTCCCGTGGCGGGGAAGGTGAGCGACTTTCCGTAGCTCCCGCCGCCGGAGATCGTGGGGTCTCCTCTCCCGAGGATCCATATGTCCCCGGTCACGACACCGCCCACGGGAGCGGGCGCCGCCGCCAGGGTCGCGATGCGATCGGTCGGCTCGAACGTCTCCAGAAGCACCATCGACGCGACGAGCTTCTGGTTCGAGGCGGGGATCCGGCTCCGCTTGGCCGCCCGTTCGTAGAGGACGGAGTCGTCGAGGTGGACCGCCACGCCGACGGAACGCCCCCCGACCAGCCTGTCTATCCGCCGCTTCCACCGGGGGCGATCGTGACCTTCGGCGGCGGGGGACCGGTCGCCCGCTTCGGGCGAGGGTGCCGGGTGCCGCAGGGCGGTGCGTGCCTCGGGCTCCAGGGCGGCCTGCACCCGCGGGGCGATACCGGCCACGAGGACGACCGCCATGATCGAGAACAGGATCCCGCGAGCACGAACCGGCATCGGGACAGTGTGCCGTGCCGTCCGGGGAACGTCTAGATGCGTAGAGCGGCGGGGGACGCCGGGCATGCCTGGAGGACGCCGTTCGGCGCGGGAAGGTTCTCGCCGCTAGGAGGGATCGTCGAACAGCGTGGGATCGCCCGGAAAAAAGGAGAGCTGTCCCGCCACGTGGCGGCGCGCCGGTACGGGCCGGTCGATCTCCACCGCGAGCCGGTGGTAGCCCTGCTCCCGCGCCAGCTGGACGGCGCGCCGCCGGGCCCGCTCCCGTGCCTCACGGCTCTCCTCGAGGTAGCGCCGCTCCGCCTCGCGGATCGCCTCGTCGACGAGCGAGCGCTCCCATTCGGGCAGTTGTGGCTGGTTCATCGAGCTCCCTCCTCCCGCCGGGTGGCGGGAGGAGAAGTATCGGCGCGACCGGTGCGTTATCTCCGGATTTCCGTCGGGATATTGACACCCTCGGCCCTTGCCTTCCGGCGGCGGGTGGTTCATCCTCATCTGGCGAGATTTTCCATTTCAGCCGTTTTCCAAATCTGCCGAGGAGAAACCATGACGTCCCCCTTCCGCCGCGTCGCCGCGGCCGCGGTCGCGGGCGCCCTGTTGTTCGTTCCCGCCGCCTCTCACGGCGCGCCGACCCGGGTCCGGGCGCTCGCCGGCGACAGCGGCTTTCAATTCAGCCCGGCGCAGACGAGCATCGTCAAGGGGGCGACCGTGAAATGGGTCGAGAGCTCGGGGACCGCGCACCGCATCGCGTTTTACAAGAAGCCCGCGGCGGTGAGCGGCTTCCGCCTGAGCCCCAACGGCTCGGCCAAGCGGACCTTCAAGAAGGTGGGGATCTACAAGTACCGCTGCACGATCGCCCCCCACTCGACCCTCACCGACGGGGTCTGCACCGGGATGTGCGGGGTGATCAGGGTCACCCGGCCCTAGATTTCCGCCCCCCGGCTCACGCCGGGGTCGCCATTCCGAGTTCTGTCACACCCCGCGGATAGGTTTGTCGGCATGAACCTCTTGCCTCCTCTCGACGACGTCCAGCGGCGCGTGAGCGCCTTCGATGCCGGCACCTTGCGCGTCCGGGGGTCGGCCGGCACGGGGAAGAC
>Ga0247713_1000031_pt1 | contig 98586 bp, 96 predicted proteins | sample 21E_NmetaG_FD_189936 | JGI IMG/M metagenome (GOLD analysis project Ga0247713, IMG submission 189936) | Soil microbial communities from hillslope of Landscape Evolution Observatory, University of Arizona, Oracle, AZ, United States - 2-1-E_N | ecosystem: Engineered > Artificial ecosystem >... | reverse complement strand
CCCGCCCACCCCCTGGCGGTCATGAAGCGCCTCGGGCACTCGTCGATCACCGTGACCTACGACACCTACGGGCACCTGTTCCCGGCCCTCGACGAAGCCCTCACCGACTCCCTCGACCGCTCCTACCGCGAGAGCCGGGCCAAGGCCGACCTCCGCGATCCGCGTGGATTTCGCGTGGACGTTGCGTCAAACGGGTCCTCCGTCGTGCCCCTACACCCCCGTTGACCTGGGCTTTTGTCCTTGTGCTGCTCGATTGAGTGTCACTCTTCTAAGCAGCGGGTCGCAGGTTCGAGTCCTGCCGGGGGCGCCGGCAAAGGCCCAGGTCAGGGGGGGGTTCGCTTTTCGTACATGCGACCACCCTGACGCACCGGCGGGCACCGAAGGTCCTTCCGTACCCTCCTCCCAGTCGCCGTCGGCCTCGCGGCCGCTGTCGCCGTGGGCGCCGGCCTCGGGGTAGTCGCGCGGCATTCCTACAAGCTCGACCGCTGACTATGCGCGTCATTCGGCTGTCGGTCGGCCTACTTACCAGGCAGTTCGTATTGGAACCGCAGCCGCTCACCCTGGGCCGTCGCCTGTGCACCTTCGACCCACGTGGTCAAGACCACCTCGAGTATGTTGCCTCGTGCGTCCAGCTTCGTCGTTTCGTGGCGGTATGAAGGCCCGAAGTCTGGGCCGCCGAGGGTACTGAGATAGTCGACGACATTGCCCTGATGATCATGGACGAAGTCGACCGTCATCGTCAGGTCGGCGACGCCATCGGCGTACAGGTCCGAAGTCCAAACCTGACGAACCAGCTGCGCTTTGGCGTTGTAGTGCCAGAGCATCACCTCCGTCTCGTCGGGGGCGTCGAACGGCAGCTCCCAGTAAAGGGCTGATTCGTCACGTACGACCTGACCTCGGGAGTCATAGGTGAAGTCCGTCTCCATGCGGAACTCTGGAACGCCATCGGCTTGGTAATCGGATTCGTACACCTCGCGGGTCAACACACCCTGGGAGTCGTACATCCTGTTGGTCTCAAGTCTTTGGTCGGCGACGCCGTCGACGTCGTAATCCCATTCCCTGCCGGACCGTTCGAGCCGTCCTTGGCCATTGCGAACGGCGAAGCTCGTCTCCCGCAGATCGAGCGCTCCGTCGGCGTCGTAGTCCAGTTCGAGGAGGACGAGGCTCCGAAGACCCGTGCTGTCGTAGGTCACAGACTCGCGGCCGACGTAGTCGGCAACACCGTCGATGCCCAGGTCGAGCACATCGGTTCGTGACAGCCGGCGACCCTTGTCGTCGTATACGTATGAGACCGTCCGCCGGTCGTCGGCCACGCCGTCCTGATCACCGTCGTAGGAGAACGCTTCAACGTCGACCAATCCGGTCTTACCGATCACGGCAGTGAAGGTCTCGAGCGTCCAGGCGTTGTCGGTCCTGGAGATCAAGTTGCCGCGCCCGTCATATCCGCAGGTCACGACGTTCGCTTCTGACCCCGAGGAAGACCGCTCGCGGTACACGAGGTTTCCTTTCGCGTCGTAGTGCCTGGTGATGACATCACTGACGTTCCCGTCCCCGACGGGCGGCACCGGGCCCACGAACCGGTCGGTGGTCATCTTGACCAGCGGGTCGCGGGAGTCGGCCTGTGCGGCGACGTCCGGCGACAGGTACCCATAGCACGACTGCAACTCGGTCACGGTGAGCACTTCCCCGGCCCCACGCCGCTTGGCCTTCACCTTTCCGGTGTATGCCGGCGACTGATAGGCCTTGCGCGCCGAGTTCAACTCGTCCCGGGCGGTTCCGGCGCCGGAGTGAGCGGCCGTCTGGCACGGTTTCTCCGGGCCTGGGCACGCTGCCCTCCCTCCGCTCGGCGCGACGTCCGCCGGGCCACGCAGGGTGAAGGAGGGCGGGACGGCTTCGGTGCCCGTGGCGGGCCCTGCAGTCTGGGCCTGCGCAGGCGGGGCGAGAAGAAGCCCTGCGCTCACCGCCAGGACCACCGGCCCCGCTGCGATCCTCGTCACCAGAGCGCGGCGTGCGGGTGCGTCGGGCCTACGTCTCGTCATGGCCGTCCCTCTCGTTCGGTGGAGCATCTCGATCAGCGATCGGAAATCTATCTATGATAGGGTTCGCCTGTCAAGGAGGATGCTTGATCACCCAGCTCAAGGGAGACCGCCGGCGGAACAGGCACGCGGCGAAGACCGAGGCGATCCTGGCCGCGGCCTGGGAGCTGGCCCGGGAACAGGGCCTCGCCGGCATCTCCTTGCGCGCCCTCGCTGCACGGGTGGACCTCAGCCAGCCATCGCTGTACTCGTACTTCGCCTCGAAGAACCAGCTGTACGACCTGATGTTCGCCCAAGGCAATCGCCAGCTGTTGGAGCGGCTCGAGGCCATCGAGCTACCCGGCGATCCGCACGATGCGCTGAAGAAGGTGTCTCGGGAACTCGTGACGTTCTTCACCGAAGACTGGGCCCGCTACCAGATCATGAACCAGCGGACCGTTCCCGGTTTCGAACCCTCCGAGGAGTCCTACGACATCGCGCGGCGGGTCTTCGACTGGCTGTTGGCTCCGCTACACCTCGCCGGCGTAGCGGCGGAGGCCCACATCGACCTTTTCGTCGCCCTGCTCGCAGGACTGTCCGAGGCGCAGCTCGCCAACGAACCAACGGGTGATCGCTGGACCCGGCACGTGGAGCTGGCGATTGACATGCTGCTTCGAGAAGTACAACGGTCGTGACCCCCGCGCTTCTTCACGGGGATCTGCGATCGACCGCCGACCGCCGAACGGAGGGATGACAATCACACACCCCGAGCAGCCCCCTTTCGTCCAGCCGGCGCTCCATCATCTGGCGCTGACGGTGACCGACCTCGAGGCGAGCGTCGCCTGGTACACACAGGTGTTCTCGATTTCCTACCGGATGGAGGCACCGCACGCCGGGGGTGTCGGCGTTCTGCTCTCCGACGATGCGTGGGAGCTCATCATCGTGCTGCATCGCCATGAGACGAATGAGGAGGAGTCGTTCGTCGAGACGCGCACCGGGCTCGACCATGCCGGCTTCTCCGTACCTGGCCGAGCGGACCTGGAGCTGTGGCGGTCTCGTTTGATGATGCTCGGCGTGGAGGTGTCCGACGAAGCTGACCGTCCGCTCACCCAGTCACCGATTGCGGACACGCCTTATGGATCTGTTCTCGTGTTCCGCGATCCGGACAACATCCAGCTCGAGCTGTACTCGCGACCGGAAACGTGACAGCTCCCTAACGGGTGCGAGCTGGGCGCCATCAGCTGCAGACCATCGTCGACGGGTCCTCGCCGGCGAGGGTGACGACCCGCCGTACCGCTTCGTCCAGACGGGCTTCGGGAAGGCGCCCGTCGGTCACGGCGGCGACGATGGCATCGCGCATCGCTGCTCCCCTGTCCGCCGGGGTGGCCAGGACGATGTCGGCGCCGGCCACCAGGGCCTGGACAGCCGCCTCGGGCAGCGACCACTCGGACGTGATCGCCGACATTCCCACCGCGTCGGTGACGGCGACCCCGTCGAAGCCCATCGATCGAAGCAGGCGGTAGGCCGCCGGCTCCAGGCTTGCCGGGCGCGTGCCGAGGGCCGAGTAGGTGACGTGGGACATCATCACCGCCGGCACGCCGGCTCCGATCACCGGCCGGAACGCAGCGGCTGCCATCCGCTCCAGGTCGCTCAGCGGGGCGTTCGACACCACCGTCCCGTCGTGGCTGTCGGCCAGGCCGCCCTGGCCCGGGAAGTGCTTGGCGGTCGCCGCGACACGCGTCCGACGGACGCCCTCGACGAATGCGGCGGCACGCTGGCCGGCTTCGGCCGGTGTCGCGGCGAAGGCTCGATCGCCGATGGCGCCTCCCGCGGGCCCTCCGTCGGCGTCGGCGACAGGCGCGAGCACGAGGTCGAACCCGAGACTGGCCAGGACAGTGGCCCTGTCGGCGGCGACGGCGCCGATCTCGGCGAGCGGCCGCTGCCCGAGGGTGCGAGCCGAAGGTGTGGACCCGATGATCGACCGCAGCCGGGACACGCGGCCGCCCTCTTCGTCGACGCTGACGAGGAGATGGCGCGGCGCCGCTCGACGTAGGCCCTCGATCAGTCTCGTCACCTGGTCGGTGTCGACGACGTTCGGTCCCAGCAGGACGACGCCCCCCACCCCCAGCGCCGCCACCCCGGCGGCCAGAGGTGCGTCGGCCGTGGTGGCCTCCCCGATGCCGAGGACCAGGACCGCCGCCGCCCGAGCCTGCAGAGGCGCCGGCCGGCACGGTGTGGTCGTGGTGGTGATGACCGGCGCAGGGGCGGCGCCGGCCTCGGTGGCGGGAACCTGCTGCGACCGTTGCGAGGCTTCGCCGGAGCGCTCGGCTCCACTCCCGCAGGCGGCCGCGACCAGGGCCAGCAATCCTGCGACGTGCCGGGACATCCGTGGCAGGCATGCCGGCACCTGTACACCGTACCGAGCCTTCCGGTCCGACGCCGCGGCCTCTGTCGCCGTCGATCCTCAGCAGCCGGGCCCGGTCGGGCGGTCGGGAACCTTGGGGTCGTCGATCTCGATGTGCACGTGCGGCCACGCCGGCCGGTACGACCCCTCCTCCACCTGGGACTCGAACGGCAACCTCGTGGCCCGGGGCGCGACGACGGTGACGCCCGCCCGGACGCGCGCACCCGGCCGCACGCGCACGCCGTCGATGTGCAGCATCTTCACCTCCCAGCCGGGGTGGTCGTCGGGCTCGATGACGAGGAAGTCGTCGGAGTAGTGGCAGTACAGGACGTAGGTGCCGGCGTAGAGGACGGTTCCCGTCACGGGTGCACGGATCTCGGCGTCGGGGTCCACCATGACATCGGCGGCGCCGCGAGCCGTGGTGTCGCGGGCCCGGCCTTCCAGCACCAGCGTGGGGGCGGACGTGGGAAGTGTCTCCAGCTGCTGGGCACCGTCGAGGTTGGACTCATGAAAGCCGATGCGCTCGACGCGCGCCGCCGGGTGGCGCAGGACGACGCCGCCTGCGGTCGCGAACGGCGTGTAGTCCTGTTCGGTCACGGGCCGTGGGGGGACCGTCGTCGTCGTAGTCGCCGTCGTCGTCGTCGTGGTCGGGGTCGCCGTCGTCGTCGTGGTGCTGGTCGAGCTGGTGCTCTGCGCCCGGACGGTCTGGTCAGGAGCGGCTGCAGAGCAGCCGGTGAGGAGGCAGGCGACCAGGGCGAGCGTGCGCAGCCGGAGATCCACGTCTCGCCGGCTCAGGCCCGGCTGGCGGCCATGGAGGCCACCAGACCGTCCATGGCCCCGAGCACCGCCGGCGGCAGGGGGTCGGAGTTGACCACCAGCGAGAAGACCACCTGGCGACCGCCGGCGGTGGTGAGGTACCCCGACAGCGCCCGGGTGGCCCGCACGGAGCCGGTCTTGCCCCGGACATTGGCCTCCCCGGGGGTGGCCAGGAACCGGTTGGCCAACGTGCCGCTCCGCCCGGCGAGGGGCAGGCCACCCAGCAGGTGGTCGAACCACGGCTGGTCGCGTGCGGCGACGAGGAGCTCGGCCCACTCCCTCGCCGGGCGGGAGTTCTCACGGCTCAGGCCCGAGCCGTCGGCCGCCCGGCCGGTGAGCTGCACGCCGGCCTCAGCCGCCAGCTCACGGACGGCGGCCACGCCGTTCTCCAGCGAGCCCTTGCCCTTGGCCCGCCGGCCCACCTCCTTGAGCAGCATCTCGGCGTAGAAGTTGTCGCTGTTGGTCAGCATGGAGCGGGCCAGCTGGGCGACCGGCACGGAGTCGACCGCCGTCAGCAACGACGCCGCCTCCGGGGCCGCACCCATCCGGTCACCACCGGCCACGGTGACGCCGTGACGCTCGAGGGCGGCCCGGAACTCGGCCAGGTTCCCCGCCGCCGGGTTGGTCACGTACTCCGGGTCGCTGCGCAGGTAGTTCCCGTCCACGGCCAGCGCCGAGACCGGGCCCACGAACAGTGGGACGTGACGCTCGGTCCAGCCGGGAGCCCTGCGGGTGTCGTCGAAGCGTGAATCGTCGACCACCAGGTCGCCGGTCACCTCGGTGACGCCCCGGGCCCGCACCAGGGCGGCCAGGCGGTCGATCGAGTGGGGGCCGGTCGAGCGGAGGCTCGGGTCACCGCCGCCGACGAGGACGAGGTTCCCGCGCAGGGCACTGCCGTCGACCTCACCGTCGGCCTTGACCTCGGTGGTCAGCGTCGCCGCCGGACCGATCACTCCGTAGGCGCCCCAGGCGACGAGCAGCTTCTCGTTCGACCCCGGCCGCAGGGCCACATCGGCGTTGTGGTTGACCACCATGCCGGCGCCGGCGACCCAGACGGCGAGGCCGACGGTGGCGCTCTCGAACCGGGGATCGGTGAGAGAGGTGCGGATCTGGTCCACGAAGCCGGGAGGGCCCTCGGCCAGTGTGGTGGTCGTCGTCGAGGTGGTCGACGTCGAGGTGGTCGTCGACGTGGAGGTCGACGTCGATGTCGACGTGGTCGCCGGCACAGTGGTCGTCACCGCCACCGTGGTGGTGGTGGCCGGCACCACCGACCCCGCCGCCTGCACCTGCAACGCCGCCGCGGCCAGGGCGGCGGCGAGCAGGCCGCCGAGGGGGCCTTTCAGAGCGAAGGGTCGTCGCATCCCGTCCAGTCGTTCGGATCAGGGCGAGGGCCCCCGGCCCGTTGACGGGGCGGCATGTTGCCGCCTTCCACGTAGCCCGAGCCGGCGTCGGGTGTCGTCAGGAAGCGGATGATCCCCCGGGCCACAGCCTCGCCCTCGACCCGCTGGACCTCGGGATCGGCCAGCAGGTCGGCCTCGGCCGGGTTGCTGATGAACGCCAGCTCGGCGAGGGCGGCGGCGATGCCCTTGGGCTGGCGGACCATGGCGTACCAGTCGTCGCCATTCGAGGCGCGGGTCCGCCAGGTGACGCCGGCGCCGGAGGTCACCCACGGCACGTCGTAGACCCGGAGGGCGGCGACGATCTCCTCGTAGATGAGGCCGGCGAGACGCTTGGAGTCCGCCGAGGCCACCTGGTGGTACATCTCGCTGCCCGGGATCGGGCTCGGGTCCCACGATGCCGCGTTGTGGTGGACGGAGACGAAGGCACGGGCCTGGGTACGAAGTGCGATCTGGGCCCGGTTGACCAGGTTCATGCCGTGGTCGCCGTTGCGGGTCATCACCGTGGGGAAACCGGCTTCCTCCAATGCGGCGGCGGCGTGGCGGGACACGGCCAGGTTGAGCTCGGACTCGTACAGGCCGTTGGGCCCGACGGCACCGGGGTCGTAGCCGCCGTGGCCGGGGTCGAGGACCACCGGCCGCGAAGGCAGCGGCGTGACCGAGGTCACCACCGCCTCCTGCCCGCAGGGGGTGGACACCTTCCAGGCGTCGCCCTCACGGCCGAGCACGGGCACGACGATCCCGCCGGAGGTGAGCACGGCGGTGGGTACGTCGGCGGCCGGTTGCGGGGCCGGGTCCGGAGCCTCGTCGTGCTGCACCGGCGCCGGCGCCGGGTTGACGCCGGCGGTCAAAGCGGCTTCCGTGCGCTCGACGGGCCCACGGGCGGGCTCCGAGCACGCGCCGAGGACTGCCACCATCGCCAACGTGAGCAGGCCCGCGACGGGCCGGCGCCCCATCCCCGTAGTGTCGCAGAAGGAGCCGCCCTTCCGGCGTCGGCCGGCCGAGGTTGCGGTCAGCTGGTACGACGGGCACGGGCCCGGCGCTTGCCCTCGTGCATGGCCTGCACCCGCCCCGCCGGGATGGCGTGCCCTTCCTCGACGAGTTCCTCGGGCAGCTGCTGGGGCGCAGGCAAGTGCTCGGCCCAGGGGTCCCGTGAGTCAAGGCGGCCGACGGCCGTCTTCACCGTGAAGTCCGACGGCGTCACCTCGTCCAACTCGTCCCAGGCGAACGGGAACGACACCGGCACGCCGGGCCGCACCCGGGGGCTGTAGGCCGCGACCACCGTGGCCCCACCCACGCGGGTTGCGTCGACGAAGACCTTTCCCTCCCGGTCCGCCTTCATGAAGGCAGTGGTGGCGATGCTGGGGTCGAACCGCTCGGCGCGGGCGGCGATGGCCCGGGTGGCGGCGGCGCCGTCCTCCAGTGCGACGTCGCCGACGGGGACGAACACGTGCAGACCTTTGGCGCCACTGGTCTTCACCGCACCGTGCAGGCCCAGATCGGCAAGGGCCCGACGGACGAGGTGGGCGGTGCGAACAGCCAGCGGGAACGCGCCGGCATCGGGTGGGTCGAGATCGAGGACGAGGTGGGTGGCGCGATCAGGACGCGCCGCCGTGACCAGGGTGGGGTGGTACTCGACGGCCCGCTGGTTGGCGAACCACAACAGCGTGCGGCGGTCGTTGCACAGGGCGTAGGACACCTCGCGCTTCGAGCTCTCCGCCCACCACCGGACCGTCGGTACCCATGGCGGTGTGTGCTTCGGGACGTTCTTCTGCATGAACGCCTCCTGGCCGCGGTGGACCCGGATCACCGAGAGCGGACGGCCCTCCAGCGCCGGGAGGAGCCGGTCGCTCACTGCATCGAGGTACTCCACGAGGTCGCGCTTCGTCGCTCCCGCGCCGTCGAACAGCGGCTCGTCGAGGTTGGTGAACGAAACCTCCACAGGCAGGTCTTCGCCGCTCGTGCTTCCCATCGTGGATCGACGCTAGTGGTGCGCTGAGGTGCGGATACGCCGTTCGGGCAGGCCGGGGCGGCGGCGGCACGCGTCGACCATGACTCGAGGAAGCGGCGATCCGGAGATGGCACGCATCCGTTTGCCGCGGGCGCCGTGCCCGACGTGGGCCAGGCCCAGGTGCTCGAGGACGGGAGGCACGTAGTTCCCGTGAGCCGGAAGCGGGTGGCGGCGTCACCCCGGATCTGGCGGACCAAGGCCTCCACCGCCGCCGCCCCCTCGTCGTGCAGGCGGTAGATGCGCCGGCGGTCGTGATCGCCCAGGGCGGTGAACGGGCCGGGCGCCGGCTCGGTAACCATCAGGCTACGGTGACAAATCAGTTACCGGAACGCGGCGTATGGCCCGGCGGGCGTCCCACCACGAGAGGCCGATCAGGACGGCACCGACGATGCCGAAGGAGCCGAGCGCCCACGTCAGGCCGGCCCGGTCGGCCAGGGCGCCGATGGCCATCGGCAGCCAGGCGCCGGTCGACTCGATCGCCCCCAGCACCGCCTTGGTCGCCCCCACCTGGCCCGGCCGGAGCATGAGCGACCGGTGCTGCACGGCCAACCAGGCGAGGCCGAGACCGATGGCCGCCACCAGGCCGGCGACCGCCACCACCGCCAGCACCGGCACGACGGCGATCACCAGCGCCCCACCGGCCATGGCCGACACCGACCCCGTCAGGAGCCGGTGGTCGGCCACGCCCTCGAAGCGCGGGGCCAGGACGGTGAAGGCCAGGACGCCGCCGGCTATACCGACGAAGGCGATCGTCGTGGCCACCGCCCGCGAGGCGCCCCGCTCCTGTTCGAGCAGGGCGATCGTGAACCCCACCAGGGGCTCGTCGAAGGGCACCATCAGCAGCCCGATCAGGCCCATGACCCACACGGCCGGGTCACGGAGGACGCCGGTGAAGCGGGGCCGGCTCGCACCGCTCGCACCATCGTCGTCCTCCACCTCCACCCGTGACGGCGGCGGCAGAGGCGCCCGGGCCAGCGACATGGCGTAGAGGACCATGAGGCCGGCGCCCACCCAGAACGCGGCCCGCCACGACAGCCCGAGGAGCACGGCGCCGGCCACCAGCGCCGGCCCGAGCAGGTCCCCCACCGTGGCCAGCAGGTTCGACCGTGCCAGCCAGCGCCGGAGTTCGTCGCCGGCGGCGATGTCGACCAGAGCGACCTCGGCGGCATCGACCATGGCCGTCGACGCCATGCCCATCACGAACGCGCCCGCAGCGAGGACGGTGAAGGAGTCGCCGAGGGCGAACATGGCCAGAGCCAGGGCGAAGCCGAAGGCCCCGCCGGCCGAGATCACCCGCCGGCTGTAGCGGTCGGCGGCGGCGGCGAAGACCCCGCCGGCCAGGGCACCGGGGGCGATGGCGGCGAGGACCGTTCCGGCCTGGGCGTAGGTCAGGCCGAGGTCGGCGCGGAAGGACTCGAGGGAGCCGAACGGCAGGAAGACCGCCGACTCGTCGGCCAGCCGCACGAGGAGCACGGCGGCCAGGGCCGACACCGGCGCCCGCCGGGCCACCGGGGAGAAGGAACGGCGACTACGACGTCAGAGGTGGGGGCGGTCCATGTGGTCAGAGTACGCGTTTCCGGCCCGGGCCGGGAGGGCAGGTACGCGCCCGACCACGCCCCCTCCGGAGAGGAACCGGCGACATGTCCGACACCGCCACCCAGCCCGACGCCATCGAGCTGCTCACCGCCGACCACGCCGAGGTGGAGCAGATGTTCCGACAGGTCGAGTCGCTCCCCGAGGGCGACAGCCGCTCCGCGCTCGTGACCGAGATCATTCCGAGAGCTGTCCGTGCACGCCGCCATCGAGGGGTGGTCGACAGGGCCCGCGACGCCCTGAAGCGGGACTAGCCGGCCGGGGCGCGCTCGGCCGGCCGCCTGCCCGGGGAGCGCGTCGACAAACCCCTCGGCCCGCCCCACCCGGGTGTTTTCCGGCGGTCCGCCGGCGGGTAGGCCCACGGCAACGTGCGCACACCAATCGAGGAGGCTCCCCCCATGGCCCAGCAGGCCATCGTCACACCCAGGCCCATGCCGGCCGCCCGCCCCCGCAAGGCACCTGCCAAGCGGGCGGCGGCGACGACGAAGGACACGACCAAGCGCGAGACCCGCAGGGTCACCTCGACGGCCAAGGCCGAAGCCCGGCAGGTGAAGGGTGCTGCCGTCGGCGGCACGAAGGTGGTCGCCCGCACCGCCCAGCAGGACGTCCGCCAACTGGCGGGCACGGTCCGCAGCCAGGCCGAGCAGGTCAAGGGCGAGCTCGCCGGCCAGGCCCGGGGGATGCTGGCCGAGACCCAGGGCCAGCTGCAGGCGCAGGCCGACATGCAGGCGTCCCGCCTGGCCAGCGCGCTCTTCCAGGTGGGCGGCCAGGCAGTCGCCCTGTCCCAAGGCCGTCCTGAGCAGGCCGGGCCGCTGGTCGACTACGCCGAGCAGGCCGCCACCTGGCTGGACGACCGGGCTTCGTACATCGAGGAGCGGGGCTTGGAGGGCCTGGCCACCGATGTCGTCGACTTCGCCCGCCGGCGTCCCGGCGTCTTCCTGGCCGGCGCCGCCGTCGTGGGGTTCGGCGTCGGCCGGCTCCTGCGCTCCGGCGCGGTGAGCGCCGAGAGCGAGGTCAACGGCGCCTACGGCGAGCTGGAGGCGTGATGGCCTACCGCACCGAAGAGCGTTCCCTGTCCGAGCTGCTCTCCGACGTCACCACCGAGATCGCCACCCTCTTCCGCAAGGAAGTGGAGCTGGCCAAGGCCGAGACCAGCGAGCAGGTGTCCCGGGCGGCCAAGGCCGGCGGGATGCTGGGTGCGGCCGCCGTCATCGGCTTCCTGGACCTCATCCTGTTCTCCTTCGCCCTGGCCTGGGCCCTGTCCGAGGTGGTGCCCGAGGGAGTCGCCTTCGCCATCGTGGGCGTGCTGTTCGCAGTCGTGGCCGGCGTCCTGGCCATGGCCGGCAAGAAGCGGCTCGCCAACGTCAATCCCGTGCCCAACCAGACCGTCCAGACCCTGAAGGAGGACGTCCAGGTAGCCAAGGACTCCTTCACCCGCGGCGTCCGATAGAGGAGCAGTCCATGAGCAGAAGGCCCGACGAGATCCGACGCGAGATCGAGCAGACGCGGGGCCAGCTGGCCCAGAACCTGGAGGCCATCGGCGACAAGGTCAGCCCCAAGCACGTGCTGGAGGAGGTCGCCGACAAGGTGAGCCCCCGACGCATCCTCAACCGCCAGACCGAGAAGGTGCGCGACAGCCTTTCCAGCGTCGGCGACTCGGTGCGCGGCCGGGCGTCTGACGCCGCCAGCGGCGTGCGCGACGCGGTGGGCGGCGTGCAGGGCAGCGCTCGGGGCGCCCTCAACGGGGCGAGCGGCAGCGCGTCCGGCGCCGCCGACGGTGCCCGCCAGGGCGTGTCGAGCATCGGCGACCGGGTGCGCTCAGTGTCGGGCTCGGCCGGCGACCAGCTGCGCTCCGCCCCCGACACCAATCCCATGGCCACCGCTCTGGTCGCCTTCGGCGCCGGCCTGCTCGTCGGGCTGGCCCTTCCGCCGACCGAGAAGGAGCAGGAGGCCGCCGGCACCGTGCGCGACAAGGTGGTCGAGCCGGTGAAGCAGCAGGCGGTCGGCGCCGGCAAGGCCGTGGCCGGCGAGCTCCAGCCCCAGGCCGAGGCCAAGGTCCAGCGGGTGAAGCGGACGGCGACGTCGGCCACCCAGCGGGTCAAGACCGAGGCCAAGGGCGCCACCACCGACGTCAAGGGCCAGGCCGCCGGCGCGGCGGAGTCGGTGAAGGGCCAGGCCAAGCGGGCGGCGAAGACCACCCGGTCCCAGGCCAAGTCGGCGGCGAAGACCACCACCACCGAGGCGCGCAAGACGGCCAAGCGCACCGCCGGCCAGGTCCGGCAGAAGGCGAGCGTCTAGCTCCCTGGACTCGGCTGACGAGTAGGCGGGCCAGTCGATCTACCCTGTGTTGCCGTTGTCGTCGAGTACGACCGGCACACACGATGACCACCGCCACCCCTGACCAGCGGCTCGGCCGCCACGAGCTCAGCCACCTCGACGCCCTCGAGGCGGAAGCCGTCTTCATCTTCCGCGAGGTGGCGGCGGAGCTCGAGCGGCCCGTCGTCCTGTTCAGCGGGGGCAAGGACTCCATCGTCCTGCTCCGGCTGGCGGAGAAGGCGTTCCGGCCGGCGGGGTTCCCGTTCCCGATCATGCACGTCGACACCGGGCACAACTTCCCGGAGGTCCTCGACTTCCGCGACCGCCGGGTGGCCGAGCTGGGCGAGCGGCTCATCGTGGCCTCGGTCCAGGAGTCGATCGACAAGGGCCGGGTGGCCGAGGAGCCGGGCGAGAACTCCAGCCGCAACCGCCTGCAGACGACCACCCTGCTCGACGCCATCGCCGAGCACGGCTTCGACGCCTGCTTCGGCGGCGGCCGGCGCGACGAGGAGAAGGCCCGGGCCAAGGAGCGGGTGTTCTCCTTCCGCGACGAGTTCGGCCAGTGGGACCCCAAGCGCCAGCGCCCGGAGCTGTGGTCGCTCTACAACGGGCGCATCCGCAAGGGCGAGCACATCCGTGCCTTCCCGATCTCCAACTGGACCGAGCTCGACGTCTGGCAGTACATCGAGCGCGAGCAGCTGGAGGTCCCGAAGATGTACTTCGCCCACCGCCGCCAGGTCGTCGAGCGCGACACCATGCTCCTGGCGGTCAGCGAGTGGATCCAGCCCCGGGCCGGCGAGAGGTCCTATGAGGCCACCGTGCGCTACCGCACCGTCGGCGACATGAACTGCACCGGTGCGGTGGAGTCGTCGGCCACCACCTTCGCCGAGATCATCGCCGAGGTGGCCGCCACCCGCATCACCGAGCGGGGCGCCACCCGGGCCGACGACCGCTTCTCCGAGGCCGCCATGGAGGACCGCAAGAAAGAGGGCTACTTCTAGGTGGAGTTGCTGCGCCTGGCCACCGCCGGCTCGGTCGACGACGGCAAGAGCACCCTCATCGGGCGGCTTCTGTACGACTCGAAGGCCATCTTCGAGGACCAGCTGGCGTCCGTGGAGCGGGCCAGCGTCCAGCGCGGGCACGAGTACACGAACCTGGCGTTGCTCACCGACGGCCTGCGGGCCGAGCGCGAGCAGGGCATCACCATCGACGTCGCCTACCGGTACTTCGCCACGCCCCGGCGCAAGTTCATCATCGCCGACACCCCCGGCCACGTGCAGTACACCCGCAACATGGTCACCGGCGCCTCGACCGCGGACGTGGCCGTCGTCCTGGTCGACGCCCGCAAGGGCCTGCTGGAGCAGTCCCGCCGCCACGCCTACCTGGCCACGTTGCTGCGCATCCCCCATCTGGTGGTGGCGGTCAACAAGATGGATCTGGTCGACTGGAGCGAGGACCGGTTCCGATCGATCGTGGCCGACTTCTCGTCCTTCGCCGACTCGCTGCTCGAGGTCGCCGATGTCACCTTCATCCCGCTGTCGGCGCTCCAGGGCGACAACGTGGTCGAGCGGTCGGCCGCCATGCCGTGGTACGAGGGGCGCCCGCTGCTGGAGCACCTGGAGACGGTGGAGATCGCCGAGGACCGGAACATGGTGAACGCCCGGTTCCCGGTGCAGTACGTCATCCGGCCCATGTCCGACGCCTTCCACGACTACCGGGGTTACGCCGGCCAGGTGGCCGGCGGTGTGCTGCGGGCGGGTGACGAGGTCGTCGTCCTGCCTTCCGCGCTGCGGTCGCGGATCTCCTCGATCGACACCTACGACGGGCCGGTCCAGGAAGCCTTCACCGGGATGTCGGTGACGGTGCGGCTGGCCGACGACGTCGACGTCTCCCGGGGCGACATGATCGTGCGGGCCGGCGACGAGCCGTCGACCAGCCAGGACGTCGACGCCCTGGTGTGCTGGATGATCGACCGACCGCTGCGCCAGGGCGGCCGCTACGCCATCAAGCACACGACGCGGTGGGCACGGGCCATGGTGGCCGAGCTGCGGTACCGGCTCGACGTCAACACGCTGTCGAAGGACGACGGCGTCACCGAGTTGGCGCTCAACGAGATCGGGCGGGTGCGGCTGCGGATCACCGCCCCGCTGATGCACGATCCCTACACCCGGAACCGCCTGACCGGGAGCTTCATCCTCGTCGACGAGGCCACCAACGTGACCGCCGGGGCGGGGATGATCCGGGAGCCGTCGGCGGCCGAGCGGGTGACGTAGGGCGGGTCAACCCTTCTTGGTGGCCTTCGTCGCCTTCGTCGCCTTCGTCGCCTTCGTGGCCTTGGCCGCCGGCTTGGACTGGACCGCACGGCGGAGGCTCTCGACGGCCTTCCCGAGGGCGGCGACCGCCTCGTTCTGAACCGCGACCTCCTCGCGGAGCGCCCGCACCTCCTGGCGCACCCGCTGCACGCCGGCAGCCTGGACCGACGCCCTTGCCGACGTCGTCACCGCCGTCTCCGACTCGTTCTCGATGGTCGCCAGCCGGGCCTGGAGCCGGCGGTGGTCCTGCACCAGGCCCTGGAATGCCGCGGTCAGGCCGGAGACTGCGTCGGCCGCCTTCCTGGCGCCCAGGCGACCCCGCTCCGGAGCCCCGAGCTGGGCGAGGTCGACCAGAGACTCCAGCCGATCGTCGAGCTGGGCAGACTTGGCGGCGCTCTCACGGAGCTGCTCGATCTCCGACCTGAGCTGGCCGAGGCCGGCGTCGAGGCCGGCCTGCAGCTCGGTGAGATCGGCCAGCTCGCCGGCCCGCTGCGCCATGGCCTTCTCGATGGCCCGGAGGCCGCCGGCGCTGTCGTCCTTGACCGCCGACAGGGCCGAGCGGATCTCGGCCAGGCCGGCGTCCATGTTGCGGTCGAGCTCGGCCCGCTGTGACTCCACCATGGCGGCCAGCCGTGCGACGGCGTCGCCGAGCTGCTGCTCGACGGCCTCCACCCGCCCGCCGTCGGCCTGCGCCCGCCGCATTCGCTCGGCATGCCTGTCGAGGCGCTCGCTGAGCGCGGCCTCGATCCTCGCCGCCTCACCGGCGGTGATGTCCACCCGCTCCTCCACCAGGCCCCTGACCCGCTGCTCGAGCTCTTGCTGGGCCTCGCTGAGCTTCTCGGCCACTTCGGCGGCCCGGGCGGCGCCCGCGTCCTCGACCACCCGTACCTGGGCCTCGATCGAGAGGAGGCGGCCGGCGAGGACCGTCTCGTGGGCGCGAGCCTGCGCCGCTGCGGCGTCGATCGCCTCTCCGATCCCGCCGAGCCGTGCCTCCATGGCGTCGAGCCGCTCGCCGGCAACAGTCGCCGCCGTCTCCAGCGTTCTCCGAAGCTCACCGAGCTGCGCTTCGAGCCCGGCGACCCACCGGCTGAGCTCTTCTTGTGCGGCCACCGTCCGTTCCTTGAACGAGTGGTGGAGCGCCCGGGACTCGGCTTCCAGCGCGTCGATCCGCGCCGCGCCCTGGCCGGTGCTCTCGCCGAGGCCACGGGTGAGGTCGTCGAGGCGGCGGCTGAGGTCCTCCTGAGCGCCGGCGACCTCCTCGGCGCGCAGACGTACGCCGTCGATCTCCGACACGGTGTACCCCAACCGGTCATTCAGCCCGGCACGGATCTGCGCCACCCTCGCGTCCAGGTCGGCCACGAGCTCCGAACGCTGGTCCTGGAGACGCTCCGTCAGCCGCCCGACCATGCCGTTCATCATCCGGTCGACGTCTTCCTGGGCCCGGGACAGCTCCTTGGCCGCGAGGGCGCGGACCTCGCTCTGCGCCGCCTCCATACGAGCATCAAGCGCCGCGTCCCACCCGGCCCGCTCCCGGCGAACGAGCACCTCGAGGTCGGCGATCCGATCTTCGACACCCGCCGGCGGTGCATGGTTCTTCTCGCCCGCGCCCCCGGACGCCGCCGGCGCCAGCCGCGCCGCCCGCAGACGATCCGCCTCCAGCAGCGGGGCGGCGGTGCGCACGCAGTCCTTGCAGATCACGGGCTGTGCAGGAGAATCGAGATCGCCGGGGGTGAGCACTGGCGCCCCTGGGATCTCACGATCGCACTTGGCGCAGGTAGCAATGCGGCTGAAGTGGTTGGCACCGTCGTGAAGCACAAGTCGCACCGACCGCACCTCGACGATCGGTTCGCCGGCGCTCGTCTCGCCGATGACCTTCGGACGCTGCCGGAGTGTACGGAGGCCGACCCAGTTCGCCCGATTGTGCCGCCGTTGCGGGCCTGACAGTTCGGCCATGATTCAGGCTATTCCGCCCGGTGGGCACTCTGCGGCCGCCCACGCTCGTTGCCGAGTGCTCTTGGCTGTCCCCGATCCCGACCTCGGTCGCCGCCGACCCCGCCACCTCGGGCTAGGGGTGTCCTCAGCGGCCGAGCGTGTGCCGCAATGCCGCCTCCAGTGTCGGGTGGGCGAACGAGAACCCCGCGGACTCGAGGACGGTCGGTACCACCCGCTGGCCCCCGAGCAGCATCTCCTCGGTCATCTGCCTGCCGAACAAGGCGTGCAGCGCCGGCGTGGGCACGGGCATGAACGCCGGCCGCTTGAGGACCCGGGCCAGCGTGGCGGTGAACTCGGCGTTGGTCACCGGCTCGGGGGCGGTGGTGTTCACCGGTCCCTTCACGTCGGCGGCGGTCAGGAGGTGCAGAATCGCCGCCACCTCGTCGGCGAGGGAGATCCAGCTCAGCCACTGCCGGCCACTGCCGAGGCGGCCGCCGATCCCCAGCTTGAACGGCAGGAGCTGCTTCTTCAGTGCCCCCCCTTTTGCGGTCAGCACCACCCCACTACGGAAGTTCGCCAGCCGGATGTCGGCGTCCGCCGCCGGGGCCGCCGACTGCTCCCACGCCTCGACCACCTCGGCCAGGAACCCGCTTCCCCGGGCGCTCGCCTCGGTCATCACCTCGTCCCCGCCGTCGTAGCCGTAGAAGCCGACCGCCGAGCCGGACGCGAACACCTGCGGAGGCGACGACAGACCGGCCAAGGTGCGGGCGAGCAGGTCGGTCCCCTGGACCCGGCTGCCCCGCACCGCCTTCTTGTGGTCGTCGGTCCACCGGTGGTCGCCGATGCCCACGCCGGCCAGGTGGACGACTGCGTCGTGACCCTCCAGCTTCCCCGCCTCGATGGTGCCCGCCGCCGGGTCCCACGACGCCTCGTTGTCCCCCGCCGGCCGGCGGACGAGGCGGGTGACCTCGTGGCCCTGCCGGCCCAGCTCGGCCACCAGCTCGCCGCCGATGAGGCCGCCCGAGCCGGTGACTGCGACCCTCACCGCCGGCCGCCGGCGCCGGTCAGGCAGCTACCTGGGCGGCCCGGGAGATCACGTGGTCGATGATGCCGTAGTCCTTGGCCTCCTCGGCGGTGAACCAGCGGTCACGGTCGAAGTCCAGCTCGATCTGCTCGACCTTCTGGCCGGTGTGCTGGGCGATGCGCTCTGCCATGATCCGCTTGGTGTAGACGATCTGCTCTGCATGGATGGCGATGTCGACCGCGGCACCCTGCATCTGGGCCGACGGCTGGTGCATGAGCACCCGGGAGTGCGGGAGAGCGTAGCGCTTGCCCGGCGTGCCGGCGCAGAGGAGGAACTGGCCCATGGAGGCGGCCATGCCCAGGCAGATCGTGCCGACGTCGCAGCTGACGTACTGCATCGTGTCGTAGATGGCCATGCCGGCGGACACCGACCCACCGGGCGAGTTCACGTACAGGTAGATGTCTCGGTCGGGGTCCTCGGACTGCAGGAGCAGCAGCTGGGCGCAGATGAGGTTGGCCGACGAGTCGTTCACGTCGGTGCCGAGGAAGACGATGCGCTCCTTGAGCAGCCGGGAGTACACCTCGCTCGACCGGTCGCCGATGAAGGTGTCGTTCGTGAAGGTGGGGGGCATGGAGTCGAGGGTAGTCCTCCGGCCAGATCTGGGTCCGCGGCGGCACGCGACGCGCTCCCCCGTGAGCCGGCCCGGCTTCGCAGTGGGAGCCCCTCGGTGCCGCCATGGGCAGGGCGTTCGACGCTCGGGAGGCCGTGGCGTGGTCGACCGACCCGGCAGTGGCCAGCGTCCTGGCCGAGCGCAACTGGGACGGGGCGTTCCCGGCCCACACCGGCGACTTCTTCTTCAACTCCGAGTTCGAGTACATGGCCAAGAACGGGCGGGGCATCCGGCGGGTGTACGACCACAACGTCGCCCTGCGCCCGGACGGCTCGGCCCGGGTGACGACCCGCCTCACCCTCACCAACACCGAGCCGCCCGACCCGTTCACCAACGCCAGCACGCTGGCGTACATGACCATCTACGGGCCCGAGGGGGCGGTGCTCGACCAGTCCGCGTCCGACCCCTTCGCCTTCAAGGAGCCGGTGCTGGCCGGCCACCCCGCCTCGGGGTGGTTCAAGGCCGCCGCCCCCGGAGGTGGCCAGACGACGCTCACCGTGGTATGGGACGTCCCCCGCCTGGTCGGGCAGCTCGGCAATCGCAGCTGGGAGTACTCCCTGCGGTGGCGGAACCTGCCCGACCACCGGGGTGACGTCGTCAACCTGAGCTTCGACCTGCCGAGGTCGTGGAGGTGGTCGGGAGACCCGCCGCCGGCGCAGTTCTCGCTGGACCAGGAGATGATCGGGACCTGGCGCCTGGCCTCCGGGGACTAGTTGATGCCGCAGACGCTCCGGCCGTAGGCCTGGAACCGGGTCGTCGACTGCTGGAATTCCGGGGTCTGGAGGGGCTGGAGTGCCGCGGGCGGCATGCGCGCCGGCTCGAAGTTCACCTTCTCCAACTCGGCGAGGATGGCGGTGAAGGCCCGGGCCAGGACCTCGACGTCGGGCTTGATCTCGGCCGGGGCCGCGTTGACCGCCTGCGTGATCGCCGTCTGGCCCTCGCGAGTGGCCGTCCGCAGCTGGGCGGGCGTGGGATTGGAGCCGAAGGCGTTGGCCCGCTCGCTGTAGGTGCGGGCGAGGGCGCAGAACTGGGCGCTGTTCTGCCCGCTGAAGCTGGTGTCGACCGGGCGGACGGTGGTGGTGGGGCCGCCGGCGCCGGCTGCCGCCGTGGTCGGCGCGGCATCATCGTCGTCGCCCCCTCCGCTGCAGCCGGCGAGGACGACGAGGGTGAGGGCGGCTATTGCGGCCAGGGTCTTGTGAAGTCTGGGCACGCTCTTCTCTATCATGTGGACCGGCCGACGTAGCCCAACCGGCAGAGGCACGACGTTTAGGGCGTCGTCAGTGAGAGTTCGAATCTCTCCGTCGGCACTCGCCGGATCGCTAGCGCAGCAGGGGGGCGGCGACGGCCTGGGCCGGCGGCGGCACGGGACCGGCCAGCGGCGCCGAGGCCAGGTGCTCGACCGGTGGCGCCGGCAGCTCGCTGGAGGCCTGGCGGTGAGCCCGGTCCTCCACCGCCAGGCGGATGGCGGTGCGGCTCTGACCGTCGATCTCGATGTCGGCGAAGGTGGGGATGCACACCAGGTCGATGTTCGAGGGGGCGACGAACCCTCGGGCGATGGCGATGGCCTTGACGGCCTGATTGAGGGCGCCGGCCCCCACGACCTGCACTTCCACGGCGCCGGACTGGCGGAGGACCCCGGCGAGGGCTCCGGCGACCGAGTTGGGGTTGGACTTGCTGGAGACCTTGAGGACTTCGACCACTGCCTACATGTTCGACGCATACACCGGAGGTTCCTGCGTCAACCTCCAGGAGCCGGGTCGTAGATGTAGGCCAGCTGGCGGCCGTCGGGCGCCCACGCCGGCGTGTAGCTGCGGGCCTTGGTGGTGACCTTCACCACGTTCGACCCGTCCCGGTTGGCCACATAGACCTGGGGGCTGCCGTCCCGGTCGCTGGCGAAGGCCAGCTTGGAGCCGTCGGGCGACCACGCCGGCTCGCCGTCCAGCCCCGGGCTGGCGATGAGCTTGGTCACCGTGCCGGCGCCGGCGACGTCGGCCACGAAGATCTCCAGGTTGGCGCCATCTCGGTCGCTGGCGAAGGCCACCGACCGACCGTCGGGGGCCCACACCGGCTTGGAGCCGGGATCGGCCGGGCCGGGCACGAGGCGGGCCGGCGCCGAGCCGTCGGCGGCCATGGCCCAGATGCCCGGCTCGCCGTCCCGGTCGCTGACGAAGGCGATCCGGGCCCCGTCGGGCGACCACGACGGCACGCTGTCGGTGGCCGGGTCGTCGGTGAGCCGCCGGCTCCCCGTGCCGTCGGCTCCCACCACGTAGATCTCGTAGTTCCCGTCCCGGTCGCTGGCGTAGGCGATGCGGTCGCCCCGGGGCGACCACACCGGCGCCGTCTCCACCGCGGCACCGGTGAGCTCGGTCAGCCGGCGCAGGCCCTGCCCGTCGGCCTGCATGACCCAGATCGCCCGCCGGCCTTCGACCGTGCTCTCGAAGGCGATCCGGCGGCCGTCGGGCGACCAGGCCGGGTGGGCGTCGAAGGCCAGGGGCCGGTTGGTGAGGGTGCGGTTGCCGGACCCGTCGATGTTGACCACGTACACCGACGCGGGCACGATCCGCCCGGCGGCGCCCCCCTCACCGGAGGCGGCCGGCGCCGGCGTGTTGTCCGGTGCCAACGTCGGCTGCGAGCTCTGGTTGAACACCGCCACCGACAGGATGACGACGGCGGCGGCCACCAGGGCCACGGCGGCGATGACCGAGCGCTGGGCCCGCCGGTCGAACTTGGGGGCGATGACCTGGGCGTGCTCCTGGCACTTCAGCCCCACCGCCGTCTTGACCAGGCACTGCGGGCAGATCGGCTTGTCACAGCCGGCCTCGGCGCAGCGCAGCCGGGTGGGCGTCCCGTGCGCTTCACACTCCAGGAGGTCCGGCGCCATGGCGTCAGCCTATGGGCGCCGCCACTCTATTGGGGGGACGAAACGGGGGCCTGGCGCCCAGGCCCCCGGACCGCCTACTCCAGGGTGATGGGTGCGTCGTCGTCGGACTTGTCGGCCGGCGCCGGCGCCGGCGCCACCTGCTGGCGGATGCGCTCGGAGACCTCGACCATGATCTCGGGGTTCTCGACCAGGAAGGCCTTGGCGTTCTCCCGGCCCTGGCCCAGCTGCTCGCCGTCGTAGGTGTACCAGGCGCCCGACTTCTTGATCAGGCCCAGGTCGACACCCACGTCGAGCAGGGAGCCCTCACGGCTGATGCCCTTGCCGAACATGATGTCGAACTCGGCCTGGCGGAACGGGGCGCTTACCTTGTTCTTCACCACCTTGACCCGGGTGCGGTTGCCGATCACCTCGGCGCCATCCTTGATGGCCTCGATGCGGCGGATGTCGAGCCGGACGGAGGAGTAGAACTTCAGCGCCCGCCCGCCGGGGGTCACCTCCGGCGAGTTGTGGACCATCACTCCGTCGACGAAGTAGTTGTGGCTGCCCTCCACCTCGATGTCGAACCGGTGCATCGACCGCGTCGGCGGCTTGATCTCGATCGCCGTGATCGGCATAGGCACCAACCGGTGCTCCGGGGCGACGAACACGGGCTCCACCGCGAAACGGCCCCGGTACCGGGCCAGCAGCTTGTACTGCATGGACGGATGGACGAAGGGCGCGATCAGGGCGTGCAGCTTGGCCGTCTCGTCTTTGGCGAAGACGAGCACCGCCTTTTTGGTGGCACCGGAACTCGCCAGCCTGGCGTTGATTCCCCACGTGTCGGCCAGGTAGGCGACCAGGCGAGCACGGGTGGTGGGCTCCATGGCCTCGACGCAGATCTCAGAGCGGCCGCTGCCCTCCCGGGTGCGCTCCTGAACACCCTTGGCCCGCTCGCTGTAGGTGCCGTCGTCCATGTACCAGACGGCCAGAGACAGCGGCGTGAGCTGCTTGAGGTAGTCGTCGCTGAACACCTTTTTGCCGTCGAGGTACACCGCCCGACGAAGCTCGGCCAGCTCGGGAAGGGGCTTCATGTCGTAGGCCACCGCGCCGTCGGACGGTCGGACTGAGCGGCTGCCGCCGATGTTGGCGAAGTGCGACGCCTTCCAGTCGCAGTACCCGGCCTGCTTGCTGCCGTGGTCGAAGCGGTAACGGGCACCGTGGCCGCTTCGGGTGCGCGATAGGGCGCCGTCGCCCATGAGGCCACCCAGGATGACCTGCCACTGGAAGTCCGAAAGGCGGTGCGGTACCGCCTGGAGGACCCGATCGCCCACGGCCAGCTCCTGGGCCTCCCGCCAGCCGCCGGGCGTACGGACCTGGTGGTTCACGGTGCAAGCGAACTGGGAACGACCGTTGCCGGCGCCCCGGGCCACCGTGAACTGCAGGAACTTGTCGCTACGGCCGTTGTCGAACCAATTGACGACCTTCCGAGGCACGACAGCGTCGAGCTCCGGGTCGTAGGACAGCACCTCGACCGGCAGGCGCTGGTTGACGATCTTGCCGATCTTCTCTTGAGAGCCGTCGGCGAGCGTCACCCGGGTGCCATACGACATACATCCGTACATGACGCCGATCTTCTCCCGGAGCTGGTTGATGAAGATGGCGATGGTGTTGGTCTTGTTGAGCGTGCTGGTGAGCTTGCGCAGGGCCTGGGACATCAGCCGGGCCTGGAGGCCGACGTGGCTGTCGCCCATCTCGCCCTCGATCTCGGCCCGGGGGGTGAGGGCGGCCACCGAGTCGACGACCAGCACGTCGAGGGCGCCGGAGCGGATCAGCATGTCGGCGATCTCCAGGGCCTGCTCCCCCGTGTCGGGCTGGGAGATGAGCAGCTCGTCGACGTTGACGCCGATGGCCCTGGCGTAGACGGGGTCCATGGCGTGCTCGGCGTCGATGTACGCGGCCACGCCCCCGTTGCGCTGGGCCTCGGCCACCACGTGCATGGCCAGGGTGGACTTGCCGGAGGATTCCGGCCCGTAGACCTCGACGATGCGGCCACGAGGAAGGCCCCCGACTCCGAGGGCGAGATCGAGGGCGAGGGCGCCGGTGGGGATGGACTCCACGTCCATGTGGGCCTTCTCCCCCATGCGCATGACAGAGCCCTTGCCGAAGTGCTTGTCGATCTGGCTCATTGCCATCTCGAGAGCCTTGTCTCGTTCCACCGCTGGGATCCCTTCTGTGGGTGCCGGCGCGCCGGCGTTTGGTTGACGAGGCCTCACCCTACGGAAGGGGTGTGACAATCACATCGCTGGAGTTCCACGACGGTAGTTCCGAACGGACGTTCGGTCAAGGACCCATGCCCCCTCCGGCGGGCTTAGGCTCTGGTCATGGCGACCATCTTCGAGTCCATAAAGGCCGGCGACATCGAGGCGGTCCGGGCCGCCGTCAGCGACGACCCTTCCCTCGCGGCAGCCCGGGATGACGACGGGCGCTCGGCTGTCCGCGCCGCCCTCTACATCCACAATCAGAAGCTCGCCGACGTCCTACTGGAGGCCAAGCCCGAGCTCGACATCTTCGACGCCGCCGCGGTGGGCGACGTCGACCGCCTCGGCGAGCTGCTCGACAAGGACGCCGACCTCGTCGGCGCCTTCTCCGAGGACGGCTACACGCCCCTGCACTTCGCCGCCTACTTCGACCAGGGCAAGGCGGTGCGGCTGCTGCTCGACCGGGGCGCCGACGTCGGGGCGGTGGCCAAGAACGACATGCAGGTCCAGCCGCTGCACTCGGCGGTGGCCGCCGACAGCCGGGAGGTGGCGGCCGCCCTGCTCATCGCCGGCGCCGACCCCAACGCCAAGCAGCAGGGGGGCTTCACGCCCATGATGGGGGCGCAGCGGCGCGAGAAGGAGGGCGACATGGTCCGCCTCCTCCAGGACCACGGCGCCGAGGAGTCGGCGGAAGCGCCTGCCGAATAGCGTCCACCCACCGAACCGGTGACATTCCGTGGGGCCCTGGCCCCACGGAATGTCACCAGTTCGAGGTTGTCTCACCCACTGACCATCGTGGGTGGGATGAGTCGACAAGTCACGAAGCTCCTTGAACGGCAGCACGGCGTCGTTTCCGACAACCAGGCCCGAGGGGCCGGCTTGACGCAGGAGGCCATCCGCCATCTGCTGCGGACCGGGCGCCGGGAGAGGGTCGCCGGCGGGGTCTACCGCCTGGTGGGTTCGCCGCCCACCTGGGAGCAGCGGGTCATCGCCGAGGTGCTGGCTGCCGGTCCGTCGGCGGCGGCGTCGCACCGGTCGGCGGCGGCCCTCCTCGGCATCCCGGGGTTCGATCGCCGGGGGCGGCCCGAGGTGACGACCCCCCGCGCCCGCCGGCATCGGGCGTCGTCCGCGATCGTCCACCGGTGGCGGCCGTTCCCCAGCCACCATCTCACCGTCATCGAGGGCATCGTCACGACCCGTGTCGCTCGGACTCTGATCGACCTGGCGGGTGTGGTGAAGGCGGGCCGGGCCGAGCGAGCGGTCGACAACTGCCTGGCCGCCGGCACGGTGACCTACCGGGCGCTCGATGCCACGTTCCTGGAACTGGCCGGACGGGGCCGGTCGGGGGTGGCAGTGATGCGGGCCATCCTCGCCGAGCGCTCCGAGCTGTACGTCGCCCCCGAGAGCGAGCTGGAGGCGGACTTCTTCGCCCTGCTGGCCGATCACGGCCTCGAGCTGCCCGTCCGGCAATACAACGTCGGTGACGACCAGGAGTGGATCGGTCGGGTGGACTACGCCTTCCGGGGCCGGCGCCGGCTTCTCGAGCTCGACAGCCGGCGCCACCACAGCTCGCTGCTCGACCGCCAGGCCGACCGGGAGCGGGACGCACGCGTCCGTGCCGCGGGGTGGCCACCGGTCGAGCGGTTCACCACCGACGACGTCGTGAACCATCCGTCCGAAACCCTCGCCCGGGTGCGGGCCCTCCTGGAGGAGGACGCGGCCTGACGGCCTACAGGTCGAATCGCTCGAGCACCGCGTAGCGGGCGCCGGCCGGCGACAGCCGGCTCTCCACCAGGCAGAACGAGCTCACCTCCCAAGTCGCCTCCAGTGGCACGCCGGCGAGCTGGCGCAGGTCGACCCGAGCACCCTTGCCGGCGCGGGCAAGGGTGAGGTGGCCGTGGAACGGGCGCTCGTCGGGCGGTCGACCCAACCGCGCAGTCGTGCTGACCACGGCCCGAGCCAGGTCATCCACGCCGGCGACGGGGACGTGCAGGACCCGGTGGTCGAAGCGACCGAGTGCAGGCCCGAGCCGCGCTCCGAACGGCGCAACCGCCACCCCCCTCAGTGCCTCCACCACCGGAGCGACCTCCGTCTCGCCGAGGAACCGCAGGGTGATGTGCCACTGGTCGTACACGGTCCAGCGGAGTCCCTCGACCGCCGGCCGTTCCAGCGCCGCCACCCGATCGAGCACCTCGGGCGGCGGCCACACGGCCACGAACAGCCGGCTCAGCGGCGTCCCGCCTGCGAACCGGTGACGAAAACCGGGGCCCCGACCCCAGAAAACGTCACCGGTTCGGGGGGGCGGCCGTCGCCAGCAGCCGCCGGCGGAGCATGTCCAGCAGCGAGATGGTCGAGAACTGGCGGATGTGCTGGCGCTCGCCGGGGAAGTGGGCCTCGGCCACCTCGGCCTTGCCGTCCATGGCCACGGCCATGAAGACGGTGCCCACGGGCTGGTCGTCCTGGGTCGAGGGGCCGGCGACGCCGGTGACGGAGATGCCGACGTCGGCCTCCAGGCGCTTGCACGCCCCCCACGCCATGGCCTCGGCCGCCTCGGCGCAGACCACCGGGCCCTCGGGCACGTCGAGCAGGTCGAACTTGACCTTGCTGTCGTAGCTCACGATCGAGCCCCGGAAGAACTTGCTGGCGCCTTTGGTCTCGGCCAGGCGGGCGCCGACCAGGCCGCCGGTGAGCGACTCGGCCACACCCACCGTCATGCCCTGCTCCGTCAGCAGGTCGGCCACCACCCGCTCCATGCTCTGATCGTCGATACCGAAGACGATGTCGCCGAGGATGGCCCGCAGCTCGGCTTCCTCGGCGTCGAGCATCTTCACCGCCTCGGCCTCGGTCTCCGCCTTCGCCGTCACCCGGATCTTCAGCCCCTCGACACCCATGGCCAGGAAGGCGATGGTGGGGTTCGACTTCTCCTGGAGGGCCTCGATCCGGCCGGCGACCCGCTCGCCGAGCGTGGACTCGGCCTCGCCCCACGTGCGGACCATCCGGCTCAAGATGACCGTCGTGGAGCCGGACCTGCGCTTCAGGTCGGGGATGACGCCCCGGCCCAGCATCTCCTCCATCTCCATCGGCACCCCGGGGACGGCGTAGATCACCTTGCCCTCGCCGGCGGGGCAGATGAGCCCGGGCGCCGTCCCCCGTTCCTGGGGGATGAAGGTGGCCCCCTCCGGCAGGTCGCCCTGGCGGGCGTTGCTGGGCGCCATCTCCCGCCGGCGGGCCTCGAACAGCTTCCGGATGCGCTCGACCATCGCCGCATCCCGGCGGAGCCCGACCCCCATGACCTCGGCGATGGCCTCCCGGCTGATGTCGTCCGACGTCGGGCCGAGCCCCCCGCAGACGATCACCGCTTCCGAGCGGTCGAGGGCGATGCGGAGGGCGGAGACGATGCGGCCGTGGTTGTCGCCGACCTTGGTGTGGAAATGGCAGTCGACGCCGGCGAGGGCCAGCTGGTCGCCTATGTACGCGGAGTTGGTGTCGACGACCTGCCCCAGCAACAGCTCGGTCCCGACAGCCACGATCTCACAGCGCACTGTGCCCCTCTACCCCGCCAAGCGTGCTGTGCGCCTCCACCCCGCCCGAACCACGGATGACCCGCCGGCCGTCCCACAGGTACTGGACGCCCGTCACCACTGTCAGCACGACCGACGCCCAGAGCACGCAGAGCATGATGCCCCGATAGGCGTCGCCCGACACCGGGGCGATGGCCATGCCCACGGCGATGGCCTGGACCCACGTCTTCACCTTGGCCTGGAAGCGGGCGGGCACCGACACCCCCCGCCGGCCCACGTAGGAGCGGTAGGCGCTCAGGGCGACCTCCCGCACGGCGATGATGCCGACCGGCAGCCACCACAGCACGCCCTTGCCCACCAGGGCGGCCATGGCCCCCAGGACGAGGAACTTGTCGGCCAGGGGGTCCAGGAACGCCCCCGAGCGGGTGGCGCCGTGGCGGCGGGCCAGCCAGCCGTCGAAGAGGTCGCTGGTGGCCAGGACGATCCACATCCACAGCGCCGGCCACTCGGAGCCGTCGTCCAGGATCAGCAGGATCAGGAAGGGCAGGACGAGGATGCGGACCAAAGTCACCGCGTTGGCCGGCGTGGCCAGCGCCGACGGCCCGAAGGTGTTCGCCGCCATGGCCGGCGCTAGGTGGCTTCCAGGTCGGGGCCGGCGGCCCCGATGACGGTCACCTTGGCGAACCGGCCCACCGGGAGGTCGCCGGGCACGGCGACGATCCCGTCGATCTCCGGTGCCTCCCGGTGCGAGCGGCCCACGCCAGGCTCGTCGACCAGCACCTCGACGATCTCGCCGACCAGGTCGCTGCGCCGGACGGCGGTGATCCGGTCCTGGAGCTCCGACAGCTCCCGCAGGCGCTCGGCCACCAGCCCGGAGTCGACCTCCCCGTCGAGCCCCGCCGCCAGCGTGCCGTCCTCCCGGGAGTAGGCGAAGAAACCGGCCCAGTCCAGCTGGGCTTCCTCGACGAAGTGCAGCAGCCGGTCGTGGTCCTCCTCGGTCTCGCCCGGGTAGCCGACGATGAACGAGGACCGGAAGGCGGCCGCCGGCTCACGCCGGCGGATGTCGTGGATGCGGCGCAGGAACCGGTCACCGTCGCCCCAGCGCCGCATCCGCCGCAGCAGGGGCTTGGACGCGTGCTGCAGCGACAGGTCGAAGTACGGCACCCCGGTGGCGCAGATGGTGTCGACCAGCCGGTCGCCCAGCTCGGAGGGGTACAGGTAGAGCAGGCGCACCCGGTCGACCCGCCGGGCGACCGCCTCCACCAGGGCCACGATGGCGCCCCTGCGCCCGACGTCACGCCCGTAGGACGCCAGGTCCTGGGCCACCAGGACGACCTCGGCCACCTCCAGGGCGTCGACCTCGGCCAGGATCGACTCCTCCGTCCTCGACCGCTGCGGCCCGCGGAACGACGGGATGGCGCAGAAGCCGCACGTCCGGTCGCAGCCCTCGGCGACCTTCACGTAGGCCCAGGGCACCGCCGACCTGGGCCGGGGCAGGTTCAGCAGGTCGAACGAAGGGGCCTTCCGCCCGAGCGTGACCGGCACGCCGAAGCCGGCCACCGCGTCGACCTCGGGCATGGCCTCGGCCAGCTCTGCGCCGGCCCGCTCGGCCAGGCAACCGGTGACGACCAGGCGGGCCCCCCGCCGGCGGGCGCCGGCCAGGGCGAGGATCGTCTCGATCGACTCCTCGCGGGCGGCCTCGATGAAGGCGCACGTGTTGACGACGACGAGGTCGGCGTCCTCCGGCCGGGCCGCCGCCTCCAGGCCCTCCGAGACCAGCCGTCCGGTGAGCTTGTCGGAGTCGACCTGGTTCTTCGGGCAGCCGAGAGTCTCGACCCAGTAGCGCTCCGGCACCCGCCCAATCTACTCGGCACCCCGCTCAGGGGGCCGCTCCGGGCCTCCCGCCGGCGGCTACTTCTGCTTGCCGAGCATGCGGTTCATCTTCGTGCCACAGGTCGGGCAGGCGCCCTGGGCCGCCCGGCGACCGTTCGCCAGCTCGACCTCGGTGCCCTCGAACTCCCGCTTCTCGCGGCACTTGACGCAGTAACCCTCGTAGTTGGCCATGCCTCCAGTCTTTCCCAGATCGCGGCCGGTCAAGCAAACCGAGTGAAACCTTTCGACACGCCTCTGGGTCCAAAGAGTGGAAGGTTCAAACGACAAAGGAGGCCCTTCCATGTACGAGTTCGCCATCGTCGCATTGCTCGGTCTGGTGGCTCTCAAGGTCACCGACATGGTCATCGAGAACGTCCCCGGGCTCGACCGGATCCGCACCCTGTTCACCTTTGTCTTCGCCATCGCCATGGTCATCGCCCTCGACCACTCCATGTTCGAGGCGTACGGCGTCACGGTGCGCGAGGCCTGGATGGGCACCGTCGGCACCGGCTTCGTGGTCGGCTCGCTGGCCAGCGCCTGGGCCGCCCTGCTGGGGTGGTTCGGGACGAGCTCGGTCGGCGACACCACCAAGAGCCGCACGGAGCGCCCCCGTATCGCCGCCTGACCGCTTCTCTCTAACCCGCCGCCGCCGGCGCCTCAATGACGAGGTGCCGGCGGCGCTCTTTTCGTTCTATTCCCGGTTCTTCAATTCGTCCAACTCCTCGGGCGTCATCAGCACAGCCCGGGCTTTGGAGCCTTCCGACGGGCCGACCACACCACGCTGCTCCAGCAGGTCCATGAGGCGTCCGGCCCGGGCGAAACCCAGCCGCAGCTTGCGCTGGAGCATCGACGTCGAGCCCAGCTGGGAGCGAACGACCAGCTCCATGGCCTGCTCGAGCATGTCGTCGTCGTCATCGTGGTCGCCGCCCCCACCCTCGAAGCCGCCGCCCGGCTCGTCGCCCTCGACGCCCTCGACGTACTGGGGCTTGTCCTGCTGCCGGCGCCAGAAGGCCACCACCTTGCGGACCTCGTCCTCACCGACCCACGCGCCCTGCACCCGCATGGGGCTGCTGGACGAGGCGATGGCAAGCAGCATGTCGCCCTGGCCGACGAGGCGCTCGGCGCCCACCTGGTCGAGGATGACCCGGCTGTCGGTGGCCGAGCTCACGGCGAAGGCCAGGCGAGAGGGCACGTTGGCCTTGATCACGCCGGTGATGACGTCGACGGAGGGCCGCTGGGTGGCGATGACCAGGTGGATGCCCACGGCCCGGGCCATCTGGGCGATCCGGCAGATCGACTCCTCGACGTCACGGGCGGCCACCATCATCAGGTCGTTGAGCTCGTCGACCACGAGCAGGATGAAGGGCAGGCGGTGGTAGGTGACGTCGGAGCCGGGGTCGGGCTGGAGGTCGCCCCGGTCGTAGGCGGCGTTGTAGCCCCCGATGTCACGCACGCCCACCTCGGCCAGCAGGTCGTAGCGCCGCTCCATCTCGTGGACGGCCCAGGCCAGGGCGTTGGCCGCCTTCTTGGGGTTGACCACCACCTGGGTGAGCAGGTGGGGCAGGCCGTTGTACTGGCCCATCTCCACCCGCTTGGGGTCGACGAGGATGAGGCGCACCTGGTCGGGGGTGGAGCGCACGAGGATCGAGGTCAGCAGCGAGTTCAGGCACGACGACTTGCCGGCGCCGGTGGCGCCGGCGATGAGGATGTGGGGCGCTTCGGCCAGGTTGACGAGGATCGGGCGGCCGGCGATGTCGCGGCCGACGGCGACCTCCAGCGGGTGGCTGGCCTTCTGGGCCTCCGGTGAGCCCAGGATGTCGCCCACCAGGACGAGCTGGCGCTGCTTGTTCGGGACCTCGACGCCGATGGCCGAGCGGCCGGGGATGGGGGCCAGGATGCGGACGTCGGCCGACGCCATGGCGTAGGCGATGTCCTTGTGCAGGTTGGTGACCCGGGCCACCTTCACGCCGGGCCCGAGGGCCAGCTCGTAGCGGGTGACCGTGGGGCCCACCGTCATGCCCACCAGGGCGGTGTCGACGCCGTGGGCGGCCAGGGCCCGCTCCAGGGTGCGGCCCTCGGCCTCCACCAGGGCGCGGTCGATCTCCTGGGCCTTGCCCCGCTTCAGCAGGCCGAGGGGCGGGAGCTTCCAGGTGCCGGGCTCCCCCGCCGGCCCGTGCCTCCCGCCCAGGGGGCCGCTCGGGCCCAGGTCTATCGCCAGCTGCTCGGGCGGCTCCGCCGGCGGCTCGGTCGGTGTAGGGGGAAGTTGAATCTCCACCGACGTCACCGGCAGCGGGGCCATCACCTCCTTCGGGACCGCCGGGTTCCGCAGCGCCGGCGGCTCGGGCTCCGGCTCTGCCTCGGGGACACCGGGCAGCGGCTGGGGCCGCAGCTCGGTCAGCTGGCGGGTCAGGGCGGCCAGGGCCTGGCCGCTCCGGCGGGCGGCGCCGCCGGCCTGGCTGGTGGCGGTGCGCACCGTCGTGCGGGCCAGGACCAGGGCGGCGATGCCGATGGTGGTGATCAGGACGGCGCCGGCGCCGGCGCCGGCCAGCACGGAGCGGAGCGGCACCGAGGCGAACGTGCCCACCACGCCGCCCGAGGTCCGGAGGTCGGCGGCCGCGGCCCCCCAGCCCGGGCCGTCGGTCACCAGGTGAACCAGCCCGCAGCCGGCCACCGCCGCCAGCGACAGCCCGATGGCCAACCGGGCCGGCTCCTGCGGCGTCTCCCACCACAGGAGCATCCCGCCGGCGGCGGCCAACAGGACGGGGAGCGCCCACCGGCCGTAGCCGAGGACCACGCCGGCGCCGTCGGCGATGGCCCGACCGGCCGGCCCGGCCAGATCGGCGTACACGGACAGGGCGCTGACCAGCGCCAGCAGCAGGAGCAGCAGGCCGGCGAGGTCGTAGCCGTGGCCGCCGAGGCGCGGGCCCTTCTCCTTGGGCGGCGCCGGCTTGGGCGCCGGCCTGGCCCGGGCCGCCGCTGGCTTCTTGGCCGGAGCCTTCTTCGCAGGCGCAGCCTTCTTCGTCGCCGGTTTGGTGGCCACAGTGCCAACAACGCTAACACCAGCAACACCAGCAACAGCCTCATCCGTCCATGCCTCCTGGTCGTGGGCCACCTCACCGGCGTGAGTGTCGCCTTCCGCCGGGAGGCGGGACCTCACGCCTCAGTCGGTGACGACACCGACACGGGAGGGAACACCGCCATGACCGCCACCACGACGACCACGCTGGACCAGCGGGTGCTCGAGGCCGCCATCGGGGCCCTGGAGCTCTTCGGCATCCACCTGGGCGGCCGCCTCGGTCTCTACGACGCCCTGCTCGGCGGCGCCGGCACGGTGGCGGAGGTGGCCGCCGCCGCCGGCATCGCCCCCCGCTATGCCCAGGAGTGGCTGGAGCAGCAGGCCGTCGCCGGCGTGCTGACCGTCGACGACGTGACGGCCGAGGCCGGCGCCCGCCGGTACAGCCTGCCCGAGGATCACGTCGGCGTGGTGGCCGACCCCTTGGCCCTCGACCACCTGGCCCCGCTGGCCGGGCTGGTGGTCGGCATCGCATCCGTGCTCGACGACGTGGTCGACGCCTACCGCACCGGCGGCGGCGTCCCCTACGCCCGCTACGGCGACGAGCTCCGCCGGGGCCAGGGCGCCATCAACCGGCCGGCGTTCACCTCCGCCCTGGTGCAGGACTGGCTGCCGGCGCTGGGGCCGGCGGTGGAGCGACTGGCCACCGGAGGGCGGCTGGCCGACCTGGGCTGCGGTCAGGGCTGGTCCACCATCGCCGTGGCCCGGGCCTTCCCGAGCGCGGAGGTGTGGGGCATCGACAGCGACGCCGCCTCCATCGCCGAGGCGGGAGCCGCGGCCGAGCAGCACGGCGTCGACGTGCGCTTCGAGTGCGCCGACGCCGGCACCCTGGCTGCGGCCGGCCCGTTCGACGTCGTCACCCTGCTGGAGGCGCTCCACGACCTGGCCCGGCCGGTGGACGTCCTGGCCGCGGCCCGGGCCGCCCTGGCTGCCGACGGCGTCATGCTCGTCGCCGACGAAGCGGTGGCGCCGGCCTTCACCGCCCCGGGCGACGACCTGGAGCGGATGATGTACGGCTGGAGCATCACCCACTGCCTGCCGGCGGCGATGGCCGAGCAGCCCTCGGCCGCCATCGGGACGGTCATCCGGGAGGCGACGGTGCGGGACCTGGCCACCCGGGCCGGCTTCGGCCGGGTGGAGGTGCTCGCCGTCGACGGTGGCTTCTTCCGCCTCTACGCCCTGCGCCCCTGAGCGTCGATCGTCCACGTGATCGCGGTCTCGGGCCGGTACGAGCACCACGTGCCGGTCCGGACCGCGTTCTGGAGGTGGCGCCCGAGCACAGGGTGGGCGTCGACCACCTGGCGAAGGGCGGCCCGGATGCGCCAGCCGGCGGCGGAGCGGGCCCGCTCGGCCGCCGACCCGCTGGCCCGGGACCGCCCCGAGAGGCCGAACGCCTCGGCCAGCTGCTGGACCAGGGCGTCGAGCTCGTCCTCCGACCGGTCGGCCCGGCCCGGGTCGTTGGCCGCCCGGGCGTCGTCGACCTCGGACTGCAACTCCCTGATGCGCCGCTCGTAGGACCGCCGGGCCTGCTGATCGATGACCGGGCCCGCCGCGCCTCCGACATCGGTCCCGCCCACCAGCTCCAGGCAGTGGACGTCCTCCCCGGGGCGGGCGAGGAGCACGGCCAGGTCCCGCACCCCCTTGCCGTCACGGACCCGGCAGGTGGTGCCGGCGAAGGTGACGGCCCACGTCGCCCCCTCGAACGCCATGGCCGCGCCGGCCGGTGCCACCGCCGGCGCCGGCGCCGACTCCGGCCCGGCCAGGGGCGGCGGGTCACCCACCAGGCCGGCCCGGCGGTTGGCCTCCCGGGCCTGCCCCTCGTACGCCGCCGCCTCTTCGTGGCGGCCCAGGAACCGGGCGACCAGGGCCAGCCGCCACGCCACCGAGCCGGTGAACGCGGCGCCGATGCCCTCGACGGTGAAGCGGTGGGCATAGGGCCGGAGCTGGTCGTACAGCAGCCCGGCGGCGGACCGGCACCCGGTCAGCACCGCCACCTCGGCCAGCTGGGCCGTCTCCGGGAGCCACTCCGAGTCCCGGATCCGGCGCTCGAGCCCGGCGGCCATCCACTGCTCCAGGAGGCCGCGGGCCCGCTCGTGCTCACCCAGCTGGGCGGCCACCACCGCCGGGTAGGGCCAGCCGGCCGCCGTCGTGCCCGGGGCGCCGTGCTCCGGCTCGACCAGCGCCGCCATGGCCCGTCCCGCCTCCGCGTACCGGCCCTCGTAGCACTGGCGCACCCACCACTGGGTGAACGTCAGGAAGCGGGCGTTCTCGCTGTGGGCCAGCGCCCCGATCTCCTCGGCGATCTCGCAGTGGCGGGCCGCGGCGCCGATCTCGCGCCGCATGAGCTCGCGCATGCCCCGCCACAGGGGGACGTACCACCGGTAGAGGGGCTGGCGGATCTGGTCGGCGACCTGGGCGAACCGCTCGATCTCGGCGTCGACCTCGCCGATCTCGCCCATCTCCAGCAGGGCCTCCACCCGCAGGCGCCGGCCCAGCAGCTCCAGCGGGCGGTCGCCGGCGGCCCGGGCCAGGCGCACCACCTCCGTGGACTCGGCCAGCCGGAGCTCGCAGTCGTCGGGGCCGGGCATGACGTCGCAGTGGCCGGCGAGCGCGTAACCGAGTACCGCCGGGTCCTCGAGCTCGCGGGCCATGGCGACCGCGTCCTCGCTCAGCGCCCGGCGGCGGGGCTCGGCGTCCATGAACGACAGCGCGACCGACAGCCGGGCCAGCACCCACGCCCGCAGCATCGACGGCCGGGGATCGAGGGCCTGCAGCGCCTCCTCCAGCAGCTCGACCTGGACCGGGTCGAGCAGCCGGACCTCGAAGCCCCCGAAGCCGGCGCCGAGCCCGAGGGCGGCCCGGGCCAGGAGCTCGGCGTCGCCCCGCCGGCGGGCGATCACCGCCGCCTCCTGGTAGGCCGTCCTCGCCGCCGGGATGTCGCCGGCCGCCAGGTGGGCCTCCCCCTGGCGGGTGAGCAGCTCGCCCCGGCGAGCGTCGCCCAGCTGGCCCGTCCACAGGGCGCCCAGGGCCCTGCCGTACCAGGCTGCCGCCTCCTCGTAGGCCAGCTGCTCGAAGCTTCTCTCCGCCGCCCGGACCGCCCAGTCGAGGGCCCGGTCGTCGCCGCCGGCCACCGCGCCGTGCAACGCGTGGGAGGCGATCTCGGGCAGGCGGGCGTCGCCGAAGCGCTCGTCGAGCACCTCGGCCAGCCGGCGGTGCAAGCTCGACCGGGTCGCCAGCCCGAGCCCGTCGTAGAGCGACTCCCGCACGAGGGTGTGCACGAATCGGTGGCGGCCGCCGGCCTCGTCCACGAGCCCGGCGGCGCGTGCCTCGTCGAGGGCGGCGAGGAGCGGGGCGGGGGCCGACCCGATGGCCGCCCCGAGCAGCGGCAGGTCGAACTCGACGCCGGCGACGGCGGCCGCCGCCAGCACCTCCTGGGTCGCCGGCGTGAGGTTGCCCACCCGCCGGGACACGACCGGCCGGACGCCCGCCGGCACCGCGGATGCCGGCGCCTCCCGGGTCAGGCGGACGAGCTCCCGGAGGAAGAAGGGGTTCCCACCACTGCGGCGGTGGAGGCTGGCGACCGATGCGTCATCCGAACCCATGGCCGCGAGCAACGCCCCCACATCGCGCTTGCCGAGCCCGCCGAGGACCAGGTGCAGGCCGTCGCGCACCAGCTCGCCGACGCTGCGGGCGAAGGGGTGGCCGGGGTCGAGGTCGGTGTCGCGGTAGGTGCCGACGACGGCCACGCGCCGGGGCCGGCGGTCGTGGCTGAGGAACTGCAGCAGCCGCACCGAGGCTTCGTCGGCCCAGTGCAGGTCCTCGATGACCAGCACGAGGGGGCGCTCCTGGGATGCGGTGGCGAAGACCTCCGTCACCGCGTCGAACAGCCCGAAGCGCCCCTCGCCCTCGCCGGCGCCGGCGCCGGAGAGCACGCCCTCGCCGTCCAGCGGCCGCAGCAGCTGGCGCCACACCCAGTAGGGCGGGGCGCCGTCGCCCTCCCAGCACCCGGCCCACAGCACCTGCGACGAGACGCGGGCCGCCATCTCCCGGACCAGGCGGCTCTTGCCGATGCCCGGCTCCCCGGCCACCAGGGCGGCCACCCGCTCGCCCAGCTCGCCGGCCTGCACCGCGGAGACGAGAGCGGCGAGCGGCGCCTCCCTCCCGACGAAGGGCAGCTCGCTCACGAGTCGACGCTACCTGCGAACCGGTGACAGATCCGGGGGTCCTGACCCCCGGATCTGTCACCGGTTCGAGAGGTTCTCAGGCCTCCATGACGACCGGCACGATCATCGGCCGGCGCTTGGTCCTCTCGTTGACCAAACGGCCCAGCGCCTGGCGGATGTGGCGCTTGAGGGTCTCGAAGTCGGTGTGACCGCCGTCGGCGGCCTGCTCCAGCGATTCCAGCACCCGCTGGCGGGCCTCGTCGAGGAGGGCCTCGGCCTCCGGCGCGTGCACCCAACCCCGGGTGATGATCTCCGGACCGGTCAGGACCTCGCCCGAGGTGGCGTCGACGGCCACCACGACGACGATCACACCCTCCTCGGCCAGCACCTTGCGGTCCCGGAGGACGCCGTGGCCCACGTCGCCGACGATGCCGTCGACGTAGAGGTAGCCCGATGGCACGGTGTCGACGAAGTCCAGCCCCTTGTCGGTGAGCTCCACCACGTCGCCGTCCTCGGCCAGCAGGACGTTGGCGACGGGCACGCCCATCTCCATGGCCAAACGGGCGTGGTGGGTGAGGTGGCGGAACTCGCCGTGGACGGGGATGAAGTGCTCGGGCTTGGCGATCGACAGCAGGGTCTTGAGCTCGCCGGCCATGGCGTGGCCGGTGACGTGGACGTCGGCCATCCCCGAATGCACCACCTCGGCACCCAGGCGGTAGAGCCCGTCGATCACCTTGTTGACGCTGTACTCGTTGCCGGGAATGGCGTGGGCGCTGAGGATGACGACGTCGTCCTCGGTCAGCTTGAGCCACTTGTTCTCGCCCGCGGCCATGAGCGACAGGGCCGACATGGGCTCGCCCTGCGAGCCGGTCGAGATCACGCAGACCTTGCCCGGCTCGAACTGGTCGATCTTCTCGATGTCGACGAGGGAGGCGTCGGGGATGTGGAGCAGGCCCATCTCCCGGCCGAGGGCGACGTTCTTCATCATCGACCGGCCCAGCGTGGCGATCGTGCGCCCGTTGGCCACGGCGGCGTCGGCGATCTGCTGCACCCGGTGGATGTGGCTGGCGAAGCAGGCGGTGATGATGCGCTTGCCGGCGTTGGCGGCGAACAGCTCGCGCAGGACCCTGCCCACGTTGCGCTCGCTGACCGTGTGGCCCGGCTCCTCGGCGTTGGTGGAGTCCGAGAGCAAGAGCCGGATGCCCGGCTCCTTGGCGATGGCGCCGATGCGGGCCAGGTCGGTGACCCGGCCGTCGACCGGCGTGAGGTCGAGCTTGAAGTCGCCGGAGTGCATGATCACGCCCTGGGGCGTGTGGAATGCGGTGGCGAAGCCGTGGGGCACCGAATGGGTGACGGGGATGAACTCGCAGTCGAAGGGGCCGATGCGCCGGCGCTCGTTGTCGGCAACGGGGATGAGCTTGGTGCGCCCGAGCATGCCCGCCTCCTCGATGCGGTTCTTGGCCAGTCCCAGGCTGAGGGCCGAGCCGTAGATCGGGAACGACAGGTCACGCAGGAGGAAGCCCAGGGCGCCGATGTGGTCCTCGTGGCCGTGGGTGAGGATGCAGCCTTCGACGCGGTCCGCGTTGCGGTGGAGCCACGTGAAGTCGGGCAGCACGAGGTCGACGCCCGGCATCTCGGCGTCGGGGAACATGAGCCCGCAGTCGAGGATCATGATGCGGCCGTCCTGCTCGATGCAGGCGCAGTTGCGCCCGATCTCGCCCAGGCCGCCGAGGAAGGTGATGCGAACGGATTCAGCCATGCAGTGCGGCGTAGACCTCTCGTGCTCGGTCCTCGAGGCCCGCCGGCGCCGGCCCCATGGGCAGGCGGCACTCCCCGACCGGCACGCCCAGGGTGCGCATCATGGCCTTGGCCGGGATGGGGTTGGGGGCGGCGTCGCCGGTCTCGAAGACGAACGACTCCAGCAGGCGGCCGTTGATCTCCCGGGCGTGGGCCAGGTCGCCCTTGGAAGCGGCGGCGATCATCTCCGCCATCTCCAGGCCGACCCAGTGGGTGGCCACGCCGACCACGCCGACCGCGCCCAGGGCCAGCAAGGGCAGGGTGTAGTCGTCGTTGCCGCTGTAGACCTCGAAGCTGTCGGGCACGGCGGCGATGAGGCGAGCGGTGGCGGCCACGTCGGCCGCCGCGTCCTTCACGCCGGCCATGTTCCGCACGCCGTGGGCCAGGCGGACCATCACCTCGTGGGAGATCTTGCGCCCGCTGCGGACGGGGATGTCATAGAGCATCACCGGCAGGTCGGTGGCCCCGGCGACGGCTCGGAAGTGAGCCTCGATGCCGCTCTGTGACGGGCGGTTGTAGTACGGGGTGACGGCCAGCACGCCGGCCACGCCCAGGCCGGCGGCCTGGCGGGTGAGGTGGACGGAGTGGGCGGTGTCGTTGCTGCCGGTGTTGGCGATGACCGGGATGGCGACGGCCTCGGCGACCGCCCGCCACAGGTCGAGCTTCTCGTCGTCGGTGAGGGTCGACCCCTCGCCGGTGGTGCCGGCGACGACCAGGCCGTCACTGCCGTGGTCGGCCAGCCAGCGGGCCAGCTGGGCGGCGACGTGGAGGTCGAGCGCCCCTTCGCCGTCGAAGGGCGTGACCATCGCGGTGATGACTGTGCCAAATCTCGCCACGTCAGCCAGCGTACTGTCCGGAGGCCGATCCCCCTAGCTCCGGATGCAGGGACCGGTGTCGGCCGCGCTGTCGCGGGGCCGGGCCAGCACCGTGCGGAGCTCGTCGCTCGACAGGGCGTAGGCGGTCGCCGGCCGGTCGGGCGCCACCGCGAAGGCCACCCCGATCACGTTGCCCCCGGTATCGACCAGCGCCCCGCCCGAGTCACCGGGCTGCAACGCGGCGGCGAGGACGAGGACCTGGCGCCGGATGCGGTTGCTGCCGTAGAGGTCGAAACCCTGGGCGTTGACCGTGCTCTCGACCCGGGCGGGACTGATGGCCAGGGCGTCCTGCCCCCGGGGATGGCCGTAGACGGCCCCCTCGTCACCCACCTCGGCGTCTCCCACCGGAAGAGCGGGGCGGCCGAGGTCGGGGACCCGCAGGACGGCCAGGTCCCGGTTGGGGTCGAAGACCACGACGGTGGCCCGGAGGCGCTGCCCGTCGGTGCGCAGCACGGTCGGGCGGTCGACGCCGGCGACCACGTGGGCGTTGGTGACGATGGTGTCGGCCGCCGCCGTGAAGCCGCTGCCGTGGAGCACCCGCCCGCAGGCGGTACCGCTGACCTTCACCGTGGAGACCGCCACCCGGTCCCGTATGGCCGCGGGCAGGGCGACGTCGCCGGGCGGAGTGCCGGCGTTGGGCGACGGGCCCAACCGGGAGAAGACCTCGGGGAAGCTGAAGTCGCTGACCTGGCGGCGGAGGTCCTGCAGGGCACGGGGCGTGTCCGGGCCGATGCGGTCGATGGCCCGGGCGATGGATGAGTTCCGGGCCGATTCGGACACCACCCCGGGGACCACGGCGAGGATGGGGATGAACAGCCACACGAGCACCACGCCGCCCAGGCCACCGATGAGACCGCCGGCGGTCCGGTCGGCGGTGCGCAGCCCGGTGCCCGGCGGGATGAGCTGACGGATGCTGTGGCCGACCACGGCCCCGAGGCTGGCGCCGGCGGTGCTCACGATGAGCATGACGCCGAGGCTGACGAGCAGCCGGGTCTCCGGCTGGCCGCCTTGGAACTGGTCCAGCACCACCGGGGCCAGGCGGAGGGCGGCGTAGATGCCGGCGGCCAGCCCGACCCACGACAGCATGCGGGCCAGGAACCCCATGCGGTAACCACCGATGGCCGCCGAGAGGACGGCGGCGATGACGAGGAAGTCGAAGACGTTCAGGCGGCGGACCGCCTCGGGTTATCCGGCATTGTCAGGTCTTACCCCAATGACCCGGCGTCCGGGTGTCGTCCGCTAACTTTGTCCACACCAACAACAGGAGCAACATCTGGTGAGCAGCATCGAGCGGGTGACCGGCCGGCAAATCCTGGACTCCCGCGGCTTCCCTACCGTCGAGGTCGAGGTCGCCCTGGCGAGCGGCGCACGGGGCCGGGCCGCCGTGCCCTCCGGCAAGAGCACCGGCGCCCACGAGGCGGTCGAGCGGCGCGACGGCGGCACCGAATGGGGCGGCAAGGGCGTCAGCGGTCCCGTCGATGCGGTCAACGGCGAGATCGCCGATGTCCTCACCGGCTGGGAGGCCCTGGACCAGCGTGGAGCCGACGCCCAGCTCCTCACCTTGGACGGCACCGACAACAAGGGTCGCCTCGGCGCCAACGCCGTCCTCGGCGTGTCGCTCGCCGTGGCCCGGGCCGCGGCCGATGAGCTCGACCTGCCGCTCTACCGCCACGTCGGCGGGACCAACGCCCACGTGCTCCCCATGCCCATGCTGAACGTCCTCAACGGCGGCGCTCACGCCCCCAACAACCTCGACGTGCAGGAGTTCATGGTCGTCCCCGTCGGCGCCGCCTCCTATGCCGAGGGGCTGCGCTGGGGGGTCGAGACGTACCACGCGCTGGCCGGGCTCCTCCACGACCGGGGCCTGTCCACCGCAGTGGGCGACGAGGGCGGCTTCGCCCCCGATCTCGGCTCCAACGAGGACGGCGTGCGCATCCTGGTCGAGGCCATCGAGGCCGCGGGCTACACGCCCGGCGAGCAGATCGCCCTCGCCCTCGACGTGGCCGCCACCGAGTTCTACGACTCGGGTCTCTACAACCTGGCCGGCGAAGGCCGCAGCCTCGGTTCCGAGGACTTCGCCGGCTGGCTGGCCGACCTCGTCGACCGCCACCCCATCGTCTCCATCGAGGACGGCATGGCCGAGGACGACTGGGACGGCTGGGCCACCCTGACCCGTGCCGCCGGCACCCGGATCCAGCTGGTGGGCGACGACCTGTTCGTCACGGCCGTCGCCCGCCTCCAGCAGGGCATCGACGCCGCGGTCGCCAACGCCATCCTGGTCAAGCCCAACCAGGTGGGCACGCTCACCGAGACGCTCGACACCGTCGCCCTGGCCACCGGCGCCGGCTACGGCGCGGTCATGTCGCACCGGTCGGGCGAGACGGAGGACACCACCATCTCGGACCTGGCCGTGGCCACCAACTGCGGCCAGATCAAGACCGGCGCCCCCGCCCGCTCCGAGCGGGTGGCCAAGTACAACCAGCTCCTGCGCATCGAGCAGGAGCTGGGCGAGTCGGCCGCCTTCCGGGGCGGCGCCGCCCTCGCCCGCCGGCCGGGGAGCGGAACCTGAGGAGGCACCGGGCCGGGCTCGTCTTCGCCGCCCTGGCGCTGGCCGGGGTCATGGCCCTTGCCGTGTTCCCGGCCCAGGCCTGGCGCCACCAGCGGGCCGAGCGCACCGCGCTGCGGGCCCAGGAGGCGGCCTTGACCGCGGAGAACCGGGCCCTGCAGGCCCGGGTCGACGAGCTCGGCTCCGACGAGGAGGTCGAGCGGCTGGCCCGCCAGTACAACCTGGTCAAGCCGGGCGAGGAGGTCTACTTCCTCCTCCCCCAGGCCACGGCGACCACGGTGGCGCCGGCGCCGGCGCCGCAGCCGGCGCCCAAGGAGTCCCCGTCGCTCTGGGAACGCATCACCTCCATCTTCTGAGCGGGCCTACCCTGGCCCGGTGGGCGTCGTGCGCGTGGGTACCAGCGGCTGGTCGTACCCGGCGTGGGTCGGCCCGTTCTACCCGGAGCGCACCTCGGCGGCCCGCATGCTGGGGGCCTACGCATCCGTCTTCGACACCGTCGAGGCCCACGCCACCTACCGGCGCCTGCCGGCGGCGACCGCCCTGGCCAAGTGGGTCGCCACCGTCCCGGCCTGCTTCCGCTTCGCGTGCAAGGCTCACATGGGCATCTCCCACCGCCGCGACCTCGACGGCGTCGAGGACCGGGTGAGCGCCTTCCTCGCCGCCATCTCGCCCCTCGCCCACACCCGGGGGCCGGTGCTCGTCGCCCTCCCCCACCAGCAGCCGGACCTCGACCGGCTCGGGCGCATCGTCGATGCCCTCGGCGGTGGTGCCTTCGAACTGGGGCCGGCGTGGGAGCGCACCGACGTCCTCGACCGCCTGGGCGCCGGCGGCGCCACGATGGTCGTCACCGACTCCGCCGAGCGGCCGGCCGGCGCCATCCCGTCGGTCGGCCCCGTCGCCTACGTCCGCCTGCGCCGGGCCGAGTACCCGCCGGGCGACCTCGACCTGTGGGCCGAGCGGCTGGCCAAGGTGGCAGCCGAGGACCGCGACGCGTATGTCTTCCTCAAGCACGACGACGACGCCACCGGCCCCCGCCTGGCCCGGGAGCTGGTCGCCCGCCTTGGATGATGCCGTCGTCACCGGACCGGCCTCCCAGGCCGACCTCGAGGCCGTGACCCTTCTGCTCGGTCGCCCCCCGCAGGGCGACTTCGACGTGGTGGTGCGCAGCGCCGGCGGCCGGCCGGTCGTCATCCGCAACGCCCCCCTGCTCGGGGACGGCACGCCGATGCCCACCCGCTACTGGCTCGTCGACGAGGACCTGCGCCGGGCGGTGAGCACCCTCGAGGCCGCCGGCGGCGTGCGGGCCGCCGAGGCCGCCGTCGACCCTGGCGAGGTGGCGGCGGCCCACGCCCGCTACGCCGCCGAGCGCGACGCCGCCCTGCCGCCCGACCACGCCGGCCCCCGCCCATCGGGCGGCGTGGCCGGCACCCGAAAGGGCGTGAAGTGCCTTCACGCCCACTACGCCTGGCACCTGGCCGGTGGTGACGACCCCATCGGACGGTGGGTGGAGGAGCACCTGACATGACGTACCTCGCCGGCATCGACTGCGGCACCAACTCCACCCGGCTGCTGGTGGCCGACGGATCCGGCAAGACCGTCGAGCGGCTGATGCGCATCACCCGCTTGGGCCAGGGCGTCGACGGCACCGGCCGGCTGGCCGAGGAGGCCGTCGCCCGCACGGTGGCCGTCCTGGCGGAGTACCGCAAGGTCATGGACGCTCACGGCGTGGAGCGGGTGCGGATGACAGCCACGTCGGCGGCGCGGGACGCGTCGAACCGGGACGAGTTCTTCGCCGCCGCCACCGCCGCTGTCGGGGTCACGCCCGAGCTGCTGGGGGGCGAGGAGGAGGGCCGGCTGTCGTTCCTGGGCGCCACCTCGGAGCTGGACCCCGACGACGGCCCGTTCCTGGTGGCCGACATCGGCGGCGGTTCGACCGAGTTCGTCGTGGGGTCGACCGAGCCGGACGGCGTCCTGTCCACCGACATCGGCTGCGTCCGCATCACCGAGAGGTTCCTCCACTCCGATCCGCCGGCGCCCGAGGAGCTCAGCCAGGCGTTCGACGTCGTGCGGGGCCACCTCGACGACGTCGCCCGGGTGATTCCCTCCGTGGCCGACGTGCGCCGGTTCGTCGGCCTGGCCGGCACGGTCACGACCATGGCCGCGGTCGAGCTCGGCCTGGCCCACTACGACCGGGACCGGATCCACCACTTCGTGCTGACCCGTGCCGCGGCGGAGGACGTGTTCCGCACCCTCGCCACCGAGAGCCGGCGCCGGCGGATCCACAACCCCGGGCTGGAGGAGGCCCGGGCCGACGTGATCGTCGGCGGGGCCATCATCGTCTGCGCCATCATGCGGTACTTCGATCTCGGCGGGTGCCTGGTCAGCGAGGCCGACATCCTCGACGGCCTCGTGCTGTCGTTGTCGGCTGATCGCCGGGAGGGCAGCGCTGGGTAGAGTCGCCGTCGTGGCCCCCGGCCCCCTTCCCACCCAGCTTCGAGGCAAGCGGGTCCTCCTCCGGCCCTTGGTCGTGGGTGACTTCGACGGCTGGCGGGAGGTCCGCCAGCGCAACCGCAGCTGGCTGATGAAGTGGGAGCCCAAGCCCCCGCCCGGCCAGCCTGACGACACCCAGTCCAGGCCGGCGTTCAGCGCCCGCTGCGGCGCCCGGGAGCGGGAGTGGCAGCTGGGCACGGGCTACGGCTTCGGGATCTTCGTCGGAGGCGCGTTCGCGGGCGAGATCAACCTGTCGGGCGTCCAGCGGGGCCCGTTCCAGAACACCTACGTCGGCTACTGGATCGACGAGGCCCAGGCAGGGAACGGCTACGTCCCCGAGTCGCTCGTCACCGTGGCCCGCTTCGCCTTCGAGGACCTCCGCCTGCACCGCCTTCAGGTCGCCATCATCCCCCGCAACACCGCCAGCCGGCGGGTGGTCGAGAAGCTGGAGCTGCGCGACGAGGGGATCGCCGTGCGCTACCTGGCCATCAATGGCAGGTGGGAGGACCACATCCGCTACGCCCTCACCGCCGAGGAGTGGGCCCAGCGGGGCCAGCAGCTCGTCGAGGCGTGGATCGGCCCCCCGCCGGCGCCGATGCTGCGCCTCCGCCAGCGCAGCTGACCCCCGTTCTGGTTGCACATACCGTCATATGCGCGGGTAGGTGCAACCAGAACGTCAGAGGTAGTTCGCGGGATTGACGGGGTCGCCGTTCACCCGGACTTCGAAGTGCACATGGGGGCCGGTGCAGTCGCCGGTGCAGCCCACCCGACCGATGGTCTGGCCCTGGGTGACCTTCTGGCCGGCGGACACCGACATCGACGACTGGTGGCCGTTCAGGGTGGCGATGCCCCCGCCGTGGTCGATGATCGTGGCGTTGCCGTAGCCGCCGAACCAGCTGGCGCTGACCACCACCCCGTCGGCCGATGCCCGGATGGGGGTGCCCTCGCTGGCGCCGTAGTCGATGCCGGTGTGGAGGCGGGAGGTCCCGTAGATGGGGTGGATGCGGTAGCCGTACGGTGAGGTCACCGGGGCGCCGGGCACCGGTGTGAGCAGCCGGCCGGGGGCCTTCGCCGGCGCGGCCGCCGCCGGCGCGGTGGTGGCCGTGCCGCCACCGGTCGTCGCCGGCGCCCCGGGCGCCGTCGTGGTGGTCGCCGCCCGAGCGGCCGCCGCCGCCGCGGCCGCCGCCTCGGCCTGGCGCCGCTTCAGGGTCTCGGCGATGGCGGCCGACTCGGCTTCGAGGTCGTTGAGGTGGGACTCGAACTCCTCCTTGCGGGCCACGACCTCGCCCTTGAGCTTGTCCGTCTGGGCGATCTCGGCCTGGACCTCGGCCCGAGCGGCCGCCTGGGCGTCGCGGTTGGCCTGGAGGCCGGCCCGCTGGCCGGCGACCAGGTCGCGCTGGCCCTGGGCGCCGGCCTTCGACGCCTCCAGCTGCTTGCCCAGGTCACCCACCTCGTCGCGGAGGCGCTCGGTGGCGGCGATGGCCTCGGTCTGGGACCCCACGACGGCCCGCATGTACGAGCGCTTCGAGGCCAGGTCGCCCAGGCTGCTGGCGTGGAGGAGCATGGAGGCGTAGCTGGCCGCCTCCGACTGGCCGGTGTAGGCGGCGATGGCCTGGCGGCCCAGCTCCTCCTTGGCCAGGGTGAGGGCATGGCGGGCGTCGGCCAGCTTCGCTTCGGTGGCCCGCTGCTGGGACTCCAGCGCCGCCAACTTGGACTGGGCGGCGTCGAGCTGGCGCTGGACGACTGCGATCTCGCTGTCGAAGGCCGCCACCTTGGCGTCGAGAGCCGCCCTGCGGCCCGTCGACTGCTCGATCAGGCCCAGCAGGCGCAGCTCCTCGGCCGAGGCGGTGTCGACCTGCTTCCTGGTGGCGTCGATCTGCTGATCGACCTTCGTCTTGTCGGACGCGGTCTGGGCGCCGGCGCCGGCGCCGCCCGACAGAGCCAGGGCGACGACCACGAGGACCACGGCCAGCGCGACCCCTCCACGCCTCCTTGCCCTCACTCCGGCCACGATAGCCACACCAGCCACTCCCGCAACGGACGAACCCGTGACCTTACTCGGCGCCCCGCCGTTCCCCTAGACGTCCAGGAACCGGCTGACCGCCAGCGCCGACCCCACCGTCCCCACCACAACTCCCACCAACAGCAAGAGGATCCCGGTACCGGTGACGTCGGCCCCGGTGACCAGGAACTGCTTGAACAGCTGAACGTCGTTGTTGGCCCCCGCGACGCGGTCCTGCACCAGGTCACGCCCGATCCAGACCACGCCGAAGGCCAACGTGGCGCCGGCCAGACCCTGGAGCATCCCCTCCAGCATGAACGGGATGCGGATGAACCAGTTGGTGGCGCCCACCAGCTTCATCACCGCCACCTCGCGCCGGCGGGCGAAGATGGCCATGCGGATGGTGTTCAGGATCAGCAGCGAGGCGGCGGCCAGCAGGACCGCGGCGATGCCCCACAGCATGATCTGGAGGAAGTTGGTGACCGACACCAGGGCGTCGACCTCCTCCTTGGCGTAGCTCACCCGGAACACGCCGGCGGTGTCCTCGAATCGCTGGCCGATGACCTTGGTCTGCTCAGCTTCTCGGGGGACCACCCGGTACGACGGCGGTATCTGCTCGACGGTGAGGCTCTCCCGCACGTCGGGCTCGTTGGCGAAGATCTTCTTGAACTCCTCGAAGGCCTCGGGCTTGGAGACGTACCGGTAGTCCTTCACCTCCGGCATGCTCTTCAGCTGGCGGTCGATGGCCTCCGATTCAGGCGCCGACGCATCGGCCTTCATGAAGATCGACAGCTCGACGTTGCCCTTCCACTGCACCGTCGCCCGGTCGACCCCCCGCTTCACCAGCAGGGCGCCGCCCACGAGGGTGAGCGACACGGCCACGGTGAGCAGGGCGGCCGAGGCCATGGACACGTTGCGCCTCAGGTTGGAAACGGTCTCGCGGACGACGTACTCGACGTTGACAGCCATCTAGGTGAAGGCTCCGTAGACGCCGCGCGCCTGGTCACGCACGATGACGCCGCGGTCGAGCTCGACGACCCGCCGGCGCATGGTGTCCACGATGCTGGAGTCGTGGGTGGACATCACCACGGTGGTGCCGGTGCGGTTGATGCGGTCGAGCAGGCGCATGATGCCGACGGAGGTGCTGGGGTCGAGGTTTCCGGTGGGCTCGTCGGCCAGGAGGATCAGCGGCCGGTTCACGAAGGCCCGGGCGATCGACACCCGCTGCTGCTCGCCACCCGACATCTCGTTGGGGAAGTGGTCACGCTTCTTGGTGAGGCCGACCAGGTCGAGGACCTGCGGCACCTGCTGCCTGATCACGTGCGCCGGCCGGCCGATCACCTCGAGGGCGAAGGCGACGTTCTCATACGCCGTCTTGCTCGGCAGCAGCTTGAAGTCCTGGAACACACAGCCGATGTTGCGGCGCAGCAGCGGCACCTTCCAGGAACTGAGCTGGCCGATGTCCTTGCCCGCCACCCAGATCCGACCGCTGTCGGGCTTCTCCTCCTTGATGAGCAGCCGGATCAGGGTCGACTTGCCGGAGCCCGTGGGGCCGACGACGAAGACGAACTCCTGCTTGGCGATGTCGAGCGAGACGTCACGGAGCGCGACGACATTCCCTTTGTACGTCTTGTTGACGTCACGCAGTCGTATCAAGTGGTCGCTCGGATCATGGGTCGGTGCGACTCCCCCCCCGGGGCCCCACGCCACTGCTGGCAGGAAGCACGAGGGCCAATCGTAACGACGCTCTCTGTCCCGCGCCAGTACCCGACCACTACGTCGGGCGCTTCCGCCAGCGCAGGTAGGCCTCCATGAAGCCGTCCAGGTCACCGTCGAGGACGGCGTTGACGTTGCCCGACTCGTGCCCGGTACGGAGGTCCTTCACCATCTGGTACGGCTGGAGGACGTAGGAGCGGATCTGGCTGCCCCAGGCCACCTCCCGCTGCTCGCCGGCGATCTCGTCGAGCTCCTTCTGGCGGTCCTGGCGGGCCTTCTCGGCCAGCTTGGCGGCCAGGATCTTCATGGCCACGTCCTTGTTCTGGTGCTGGCTGCGCTGGTTCTGGCAGGACACCACGATGTTGGTGGGGATGTGGGTGATGCGCACCGCCGAGTCGGTGACGTTCACGTGCTGGCCGCCGGCGCCGGAGGAGCGGTAGGTGTCGATGCGCAGATCCTTCTCCTCGATGGGCACCTCCTCCGACGCCTCTTCGAGGTACGGCACGGCCTCGAAGGAGGCGAAGGCGGTGTGCCGGCGGGCCTGGGAGTCGAACGGCGAGATGCGCACCAGCCGGTGCACCCCCTTCTCGCCGGCGAGGAGCCCGTAGGCGTACCGGCCCCGCACGATGAAGGTGGCCGACGTGATCCCCGCCTCCTGGCCGGCGGTCACCTCCTCCAGCTCCACCGAGAACCCCCGCCGCTCCCCCCACCGCAGGTACATGCGCAGCAGCATCTCGGCCCAGTCCTGGGCGTCGGTGCCGCCGGCGCCGGAGTGCACCTCGCACACCGCGTCCCGCTCGTCGTGCTCCCCCGAGTACAGCGACCGCAGCTCCAGGGCGTCGAACTCCTCGACGAGCGCCGCCAGCCCGGCCTCGACCTCCGCCTCCACCGAGTCGTCCGCTTCCTCGCGGCTCAGCTCGAAGAGCACCTCGACGTCGGACAGGCGCGACTCGAGCCCGTCGAGCAGGTCGATGTCGTCCTTCATCAGCGCCAGTTCCGAGGTGACCTTGCGGGCCGCGTTCGGGTCGTCCCAGAGCGAGGGATCGGACGCCCTCTTCTCGAGCTCGGCAAGGCGCGTGCGCTTGACGTCGATCGCCAGGTCTTTGGCCGACTCGGAGAGCCGGCGGTGCAGCTCGGCGAGATCAGCAGTCAGGTCGCGCATGATCCCTTCCGGGGCCGGCGCCCGGGGCGCCGGCGGTCACTTCCCGTGACAGAGCTTGAACTTCTTGCCGCTCCCGCACCAGCACGGCTGGTTGCGCCCGAGCTTCTCGTGCTCGGACTTCACCACCGGGGCCTGGGTGACCTCCTCGGCCGGCGCCGCCGGGGCCTCGTCGCCGGCCTGCGACGCCTGGCGGGCGGCGGCGGCGTGCATGCCGGTGGCGTCGCCGGAGGGGTCCTCCGGAGCCGAGTACTGGACGTTGCCGATCTGGGGCTGGGCCTGGTTCTCGACCACCACGTCGAGGTGCATGACGTAGCGGATGAAGTCGTCGGAGATGGAGGCGATCATCTGGGAGAACATGTTGTAGCCCTCGCGCTGCCACTCGGTGAGGGGGTCGCGCTGGCCCATGGCCCGCAGGTTGATGCCCTCCTGCAGGTAGTCCATCTCATAGAGGTGCTCACGCCACCGCTGGTCGATGATCGAGAGCATCACCCGGCGCTCGATCTCCCGCATGACCTCGGGGGTCAGCGACTCCTCGCGCTGCTCGTAGTACTGGACGGCCTCGTTCACCAGGCTCTCCCGCACCTGCTGGGGGCTGCTGGCCTGGCTCAGCTCCTCCACGGTGAACGCCGTCGGGTAGTAGGCGCTGACGTCGTGGACGAGGTTCTCGAGGTTCCAGTCCTCGGCGAAGTCGTTGGGACAGAAGATCTCGACCTCGCGGCCGATGACCGTCTCCAGGTGCTCCAGTGCCTCGTCCCGCAGGTCGGCGCCGTCGAGGATGGCCTGCCGGCGCCGGTACACGACCTTGCGCTGCTGGTTCATGACCTCGTCGTACTTGAGGACGTCCTTGCGGATCTCGGCGTTGCGGGACTCCACGGTGGACTGCGCCTTCTCGATGGCCTTGGTGACCATCTTGGCCTCGATGGGGACGTCGTCGGGCAGGGCCTTGCCCATCACCCAGCTCATGGCGCCGGTGGCGAACAGCCGCATGAGGTCGTCTTCCAGCGACAGGTAGAAGCGGCTCTCGCCCGGGTCACCCTGGCGGCCGGCCCGGCCGCGGAGCTGGTTGTCGATGCGCCGGCTCTCGTGGCGCTCGGTGCCCAGCACGTAGAGGCCGCCGAGATCACGGACCTTCTCGCCCTCGGCTGCGCACTCCTCCTTGTACTTGGGGAACAGCTCCGCCATGCGGGCCTGTCCCTCCTCGGAGTCGAGCAGCAGGCCCTCGGCGAGCACGTCGAGCTGGGCCATGCCCTCGGCGTAGCCGCCGAGGATGATGTCGACGCCCCGACCGGCCATGTTGGTGGCCACGGTGACGGTGTGGAGGCGGCCGGCCTGGGCCACGATCATGGCCTCACGCTCGTGGTGCTTGGCGTTCAGCACCGCGTGGGCGACGCCCCGCTTGTCGAGCATGCGTGACAGGCGCTCGGACTTCTCGACCGACACCGTGCCGACCAGCACCGGCTGGCCGGCCTCGTACCGCTCGGCGATGTCGTCGACCACGGCGCCGAACTTGGCCTCCTCGGTCTTGTAGACGAGGTCGGCCTGGTCCATGCGGATCATCTGGCGGTGGGTGGGGATCGGCACGACCGCCAGGTCGTAGGTGTGGGCGAACTCGGCGGCCTCCGTCTCGGCCGTGCCGGTCATGCCCGCCAGCTTGTCGTACATGCGGAAGTAGTTCTGCAGGGTGATGGTGGCCAGCGTCTGGTTCTCGGACTTGATCCGGACCCGCTCCTTGGCCTCCATGGCCTGGTGGAGGCCCTCCGACCAGCGCCGGCCCTCGAGGATTCGACCGGTGAACTCGTCGACGATCTTGACCTCGCCGTGCTGGACCACGTAGTCGACGTCGCGCTTGTACAGCTCCTTGGCCCGCAGGGCGGCGAGCAGCTGGTGCACGTAGTTGGAGGACAGCTCGTCGTAGAGGTTCTGGACGCCGAGGGACTTCTCCACCTTCTCGATGCCCGCCTCGAGGGGCACGACGGTGCGCTTCTCCTCGTCGACCTCGTAGTCCATGTCCCGGGTCAGGGTGCGGACGATGCCGGCGAACTTGTAGTAGAGCGCCGCCGCGTCCTGGACCTGCCCGGAGATGATGAGGGGCGTGCGGGCCTCGTCGACCAGGATGGAGTCGACCTCGTCGACGATGGCGAAGCTGTGGCCCCGCTGGACCATCTGCTCCTTCGACATGGCCATGTTGTCGCGGAGGTAGTCGAAGCCGAACTCGTTGTTCGTGCCGTAGGTGACGTCGCAGGCGTACATGGCCCGCTTGTGCTCGGGCTCATGGTTGGCGGCGACGATCAGGCCGACGTCGAGGCCGAGCCAGTTGTGGATGCGGCCCATCCACTCCGAGTCGCGGCTGGCCAGGTAGTCGTTGACGGTGATGACGTGGACGCCCCGGCCGGAGAGGCCGTTCAGGTAGACGGGCAGGGTGGAGACGAGGGTCTTGCCCTCACCGGTCTTCATCTCGGCGATCCAGCCGAAGTGCAGGGCGGCGCCGCCCATGAGCTGGACGTCGTAGTGGCGCTGGCCGATGACCCGCCGGGCCGCTTCCCGGGTCACGGCGTAGGCCTCGAGGAGCAGGTCGTTCAGGGCGTCGTCGATCTCGTCGGGGGGCACGTTGGCCAGGCGCTCACGGAACTCGACGGTCTTGTGCTTCAGGGCGTCGTCGGAGAGAGCCTGGATCTCCGGCTCGAGGGCATTGATGTCGGGCACCAACGTCTGCAGGGCTTTCAACTTCTTGCCCTCGCCGGCGCGCAGGACCTTGGTCAGAAACGACATGGCCCGAAGTCTACCGGGGCATGACCGCGAGTCCCCCGGCGGGGCGGAGCAGGCCACAATGTCGCCGTGGTCCTGCCCGCCCCCGCCCCCACGCTGCCCACCGAGGAGACGACCGACCAGGTCGACCTCGACTTCCTCGTGCAGTGGCTGAAGCGCCGGGACCCGGTGCGGTGGGCGCTGGCGGGGATGATCCTCGTCTGGTCGCTGGTCTTCATCCGCCTCGGTTGGCAGCGCCACGTGCGGTTCGGGACCTTCGGCTTCGACCTGGGCATCTACGACCAGGCCATCTGGCTCCTCTCCCGGGGCAAGACGCCGTTCATCACCCTGCGGGGGCTGGACTTCTGGGGCACCCACGCCAACCCCATCCTGGCGCTGTTCGTGCCCTTCTACTGGCTCGGTGCCGGACCGCTCTTCCTCCTGGTCGTCCAGGTGATCTCCCAGGCGGCCGGTGCCGTCGCCATCTACCTGCTGGCCCGCGACCGGTTCGGGGCCCGGTGGCCGGCGGTGGCCATGGCCGGCGTCCTCCTCCTCCACCCCACCTACCAGTACCTCGTCTGGGAGTTCTTCCATCCCGACGCCCTCGCCCTCGGCCCACTCCTGTTCGCCTACTGGGCGGCCCGGGCCCGGCGCTGGAAGTGGTTCGCGGTGGCGGCCGTCCTGGCGCTGGCCACGAAGGAGGACGTCTCCCTCGCCATCGTCGTCATGGGCGTCCTGATCGCCGTCCGGGGCGACCGCCGGATCGGCCTCGTCATCTCCGCCGTCGCCGCCGCCTGGTTCATGTTCGCCACCCGGGTGATCATCCCCATCTCCAACGGGATCGGGCCCTTCTACGACTCGTTCTTCGGTGAGTTCGGCAGCTCGGCCGGCGAGGTCACCAAGAACGTCCTCTCGGACCCCGGCAAGGCGATCGAGGTCGCCACCCGGCCCAACCGCATGAGCTACTACCGGATGATGCTGGCGCCGGTGGCATTCCTGCCGTTCTTCGCCCTGCCGACGCTCCTCATCGGGGCGCCCATGATCGGGGTGAACGCCCTCTCGTCGTTCCCCTACCAGCAGGAGATCCGCTACCACTACGCCGCCCTGGTCCTGGCCGCCATCATCCTGGCCACGGTCGAAGCCATCGCCTGGCTGGGCCGGACCGCCACGGCCCGGGCCTTCCTGGTCGGGCTGGTGGCAGCGACGTCGCTGGCGTCCACAGTGGCGTGGGGCCCTTCGCCGATCAGCACCAAGTACCGGTCGGGCATCTGGGCCCTGTACCCGGACCCCCGGAACGCGATCCGGGAGAAGGCGATGGACGTCGTGCCGGACCGGGGATCGGCCAGCGTGCACTACAACTTCGCCCCCCACATGACCCACCGGGAGCGGATCTACGAGTGGCCGGTGCCCTGGCTCCCCCTCAACTGGGGCGTCAGAGAGGAGAACCAGCACGACCCCGCGGATGTCGACTGGGTGCTGGTCGACCGGCTGCAGATGAACGACACCGACAGGCCGATCCTCGCCCGCCTGCTGGAGAACGGCGAGTTCGCCATCCGGTTCGAGGAGCAGAACATCGTGGTGGCCGAGCGGGTCAGGCCGCCGGCGCCGGCCCCCTGACGAGCGGTCAGGGGCGCTTGGCGACGCAGAGGATCGACTGACCGAACGGCGGCCGGCGCCGGCGCTCGACCCGGCTGACCAGCGGGACGACCGCCCGGTCGAAGGTGAGCGCCGACCACTTCTGCGTCGGTGTCTGGCCCAGCTTGGTGGCGAGCAGCCACCAGGCCACGGCGCCGACGAGGTTGACGTAGCGCAGGTCGACGACCTCCAGCCCCGCCTCGGTGACCAGGTCGGCGAGCTGCTCGGCCCGGTAGCGCCGGTGGTGGCCGATGCGGCGGTCGAAGTCGCTGTAGAGGGCCTCGAACGCGGGCACGTAGAGCACGAGGTGGCCGCCGGCGCCAAGCGCCTTCTCCAGCGACCGCACCGCTCGGGCGTCATCGGCGATGTGCTCCAGCACGTTGACCAGCACCACCGAGTCGAACTGGCCGAGCGCCGGCACGTCGTCGACGTCGGCCTCCAGCACCGTGACCCGCTCGTCGCCGGCGTAGCGGGCCTCGAGGATCGAGACACAGCGCGGCGACAGATCGGTGGCGGTGACCGTGCGGCCCTCCAGCAGCCGGTCGGTGAGGGTGCCGTGGCCGGCGCCGACCTCCAGGACCCGCCGGCCGAGGTACGGCGCCATCAGCGAGTAGATCCAGCCGGCGTAGTTGACGGCGTCGTCGAGGTTGTCGAGGGTGTCGGCCAGCTCCTCGTCGGCCTCGTTGACCGCGGCCGGGCCCGTCCTCGGCCGCAGCCGGCCCCGGTGCCGTAGACGCTCCCCGGCCTGGGAGTACCGGATGATGCAGAACAGCGCCCGGACGCCGTCGCGCCAGCCGATCTTCTTCCCCTCGGCGTAGGTGCGGCCGGAGTAGGAGATGCCGACCTCGTAGATCCTCCAGCCGCCCCGGGCCACCTTGGCGGTGATCTCCGGCTCGATGCCGAAGCGGTCCTCCTCGAGGTCGAAGCTGTCGAGCACCTCCCGGCGGAAGACCTTGTAACAGGTCTCCATGTCGCTCAGGCTGAGGTTGGTGACCATGTTCGAGAGCGTGGTGAGCATCCGGTTGCCCACGCTGTGCCAGAAGTACAGGACCCGGTGGGGGCGGGACCCGTGGAACCGTGACCCGAAGACCACGTCGGCCCGGCCGTCGAGCAGCGGCGCCAGCAGGTCCCCGTACTCGGCGGGGTCGTACTCCCAGTCGGCGTCCTGGACGATGACATAGGGCAGGGTGGCCTCGGCGAAGCCCCGCCGCAGCGCCGCCCCCTTGCCCTGGTTCCTCGGCTGGGTGATGACCCGCACCCGCCGGTCGTCGATCTCGGCGAGGGCCGCCCCGGTCCCGTCGGTGGAGCCGTCGTCGACCACGATGACCTCTCCCGTGTACGGCGACGCCAGCACCCGAGCGAGGACGGCGGCCACGGTCGCCGCCTCGTTGTAACAGGGCATGACCACCGAGAGGCAGCCGTGCGCCTCGGTCACCCGGTCACCGGCCGACCATCTCCGATGGACGGCCCGCTGAGTGCCTTCTGGACCGGCCTCCCGGGCCGGTCACCCTGGGAGGCCCATCTGGTGGCGCACGCCGTGGGCCACGGTCTGGATGTCCGACGTCTGGCAGGTCCCTTCACCCAGATGGCTATGGGAGCCGGCGGGCTTCGTCTCGCCGTCGTTGGCCAGCGGCGTGCCGAAGACCACGCTGGAGTAGGCAAGGTCGCGGCAGTGTCCCAGCGGGGGACCGTAGTACTCGGTCCACATGATCGACCAGCTGTCGAGGTGCCGCCAGTGCTCCGGCACCCGGATGCCGCCGATCTGGCTGACCACGCCGGTGGCCTCGTCGCGAACCTTGGCCTCCCACCAGCCCCCGCCGATGGCCGACACCTTGAGGCCGTAGGCCCGGCCCGCTTCCCACATGTAGGGGATGCGGCAACTCCACCCCTCGCCCTCGCCGCTGAAGCGGGTGGTGCCGGGGCCGGCGGCCTCCAGGGCGTCCCAGATGGAGAAGATGGCCATCTTGCCCAGGCTGCCGTCGGCCCGGTTGCCCTTGGTCTGGAGGCCGATGTAGCCGCCCTCGCCACCGATCAGGCGGAACTGGTGGGCCCAGAAGTACATCGACTCAGGCCCGGGATCGACCTCGGGGACCAGCACGTGCTCGAAGCTCCGGTAGCCCGCGAGCAGGGTGCGGGCGAAGGAGGTCGAGGGGGGCCAGCGCCATTCCGTGTACGTGCCCTGCGGCATCGCCGGGCGCCGCGTCTTCTTGCGCGCCATGCGTCAGGTGGCTGGTTCGATCTGGGCGCGCAGCTGGAGCTTGGTCAGGATGTTGGCGACATGGTTGCGCACGGTGCTTTCCGAGGCGCCGAGCCGGCCGGCGATCTCGGTGTTCTCGTGCCCCAGTGCCACCAGCTTGAGCACCGCCACCTCTCGCTCGGTGAGCCGGATCGAGCTCGACACCGGGTCGTCGATGGCCTTGGGGGTCCCGGAGAACTCGGCCAGCAGCTTGGCGGCCAGCTCCGGAGAGATGAGGCTCTGGCCGGCGAACACCGCCCGGACGGCATCGGCCACCTCCTCGATGGAGACCTCCTTGAGGAGGTAGCCGTTGGCCCCGGCCTTCACCGCGCCGTAGATGTCGTCCTCCTCGTCGCTGACGGTGAGGACGATGATCCGCGTCGTCGGGAACAGCTGGCGGATCAGGCGGGTGGCCTCGATGCCCCCCATGCGGGGCATGCGGAGATCCATGAGCACCACGTCGGGCGCCAGCTCCTCGACCCGGGCGACGGCCTCCTGGCCGTTGGCCGCTTCGGCGACGACCTCGATGTCCTCCTCGGCCTCGAGGACCATCTTCAGGCCGCGCCGGAACAGGTCGTGGTCGTCGGAGATGACGACGCGGATGGGCTCGGTCCCGCCGGCGCCGGCCTGGCTCACCCGTGAACCACTAGCTGGCGTCGATGAGACCGACGTCGCCGTCGTTGCGTCGGTAGACGACGGCTGCGACGCCTGTGTCGGCGTTGATGAAGAAGTAGAAGTCGTGCCCCAGCACGTCCATCTGCAGGGCCGCCTCCTCTGGGGTCATCGGCTTGATGTCGAACTGCTTCGTCTTCACGATCCGCGGAGGACCGCCTTCCAGCTGCTCGGAGCTGTCGGCCACCTCGGGCGGGCCCGAGTCTACCTGGTGCCGTCTCGGGTGCGACCGGCTGATCAGCCGGCTCTTGAGCTTGTCGATCTGGTGCTCCAGTTTGTCGACCACCCGGTCGAGGGAGCCGAGGGCGTCGGCAGAGGCCGCCTTGGCCCGGATGATGCGGCCGTGGCCCCGCAGGGTGGCCTCGCAGACCTCCTTGGCGGAGATCCGGGGATTGCGCTCCTCGAAGAACTTGACCTCCGCGTGCTCCCATCCGTCGTGGTGACGGGAGAGCCGCCCGATCTTCTCCTCGGTGGCGGCGCGCAGGCGGTCGGTGACCTCCATGTTGCGGCCTCGAATCGTCACTTCCAAGAATGGCTCCTCTTCTTCGCCATGCTCGAGTCTATGTGGCGCCGGCTGGGCGGGGTCCGGGCTGCGGCGACGGCGTGAACTTCGCCGGCGCCGGCCTCCTCGAGGGCCCGGGCCGCCGCCGCCACCGTGGCCCCGGTGGTGATCACGTCGTCCACCAGCAGCACCCGCCGGCCGGCGATGGGACGCCGGCCGGCGAACACCGGCCCGGAGTGGCGGGCGACGGCATCGCGCCCGGTCTGGGCCGGCCCCGGCCGCCGCGCCAGCAGCGGCCGGCACGGCACGCCGAGCTCGCGGGCCACGGCCCGGGCCAGCAGCCGTGCCTGGTCGAACCCCCGCCGGCGCAGCCGGGCCGGCGTGGTGGGCGCCCACGTGACGACGTCGATGCCGGCCGGCGCCAGCGCCGCCATGCCTCGGGCCAGGAACGGCACCGACCCCCGGGCGTTGCGGTACTTCAGCCGGGCCACCAGCTCCCGGCCGGCGCCGGCGTAGGTCAGCAGGGCGGCGCAGCTGTCCAGCCCGGCCGGGGCGGGCAGGGCCGGCGCCGGCCGGAGCTCCGCGGCGCAGCCGGCGCACGGCGCCGGCCCCTGCGCCCCGCACACCGGGCAACTCATGGGGAGCAACACACTCCGGAGACTACGAAGCGGGTGCGACACCGCATCGTTCTGGTTGCACTTGACCCCAACATGCGCGGGTAGGTGCAACCAGAACGGGGGGGTCAGGTTCCCACGGTCCAGCTGCGGAGGTACTCCTCCTGCTCGGGGGTGAGGACGTCGATCTCCACGCCCATGGTCTCCAGCTTGAGGCGGGCGATCTCGGCGTCGATGTCCTTGGGGACCAGGTAGACCTTGGGCTCCAGGGAGCCCTTCTGGGCCAGGACCCACTCGGCGGCCAGGGCCTGGTTGGCGAAGCTCATGTCCATGACCGCCGCCGGGTGGCCCTCGGCGGCGCCGAGGTTGACCAGGCGGCCCTCGGCGATGACGAGGATGCGCTTGCCGTCGACCAGGAACTCCTCGGCCATGGCTCGGGCCATGCGCCGCTCGGACGACATCTTGGCCAGGGCCTCGAGGTCGATCTCGATGTCGAAGTGGCCGGAGTTGGCGCAGATGGCGCCGTCCTTCATGACCTGGAAGTGCTCGGCCCGCAGGACGTCGCGGTCGCCGGTGACGGTGACGAAGATGTCGCCGATCCGCGCCGCCTCGCCCATGGGCATGACCCGGAAGCCGTCCATGACCGCCTCGAGCGCCCGCAGCGGGTCGACCTCGGTGATGATGACGTTGGCGCCCATGCCCCGCGCCCGCTCGGACAGGCCCTTGCCGCAGTAGCCGTAGCCGGCGACGACCATGGTCTTGCCCGCCAGCAGCACGTTGGTGGCCCGGATGATCCCGTCGAGGGTGGACTGGCCGGTGCCGTAGCGGTTGTCGAACATGTGCTTGGTGTCGGCATCGTTGACGGCGACGATCGGGAACTTGAGCGCCGAGTCGGCCTCCATGGCCCGTAGCCGGATGACGCCGGTTGTCGTCTCCTCGGTGCCGGCGAGCACCTCGGCCACCTGGTCGGGGCGCTCGCGGTGCAGGCGCGACACCAGGTCGCAGCCGTCGTCCATCGTCATCTGGGGCCGGGCGTCGAGGACGGCGTCGATGTGGCGGAAGTAGGTCTCGGTGTCCTCCCCCTTGATGGAGTAGGTGGCGATGCCCTCGTCGAGGGCCAGGGACGCGGCCACGTCGTCCTGGGTCGACAATGGGTTGGAGGCGCAGGCGACCACGGTGGCGCCGCCGGCCTTGAGGGTGCGCAGCAGGTTGGCGGTCTCGGTGGTGATGTGCAGGCAGGCACCGATGGTGATGCCCTCCAGGGGGCGCTCCTTGGCGAAGCGCTCCCGGATGCTGGCCAGCACCGGCATGTGGCTGTCGGCCCAGGCGATGCGCTGGCGGCCGAGCTCGGCCAGAGCCGGATCCGCGATGTCGTACTGCACGCCGTCTGTCATTCGGGAGCTCCTTCGTCATCGCCCGCCGCGGTGGCGAGGGCGTCCTTGATGTGTTCCTGGGCCGGGATGGGCCCGGGGTCGATGCCCTCCTGGAAGGCCATGTGCAGCGATGTGACATTGCCCACCAGGATCAGATCCAGCAGCTGGGCCAGCTCGCCCTCGCCCTGTGCCTCGACCGCCTCCACCGACGAGACCACCTCGTCGAGGAGCTCGGCGGTGATCTTGAACCGGTGCATCACCTGGGGGTGCTCGAAATCATGGCGCAGATTGACGAGCGTGAACATCTGGCGGGTCACGTCGCCGTGCTGGCCCCACCCGGAGACCTCGTTGTGGCACAGCTCCGACTGGGCGTTCCAGAACGCCGGGCACTTGGCGTTCTCGTTGACATCGGTCTTCCAGCGCTGGGCGGCGACCGCTCCCAGCCCCCCGCCGCCGTGGATCAGCGGCATGGTGCGACCGATCCGCCGGGCCAGGTGCTCGCCCATGCTCCCGGGCCGGGCCAGCTGGTCGCGGCGGATCCTGAGCTGCTCGATGGCGGCGTCGATCCAGTAGCTGGCGCCCGGGAAGAGACCGATGTCCTCCAGCACGATCAGCGGCGGGATGGCGAGGGCGCCCAGGCCGGCACGCGGCTGGGGGATGCTCTCGGGGACGCCGACGGTGGGCACGCCCCACGACTCGGCCAGGTGGCCGAGCTCCCCGCCGCGGGTGACGGCCACGACCCGCCCCCCTTGGAGGGCGGCGGCGGTGGTGGCCTCGATCGTCTCCTCGGTGTCACCGGAGAACGAGACGGCGAAGACCAGCGTGGACTCGTCGACGAACGCCGGCACGTGGTAGCTGCGGAACACCAGCACCGGTACGGGCATGTAGGGGCCGGCGGCGGCCATGAGCACGTCGCCGGCGATCCCGCTGCCCCCCATGCCCAGCACGACGACCTGCTGGATGTCCGCCCTGTCGGGCAGGCCGTCGAGGCCGCGCGCTTCATCGCGGGCCACCTCGACCTGCTCGGCCAGGCCGAGAGCCGCATCCAGCATGCCCTGGCTGTCGAGCACTGCGGCGTCCACGCCGGCCACTCAGCCCGCCTCGAACGTCGGCCGGATGCCTTCGGCCTCCGCCTTGGCGGTCAAGCGCTCGTGCTCGGCGTCGGGGACGGTCTCCGCCTCGTCGATCAGCATGACGGGGATGCCATCACGTATGGCGTAGCGCCGGCGGAGCCGGGGGTTGTACAGCGAGTCCTCGTCACCGAAGTACAGCAGCGGGCCCTTGTCCTCGGGGCACGCCAGTATCTCCAGCAACAGTGGGTCGAGCGCCATCACTTGTCCTCTTTCATCAGCGCCAGCACTTCCGAGAGGTGCTCCTTGCACGAAGCTTCGTCGGGCGACTCGAGGTTGAGCCGGAGCAGCGGCTCGGTGTTCGACGGCCGGAGGTTGAACCACCAGTCGCCGAGATCGACGGTCAGACCGTCGACCCGCTCCTGGTCGGCCTCGCCGTAGGCCTCCGACACCCGCTCCACCGTACCGGCTGGGTCGTCGACCTCCACGTTCACCTCTCCCGAGGCGGCGTAACGCTCCAGAGGCGTGCGCAACTCCGACAGCGGCTCTGGCGCACGGGAGAGCTCCTCCAGCACCACCATGGCGGCGATGAGGCCGGAGTCGGCCCGGTAGTTGTCCCGGAAGTAGTAGTGGCCCGAGTGCTCGCCGCCGAAGATGGCGCCGGTCTCGGCCATCACCGACTTGATGAACGAGTGGCCCACGCGGGTCCGGATCGGCTCGCCGCCGTTCTCGGTGATGATCTCGGGGACCGACTTCGAGCAGATCAGGTTGTAGATGACCTTCTCGCCCGGGTTCTTGGCCAGGATCGACTTGGCCACGAATGCCGTGGTGGTCGATCCCGACATGGGCTGGGCCTTCTCGTCGATCAGGAAGACCCGGTCGGCGTCACCGTCGAAGGCCAGGCCGACATCGGCGCCGACCTCCAGCACCCGGGCCTGCAGGGCCTTCAGGTTGTCCGGGTTGATCGGGTCGGGCGGGTGGTTGGGGAACGTGCCGTCGAGCTCGCCGAACATGATCTCCAACTCATAGGGCAGGCCCTCGAACACCGCCGGAGCGACCAGGCCGCCCATGCCGTTGGCGGTATCGGCTACCACCTTGAGAGGCCGCAGCGAGTCGACCTTCACGAAGGAGCGCACGTGGGCCGCGTACTCGTCGAGCAGGTTCTGCTCCGACACGCGGCCCTTCGTGTCACCGTCGGGCACCCCCTGGGCGACCATCTCCTTGATGTCGGCCAGGCCGGTGTCCTGGCCGACCGGCTTGGCGCCGGCCAGGCACAGCTTGATCCCGTTGTACTTCGCCGGGTTGTGGGAGGCGGTGAACATGGCCGCGGGGGCGTCGAGGGAGCCGGCGGCGTAGTAGGCCAGGTCGGTGGAGATGAGGCCGAGGTCGATCACGTCGACGCCCTGGGAGGTGGCACCGTCGGCGAAGGCCGAGGTCAGCTCGACGCCCGAGGCCCGCATGTCCCGGCCCACCACGACCCGCGGCGCGCCGGTGAAGCGGGCGAAAGCGGCGCCGACGGCGCGGGCCACGCCGGCGTCGAGCTGGTCGGGCACGACCCCCCGGATGTCGTAGGCCTTGAAGATCGAATCGAGCGTGGGCACCCCGGTGACCCTAGTTGGGACAGGATGTCGCCCGTGATCTCGATCGTCATGCCCGCCCACGACGAGGCGCCCTTCATCGCCTCCGCCGTGCGCGACGTCGCCGACGGCATGCGCTCCCGGGGGCCGTTCGAGATCATCGTGGTGGAGAACGGCTCCTCCGACGCCACCGCCGAGGTGGCGAAAGCCCTGGCCGAGGAGGTGCCGGAGCTCAGGGTGCTCTCCTTGGGTGCCGCCGACTACGGCAAAGCCCTGCGTATGGGGTTCCTGGCCGCCGGCGGCGACCTGGCTGCCTTCTTCGACGTCGACTACTACGACCTGGACTTCCTCGACCGGGCGATGACGATGATGGAAGGCGCCGGCAACCTCGCGGTGGTGGTCGGCTCCAAGCGGGGCGAGGGCGCGCTCGACACCCGGCCTTGGCCCCGGCGGATGGTCACCCTGGTGTTCTCGACCATCCTGAGAGTGGGCTTCGGCCTCGGCGTCTCCGACACCCACGGCATGAAGGTCCTGCGCCGGGAGCCCCTGATCCCCCTGGCGGAGCGGTGCCGGTTCGGGACCGACCTCTTCGACACCGAGCTCATCCTGCGGGCCGAGCGGGCCGGGCTGAAGTCCGGCGAGGTGCCCGTCATCGTCCAGGAGCTGCGCCCGTCCCGAAGCTCGATCGCCAAGCGCATCCCCCGCACCGTGGCAAACCTGGTCCGCCTGCGGATCTACCTCTGGCAGGACCGGGTCTAGCCGGCGAGGGTCTGGGGCGGGAACCTGATGAGCCCCGGCTTCTCGAAGTTCCTGGGCAGCTTGACCGGGCGGTCGTTCTGGCGGCGGGCGAGATCGAGGTTGGCGAGCATCCCCTGGCACTTGTCCTCGAACGTGCGGTAGCCCGGCGCCCAGACCACCCAGACGGTCTGCGCCGGCCCCGCCCGGTCCAGCAGCATCTGGGCAAACGTCTCCGGATCGGCGGCCTCGTTCACCGCCGCGTAGTCGACCCAGTCGACGATCTGGGGCGGCGTCCCTCGCGGGAACGTCACGTGGGCGGCGCCGAGGTCGTCGGGGAGCAGCCGGCTGACCGACGGGCCCAATTGGTCGGGGCAGTAGGCGACGACGTCGCCCGGCTCCACGCCGGCCCGCAGGGCGGCCGCCACCCGGTCGGCCGACGTGCGGTCGCCGAAGACGTTGGGGGCGATGCCCCAGAACCCGCTGACCACCACCGCGGCCAGGAGCCCGTGCCGGAACCGAGGATCGAGCAGCACCCGCGTCCCCAGGGCGGCGAGGAGGATCACCATGGGGAACATCACCGAGGCGTAGCGGACGGCGAAGGCCGAGCGCCCGAGGACGGTGGCGACGATGGCCACCGCCAGCGTGCCGAACCCGACGAGGGCCAGATGGCGGCCACCCGGTCGGGTGTGGAGGTCGAACTCGACGTGGCGGTGGTCGATGGGCCGGGCGAACAGGGCCAGGCCGATGAGCCCGTAGGTGGCCAGGCCCACGACCAGGCCGGGGTCCCAGTAGCCGCCCGAGAAGTGGAAGACGGTGTCGATCATCGAGCGGAGCCGCCCGGCGCCGCCCCACGGCGTGCCGGTGTGGCGCATCTGGTGGAGGAAGGACGGGATCCACGGCAGGAAGGCCAGCGAGCCGACGGCCATGGCCATCAGGCCCCGGCGGGCCCCGTCCCGTGCCGGCGACGGTCCCCGGCGGGCCACGACCAGCAGGGTGACTCCGGTGACGAACAGCAGGTAGATCGCCCAGTAGTGGGTCAGCAGCAGCGCGCCCGTGACCACCGCGGTGGCGACCAGCGCCCGCCGGGAGCCGGGGCGCTCGAGCACCTCCATGACGGCCAGGTAGCCGACGAGGACCAGCAGGACCACGAGGGAGTACTGGCGGACCTCCGTGGCGTAGCGGACGGCGAAGGGTGAGGCGGCCAGCAGGATGAGGGCCGACCACGCCACGGTGCGACCACCGAGCCGGCGCCCGGCCACCCACATGAGCGGCAGGGCGGCAACGCCGAAGAGGCCGGGCAGGAAGCGGACCGCCAGGTCGCCGTCGCCGAAGATCCGCATCCAGATGTGGAGGATGGCGTAGAAGAGCGGTGGCGCGCCGTCGTGGCGCAGACCCTCGGCAATGTCGCCGAAGGGCAGACTGGCGATGGCCACCGTCTGGGCCTCGTCCAGCCACAGAGGCGACACGGTGGCGAAGCGCACCACCACGGCCAGGAACAGGACGAAGCCCGTCCCGACCTGCAGCCAGGGCACGCCGGCCTTCGCCGCCGTGCCGTCGGGCGCGGCGCGAGGACTTCCGGCGGGCGATGACGCAGGAGCCTCTGTCAGATCCACGTATGGGTCGACCGGACGGCGGCTCAACTGCCCCGGTCGGGCACCGCCACCGGGGGCCGGGGCGGCGACGGGGGCGGCGACCCACCCAATTCCCCGAGGGACACGACGGGCTCGGTGTCGTCGCGGGGATCGTCGAAGTGAACCGGGCCCTGTCTGAAGAAGAACACCGCCAAGGCGATACCCCCGAGGCTCAGCAGGTAACCGAGCCCCTCGGCCGGCGTGAATGCGTAGTGGAGCTCGACGTGGTTCGACGTCGGGATCACGACCATGAGGTTGGGCGTCACCCGCCAGGGGCCTTTGGCGCCCGAGGCCCGCCAGTTCGGGAAGTACGACGCCTTCACGAGCACCGGCGAGCCGATCCGGTCCACGTCGAAGCTGATGTCGTTGTCGTCGGAGGTGATGTTGCTGACCCGGGCCGGCTCCACCGGCCGGCGCTGGGGTTGGGCCACGGTGACGGACGACCCGTGGGTCTTCGCAGCGGACTCCACCTTCCGGGCCTCGACCCGCTGCCACTCTTTGGGGCCCGATGCGGCGAGGAAGACGTCGTGGGCCGAGAAGTCGGTGTACCAGTTGACGCTCATGTTGAGCCAGGGCACCTCGCCCTTCACCGGGCCGGTGACGACCGCCGGCTCGAAGCTCAGGGGCGACACCAGCTCCGCGCCCCCGACCTCGTAGACGACCCACCGACCGGTGGTGGCCACCTGGGTGAGCTCGGGATGGGCGTTGGCCTGGGCCACCGCCTCGGGCGAGAAGGCCATGTAGTAGCGGGACCCCAGCATCTGGAGGTGGCGCACTCCGTCGGCCACGTTCATCGAGGGATACGGCAGGTCCCGCATCGGGTTCGAGGGCGCCTTCGACAGCTCCGCCGCCGACAGGAAGTGGTAGGGCACGGTCGCCGAGGACTCGAAGTACAGCCCCTCCATGGATCCGATGCAGCCGTCGGTCCAGTACGGGAGCAGCATCAGGGCCATGGGGGTTCCGAAGCGGTCGAGCCCCGACTCGTACTCCCAGTGGGCCCGCCCACAGCCGTTGGTGCGCCCCACGTCGGCCATGGTGTCGACGATCGCCTTGTACTCCGGGTACGCCGCCTTGCGCTCGTAACCCGAGTAGTTCCACTTGGCCCAGGAGGGGATGAAGCTGGCGTCGGTGGTGGTCGGCGCCGGCACCCAGCCCGGCAGCACGCCGAGGGGGAGGCCGACGATGATCCACGCCAGCAGGGCGGCGGCCACGGGGGTGGCCAGGCGGGCCACCGGCGACGGTCGCTCGGGATCCGTCGCCAACCAGCGGCCGATGGCCGGACCTATCTCGGTGACGGCCACGCCCATGAGCAGGTAGAGGCAGAGGTACCAGAAGGGCAGGATGCGGGCGTTCCACAGCCGGGCCTGGGGAGCGACGATGAACAGCGCGCCGGCGAGGGTGGCCATGCCGATCAGGAACAGCCCCGTGCGCCGGCGGTTGACCACGCTGAAGACGGCGCCGGCGGCCGCCAGCCAGTACACCCACCGGATGTTGGTGGGGAAGAGGTTCTTGCTGTACTCGGTCAGCTTCTCCCAGCCCATGTTGTTGGCATACGGGAGCCGGAAGGCGAAGGGCACGGACCAGAAGGCGGCCAGCAGCGCCCCGATGGCCAGGACGGCGGCCACGAAGCCGAGCCGGCGCCGGCCCGGGCGCAGGAGATAGAGGAGGCAGGCACCGACGACGGCGAAGATGGTGGGCAGCAGGTGGGCCAGCCCGGTGGCCGCCAGGAGCACTCCGGCCAGGGCCCGGTGCTTGCCGGTGTCGAGGCCGCGCGCCACCACGCCGAGGAACAGCATGGCCAGCGACAGGCTGATCGAGAACGAGAACTCCCCGGCCAGGGTGGAGGCGATGTTGCCGCCGTAGATGGTGAAGCCCCGGTCGAACAGGAAGGGCACGCTGGCCACCGCCAGCACCGCCGGCCCGGGGAACCGCATCCCCGACAGGCGCCCGAAGGCCCACACCGCCACCGGCAGGGTGACGATGCCCAGAACGGTGACGAGCTTGAAGGCAACCTCGTAGGGGAGGATGTAGCTCAGCAGGGCGATGACCAGCGCCGGCAGCGGGAAATAGAACTGGTAGGCCGGGAAGCCGGCGTACCAGTCGGGCGCCCAGCCGGTGAGGCGGCCCTTGGGCAGGAGGTGGTGCTTGAGGAAATCGGGCCCCCACACGTGGGAGCCGGTGTCGCCGCCGGCCGGGGTGGTGTTGGCGAAGATCAGCCCGGGCTGGAGCTGGGCGAAGGTGAAGACGACGGCGGCCGCCACCACCCCGAAGGTGATGATCGACTCCACCGAGGGCTTGGTCGTGAGGCGGGTCCTGGCCGAATCCACGACTCGCTGCCGCACGGCGTCAACCGTCGACCGGGGACCTGGCATGGCCCCCATCTTGTCATCCCCGCAGAAAGGGGCGACATCGGCCGCCTACCCTTACTTGGCGGCGACGAACTCCAGTACCGACGGCAGGGTCACCCGCTCGCCGCCCCGGTCCCACCAGCGGTTCTCGCAGGTGGAGCAGGAGTGCATGGTGACGATCTGATCGTGCACGCGAAGGCCGATCTCCACCAACGTGGTCGAACGGCAGGTCGGACAGGTCATGGTGAACCCCCTCTGGAATGAGCCTCCCAAGGCAGAACAGGTATCGGCACACGGGCGCTCGAACTTGAGCATCAGTGGCCGGAAGTGGAAAAAGTGTGGAAGGATGTCCGGCCGCGGAGAGTCAAAGGCGGTTATGAGGATCGAAAGGCGGCCGAGAGGCCTCGGAAAAGCGGGAGTCGCGCTGGCGCTGAGCCTCGTCGCCTGCTCGCCGGCGGACGGTGGCGGCGGCTCGGCCAAGTCTCAGGCCGCGTCGGCGACGACGGCGTCGACGTTCGCGACCATCCCCCTGGAGACCACCAGCACCAGCAGCAGCACGACGACCACCGAGGCACCGACGACGTCGACCACGGCCGCCCCACTGGCATCGGCCAACGCGTCGATCCCCTCGGTCCTGAAGCTCCAGGAGCGGCTGGCCGAGCTGGGCTACGACGTCGGCGCCCCCGACGGCAAGTGGGGCGCCCGCACGACGTACTCCCTGATGGCCTTCCAGAAGGTGGAGGGGCTCATCGTCGACGGCCAGGACGGGCCGCAGACGCAGGCCGCGCTCGCCGCCGCCTCGCCGCCTGGTCCCATGCTCCCCGGCGGGGCCGCGACCCGCATCGAGATCGACGTGGCCCGCCAGGTGATGTTCCACTGGGTCAACGGGTCGCTGGCCCGCATCCTGCCGGTGTCCACCGGCAACAACGAGTACTACTGCGTCGACGGTGAGTGCAGCGTGGCCGTGACCCCGGGCGGCTCGTTCCGCATCGGCCGCAAGGCCCCCGGCCTCGAGGTCGCACCCCTCGGTGAGCTGTGGTGGCCCATGTACTTCAACGGCGGCATCGCCATCCACGGGTCGCCCTCGGTGCCGGCGTACCCGGCGTCGCACGGCTGCATCCGCATCCCGATGTACGCGGCGCCGACGTTCTACGACCAGGTGCCCGCCGGCACCCGGGTGCACGTGCTCAACAGCCCCGAGGCCGAGGCCCCGCCGGACGAGGGCCGGGCCGTCCCCGACGCCGTCGCCCCGCCCGACACCCCCCCGACGACCACGGCACCGCCGGCACCGCCGGCACCGACCACCACCACCGTCGTGGAGGCCCCCGCCGAGACCACGACGACCACCACCGTCGCCCCCGTCCCCACCCTTCCGGCCACCAGCGGCTGAGGCCGGTGCCGGCCCCTCAGCGGGTGAGGGCCAGGTAGAGGATGGTGAAGAGGTTGAAGCAGGCGTGGGCCACGATGCTCGGCCCGAGGCGGCCGGTGCGGATGGCCATGACGGCGAGGATGGCGCCGAAGACGGTGAGGCTGACCATGACCAGCACCACCGCGTCCAGGGGCAGGGCGCTGCCGTGGGCGATCCCGAACGCCACGGCCGACACCGCCACCGCCGCCCAGTCGGGCAGCCGGCGCTGGAGCGACCGTAGGAGCAGGCCACGGAAGAACAGCTCCTCGACGATCGGCGCCCCGACGGCCACGGACAGGATGAGGCCGGCGAACGCCAGCCCCTGCGCCTTGTCCAGCAGGTCCTCGACGGGGCCCGACACCTCGGGCTCGCCGAGCAGCGGCCGCAGGAGGAAGCCGATCGCCGGCAGGACGAGCAGCTGCACGGCCAGGGCCACGACGACGCCGGAGCCGATGTCCGACCACCTGCCCCTGAGGCCGAAGTCCTCGGCGAGGGTGCCGGCGCCCTTCCGCCGGCTGGCGACCACCGAGGCCCCCACCATCCCGGTCCACAGCCCGACCTGGCTGACGGCCTGCCCGGCCAGGCTGAGCTCCTCGGCACCGGAGAGGGCGTACCACAGGGCGGCCACCAGGCTGGCCAGCGCGTAGCCGCCGAAGACCCCGACGAGGAAGTCGCCCAGCCCCCACCGGGGCGGACGGGACGCCGCCGCCGGCGGCGGGTCGAGGACAGGGGGCTGAGGCTCCACGGGCCCCAGCGTAAAGAATCCTAGGAAGCCACCGACGTCGACAGGCCGGCCCGGCGGTCGTGCGCCGTCCACCCTCGCGGCGGCGACGTGCGGTCGGCATGCGGCGCGCACAGGTCGATGAGCGCGGGGTCGGGCTCGCCGTGGTCGAGGATCCACACCGTTCGGGTGGCGTACTGGAAGGTGAGGGCCGCGGTGGCGGGCGCACCGCAGCCCGGACGGGCGCAGAGGCGCGGGCGGAACATCTGAGGCAAGCTACCCGCCGGGGGGCGGCCCGGCGCGGATGCCCGTCGCCGGCGCGGCACCGGTACGCACCGTGCCGGGCATACCATGGTTGGCAATGACTCCCCCGCCTCCCGACCCTCGCGGCGCGCGCAAGGGACCGCCGGGCACCCCGAACCTACCCGGCTCCGGTACCAGTTGGCCCCGGCCCGTGGTCTGGGTGCTGATCGGCGTCGCCCTGCTCGCCCTGCTTGCCGCGCCGGCGATGACGCGGTCCGACAACGAGAAGCTCGACTACTCGACCTTCCTCGACCGGGTGAGGGCGGGTGAGGTCGCCAGGATCGACATCGACAACGAGACGTCGCGGATCAACGGCGAGTTCAGGGACGGCAGGGGCAAGTTCTCCACGACCGCCCCTGCCACCATCCCGGAGCAGGACATCGCCGTCATCCGGGAGAACGGCGTCCAGGAGGACTACCACCCGCCGAGCTCCAACCTCCTCGCCTCGGTCCTGGTGTGGGTCTTCCCCATCAGCCTGCTCATCTTGTTCTGGTGGTGGATGGGCCGCAGGGCCCAGGGCCAGATGGCGGGGATCATGTCCATCGGCCGGTCGAAGGCCAAGGTGTACACCACCGAGAAGCCCAAGACGACCTTCGCCGACGTGGCCGGCTACGAAGGGGTCAAGCAGGAGATCCGCGAGGTCGTCGACTTCCTGAAGCAGCCGGGCAAGTTCCGCGACATCGGCGCCCGCATCCCCAAGGGCGTCCTCCTCGTCGGTCCTCCGGGCACCGGCAAGACGCTCATCGCCCGGGCGGTCGCCGGCGAGGCCGGCGTGCCGTTCATGTCCATCACCGGCTCCGACTTCATGGAGATGTTCGTCGGCGTGGGGGCGGCCCGGGTCCGCGACCTGTTCCAGACCGCCCGCAAGCAGGCGCCCTGCATCATCTTCGTCGACGAGATCGACTCCATCGGCCGCAAGCGCGGCGCCGGCCTCGGCGGCGGCCACGACGAGCGGGAGCAGACGCTCAACCAGATGCTTTCGGAGATGGACGGCTTCGAGTCCACCGAGGGCGTCGTGATGATGGCGGCCACCAACCGCCCCGACATCCTCGATCCCGCCCTGCTGCGGCCCGGCCGTTTCGACCGCCAGATCGTCGTCCCCCTCCCCGACCTCGAGGAGCGGATGCCGATCCTGCAGGTCCACACCAAGGACAAGCGCATGGCGGCCGACGTCGACCTCTCCGTCATCGCCCGGGGCACGCCGGGCATGAGCGGCGCCGACCTGGCCAACCTGGTGAACGAGGCCGCCCTCCACGCCGTTCGCCGGGGCGCCAAGGACGTCCACATGGAGGACTTCGAGGCCGCCCGTGACCGGATCCTCATGGGTCAACGGCGGGAGTCCATGGCCCTCTCCCCCCAGGAGAAGGAGGTCATCGCCTACCACGAGGGCGGCCACGCCGTGCTGGCCTACGCCCTCGAGCACGCCGACCCCGTGCACAAGGTCACCATCCTGCCGTCGGGCATGGCCCTGGGCGTCACCCACCAGCTCCCGGTCGAGGAACGCCACATCTACACCCAGCCCTACATCGAGGACTCCCTCGTCGTGCGCCTCGGCGGCCGCATCGCCGAGGAGCTGGTGTTCGGCAACCGCTCGACCGGCGCCAACAACGACCTCGTCGGCTGCACCGAGCTGGCCCGCAAGATGGTGCGGGAGTGGGGCATGAGCGAGCGCGTCGGCCCCATGGCGTGGGGCAGCCAGGGCATGGTGTTCCTGGGCGAGGACCTCATGCACAACCGGGACTACAGCGACGAAACCGCCCGGGTGGTCGACGAGGAGGTCGAGCAGATCCTCCGCAAGCAGGAGGACCGCGCCCGCGAGGTGCTCGGCCAGCTCCGCGGCGGCCTGGACCTCGTGGCCAGGGCCCTGCTGGAGAAGGAGACGATCGACGGCGCCGAGGTCGGGCGCCTCGTCGACCAGGCCGCCGGGTACAAGGTGCGCCCCGAGGTCCGGGCGCCCGAGTCGCCCGAGGCGCTCACCCCCCGCCAGGGCTGACCACTCGGTCTCCTAGACTGCGGGTTTCCCCCGCGAGAAGGATTGCTCCTGAAGACGTTCAGCCCTGACGCTGCCGCCACCCTGGGCGGCCCCGATTGGTTCCGAGCCCGACGGACGGCTGCCGCCGAGCGGTTCTCCGCCGGCTCCCTCCCCGACCCCAGCGAGGAGATCTGGCGCTACAGCCGCATCTCCGAGCTCGACCTGGACGCCTACCGGCCGGCGCTGGCCGCGCCCGACGGCGCCGGCGAGGTCGGGAACATCTCCGAGGGGACGGGCGGACGCTCTGCGCTGGTGGTGGTCCACAACGGCCGCCTGGCCCGCATCGAGGTCGACCCGGCCCTGGCGGCCCGGGGCCTGGTGATCGCCGACGTCGCCACCCTGGACGGCGGCGACGACTTGCTCGGCCGGACGGTGGCCGCCGATGCGTTCACCGAGCTGAACTCCGCCTTCCTCCCCGGCGCCACCGTCGTGCGCATCCCTCGGGGCATGGTCGTGGAGCAGCCGATCGTCATCGTCCACCACCTCGACGGTGACGGCATCGCCTCGTTCTCCCGGACGATCATCGATGCCGGCGACGACAGCGACGCCACGGTGATCGAGCACCAGTCGTCCTCCGACGTGGCCGCGTTCTCCGACCCGGTCGTCGACCTCGATGTGGGCGACGCCGCCCGGCTGCGCTACCTCAACGTCCAGGACCTCGGCGCCCGGGTCTTCCAGGTCGGCTACCAGGCCAGCCGGGTCGGGCGTGACGCCACCCTGCAGTCGTCGGTCGTGGCCCTCGGCGGGGACTACGCCCGGGTCCGAACCGACTCCCGCATCGACGGAAAGGGGGGCACCAGCTTCCTGACCGCCGTCTACTTCGCCGACGGGGCCCGGATGCACGACTTCCGCACCATCCAGGACCACATCGCACCGAAGACCACCAGCGACCTGCTGTTCAAGGGCGCGGTCTCCGACACCGCTCGCTCCGTCTACTCCGGCCTCATCCGGGTGGGCAAGGAGGCCCGGGGCACCAACGCCTTCCAGACCAACCGCAACCTGGTGCTCTCCGAGGGCGCCGGCGCCGAGTCGGTGCCCAACCTCGAGATCGAGACCAACGACGTCGTGTGCAGCCACGCGTCGGCAGTGGGACCGATAGACGACGAGCAGCGGTACTACCTGGCCAGCCGGGGCATCCCGCCCGAGGTGGCCGAACGCCTCATCGTCCTGGGGTTCTTCAGCGAGGTCCTCGACCGCCTGCCCATGTCCGACGCGGTCACCGGCCTACGGGCCACCCTGGTGCGCCGGCTGGCGGAGCGGGCCGACGCGGGCCCGAGCGGCCCCTCGAGCGGGCAACGCTGATGCCGGTCACCACCCAGCGCCTGTGCCAGGTCGACGACATCGCCCCCGGCACGGCCAAGCGCTTCGACATCGGCAAGGCCCGGATCTGCGTCGTGCGCATCGGCGACGACTTCTACGCCATCGGCGACCGCTGCAGCCACGCCGACTTCTCCCTGTCCGAGGGCGAGATCTGGCCCGACGAGAAGGAGATCGAGTGCTGGAAGCACGGCAGCGCCTTCTCCCTCGTCACCGGCGAGCCCCAGTCGCTGCCCGCCACTGTGCCGGTGCCGGTCTATGACGTGCGGGTGGAAGGTGGCGACGTGATGATCGAGGTACACGACCAGTGAGCACGCTCGTTGTCAGAGGGCTCCGGGCCGGAGTGGAGGGCAAGGAGATCCTGCGGGGTGTCGACCTCGAGGTCTCCAGCGGCCAGGTGCACGCGGTGATGGGCCCGAACGGGTCCGGCAAGTCGACCCTGGCCCACGTCATCATGGGCGGGCCGGGCTTCGAGGTCTACGACGGCAGCGTGACTCTCGACGGCGTCGAGCTGTTGGGCCTGCCCACCTGGGAGCGGGCCCAGGCCGGCCTGTTCCTGGCCATGCAGTACCCCACCGAGGTGCCCGGCGTGTCGCTGAAGGACGCCATGGCCGCCGCCCTCGCCCCCCGGGGCCGGATCCCGGCCGAGGTGGCCGAGCTGGTCTCGGCCGAGGCGGTGCGCATCGGCATGACTCCCGCCCTGCTGGCCCGCCCGCTGAACGTGGACCTGTCGGGGGGCGAGAAGAAGCGCAACGAGACCCTCCAGCTGGCGGTGCTGGCGCCCAAGGTCGCCGTCCTCGACGAGATCGACTCCGGCCTCGACGTGGATGCCCTGAAGGCCGTGGCCCGGCGGGTCGAGTCGATCACCAACGAGGTGGGCCTGGGCGTGCTCGTCATCACCCACTACAGCCGCCTCCTGCGCGAATTGCGCCCCGACGTGGTCTCGGTGCTGCGCAATGGCCGGGTGGTGGCCTCCGGCGGCCCGGAGCTGGCCGAGGAGCTGGAGTCCACCGGCTACGCCGGCTACGAGGACCCGCCGGCGGCGTAGGGGCTGGTGGGCGGCCGGCTACGCCGGCCGGGCGCCGGCCGGGCGACGGCCCGCCGACGAGACCCTAAGGGCTCGTGGGCGGCGTCAGGAGGCCGTCGAGCAGGCCGGCGGTGGTCGGTGGCGTCGTCGGCGGGGTGACGACGGGGGTCCCGGCGTCGGGCTGGGTGACCGGCGTGGTGGCCCGGGCGGCCGGCGTGGGCGGCTGGCCCGGCACACCGACCACGTGGACCGGCATGCCGATGTGCACGGCGCCGGGGAACCACTCGGCCACGCTCATCGGGATGCGGATGCAGCCGTGCGACGCCGGCTGCGCCGGCACCGAGCGTGACCCGTGGACGGCGATGCCGCCGTTGAAGTAGATGGGGTTGTAGAGCGAGCCCAGGGGGCCGGTCTCCCAGCCCCGGCCCTGGCGGTAGAACCCATAGGAGCCACCGGGCGTCACCGCCCGCCGGCACCAGCCCTCGGAGCAGAAGCGCTGGTTGTTCCCGCTGGAGATGGTGACGACCTTCTGCAGGGCGTTCGACTTGTAGAGGAACAAGACCTGGCGGGGGATGTCGATCTCCACCCGGTTCTCGCCGCCGTCGGGCACCAGCGCCTCCGGCTGCCTGGCCGTGGCCAGGGCGGCGATCACGTCGTCGGTGGCCCGGCCGGTGCGGGCCATCCCGTGGACCTTCTGGAAGGCCATCACGCCGTAGGCGGTGTTCTGGTCGTAGACGTCGTCGACCTTGCCGACGTCGTAGAGCAGGGTCTCCAGCCGCTTCTCCAGGGCCGCCACCTCGGCGCCCCGGGCACCGGGGCCCAGCCCCGGCGGCGGTGTGGCCGCGCCTGCCCCGGCGGCGGCGTTGGTCGCGGGGGCGGCTGTGGTGGCCGGCGCCGGCGTGGTCGTGGTGGGCCGCTCGATGGTGGTGGTCGGCGCCGTCGTGGCCGACACGGCCGCGACGATGGACGCCGCCGTGCGCTCCATCTCGCTCGGCCCGTTGTCCGAGCAGGCCGCGCCCACCAGGCTGACGAGGACCGCCAGCACCGTCCATACCCGTCGCCGCTGCATCCCGTCCATCCTCGTCAGTGTCGCACGATCAGTGCTCGACCTTCTCCGGGCCCTTGTTGCGGTACTCGCGGACGAACCGGTCGAGGGCCTCGACGTCCGGCCGCTGGCACAGCAGCCGGCGGTGCCAGGCGGTGGCCGCCACCGGCTGTTCGAGCGACGGGCGGGGGACGAGCAGGATGTCGCGGGGGTAGCGGTTGGTGACCTCCTTCAACCGGTCGAGGTCCGGCGGGGCGATGTCGGGCCGGTACCAGATGGCCACGTACCCGTGCTCGAGGCTGTGCACGATCTGGGCGTCGGGCGGGGTGTTGTCGGCGGTGAAGATGCCAGGCGGGGACGGGGAGGGGTTGTGGTTGCCGCCGGAGGGCGGGTTGACCTGGTAGGTCACGTCCCCGGTGACGTGGTTGTTCCCCGCGCCCCGGTCGGAGTCGGTGCGGGTGTCGTACTCGCAGGCGCCGCTCGACTCCAGCGCCGAGACGATCCGCTGGTTGGAGCGCCGGCTGTTGGTGACGGTGACGGCCAGCAGGGCGATCACCGCCAGCAGCCCACCAACCATCAGGGCGCGGTTGCGGGCCGCCTTGCGCCGGCGGGCGGCCTCGGCCGCCGCCAGCCGCTCGGCCCTCGTCGGGCCCGTCCGCTCACGGGGCGGCTTGGCGGTGGGCGCCGCCTTGGCCCCACCGGCGGCGGCCGCCGGCTTCTGGCCGGCGCCCGGCGGCGCGGGGCGCTTGGCGGGGGGCCGGGACCCCGACTTGGGGCGCGGCGGCGTCCGCTTCTTCTTGTTGGCCATGTGCGCAGAGGGTAGTGCTGGGCTCACCTACGATCGAAGTCATGCTCAGCGCTGGTGACAAGGCCCCGTCGTTCACCCTGCCCGCCGTCGACGGCGGCGAGGTCACCGATCCGTGGACCGAGGGCCCGATGGTGCTCGCCTTCTTCAAGACCAGCTGCCCGGTGTGCAAGATGGTGGCGCCCATGCTGACCAAGCTCTCCGATGGCGGGGTGAGGGTGATCACCATCGGCGAGGACCCCCCGGACGCCATCACCCAGTACAACGAGACCCACGACCAGCAGGTGCCGGCCCTGAGCCAGGGGGAGCCGTACTCGGTGTCGGCCGCATACGGGCTCGAAGCGGTCCCCACCATCTTCCTCATCGGCGAGGACGGCGAGATCCACCAGGCCATCGCCGGCTGGAACCGTGATACGTGGAACGCGCTGGCTGCCGAGCTCGGTCTGAGCGAGCCGCTGTCGACGCCGGACGACGGGCTCCGTCCCTTCCGCCCCGGCTGAACGAGCCGCCACACCGACTGACCCCGTGCGGGTTGGTATGTCGCCTAGGCAAGCGGAGCTTGCTCGGCGAGGCAATCGCGCTCCGGCCGGCCGGCGGAGCCGGCCCGCCCTTCGCCGTTCCTCTTGGCCGGCAGCCGGTCGGGGCCGCCTCCGGCGGCACCCAGGCGGCCGCCGGACTTACAGCAGGATCTGTGGCTCGGGCTCCTGCTCGTGCACTCCCGGCAGGTCCTCCAGGCTCCTGACGAGGTCGGGGCGGGACACGCCGGCGGCCACCAGGACGACCAGGTAGACGGCGGCGCCGGAGGCGGTGACCGCTCGGAGGCCCCAACGGTCGCCGAGTACGCCCTGGAGCACCGCCCCCAGGGGGTACACCGTGCCCAGGGCGACCATGTAGAGGCTCAGGATGCGGGCCCGGAGGGCAGCGGGCGCCCGGAGCTGGACGACGGTGCCCAGGCCGGACAGGACGTTGACGTAGAACGCGCCCACCGCCACCAGCACCACCGCCGCCACCCACAGCGCCGGCGCCGCCGCGTAGGCGGCGAGAAGGAACGGGAGCACCACGAGGTTGAACACCAGGACCCGCCGGTGACCGTAGCGACGGGCCAGGGAGGCCAGGGTCAGGGCGCCGGCCACCGCCCCCACGCCCTGGGCGCCGATGAGCAGCGACGTCGCCCCCTCCCCGCCGCCGAAGAGCTTGAGGGTCACCGCCGGGATGAGGGCGATGAACGGCGACAGCAACAGGGCGGTCACCGCGATGGCCAGGATGGCGGTCCGGCAGCCCGGCTCCGCCCGAGCCCCGCGGGCGCCGGCGGCGATGCGCGACCACAGCCCGGCCGGGTCCTCGCCGACCGGCGGCGCCGGCGGCGGGATGCGGACCAGGAACAGCGCGACCACCACCGCCCCGTAGGAGACCGCGTTCAAGGCGAAGGCCCAGGTGTAGGAGCCCGCCACCAGCACGGCGCCGGCCAGTACCGGCCCGACGATCCGTCCCAGGTTGTACTGGGCCATGGACAGCGAGCTGGCGCCCAGCAGCTCGTCGCGATCGACAAGGTCGGGGAGGATCGCCTGGTAGGCGGGGAAGCCGAGGGCGGTCATGCACCCGCCGGCGAAGACCAGCGCAGTGACGGCCGCCGCCGAGGCGTTGCCCGTACCCACCAGGACGGCCAGCAGCACGGCGGCCACGGTCTCGCCGATCGTCGTGGCGAGCAGGAGGCGCCGGCGGTCGACCCGGTCGGCGATGGCGCCACCCACCGGCGACAGCACGCCGATGGGCACGAACGCCGCCGCCGCCACCAGGCCCGTCCACCGGGCCTGACCGGTCAGCTCGGTGACCAGGATGCCGACGGCGACGGTCTGCAGCCACGAGCCGATGTTGGAGACGAGGGCCGCCGTCCAGACGAGGGCGAAGTTCCGCCGGCGGAGGGGTCGCAGCGATGCCAGCGACAGCAGCCGCCCCGGGGCCCCATCGGCCCCCCGAGCGGGGTGGCGGCCGCCCCTCACTCGGGATCCTGGTACCTGGCCTCCAGGCGGTAGTGGCCATCCAGGTCGACGACCCGGTTGAAGTCGTCGAAGGTGGTGAGCAGGTCGAGGTGGTTGCGCAGGGTCCCCTGGTCGGCCAGCACGTGGTAGGCCGTCGCCACCGAGCGGGCCATGGCGTACAGGCCGGTGAGCGGCGACACGATCAGGTCGAAGCCCAGCTCGTGCAGCTCGGCGGGCGTCAGCAGGGGCGTCTTGCCGGCCTCGATCATGTTGGCGACGAGCACCACGCCGGGGAGGGCGGCGGCGATGGCATCCATCTCCTCGATGGACTCCGGCGCCTCGACGAAGACCGCGTCGACCCCGAGCTCGGCTGCCATGCGGGCTCGCAGGATGGCCTCCTCCAGCCCGAGAGCGGACCGGGCGTCGGTGCGGGCCACCACGAAGAGCTTCCAGCGATGGTCGAGGGCGGCTTGCAGCTTGCCCAGCCACTCCTCCCTGGGCACCACCCGCTTGCCGGCCATGTGCCCGCACTTCTTGGGCCAGACCTGGTCCTCGAGGAAGATGCCGGCGCCGCCGGCCGCCTCGTACAGCTCGACGGTGCGAATGGTGTTGAGAGCGTTGCCGCCGCCCGTGTCGCCGTCGACGACCACCGCGCACCCGCCGACCGTGCGGCACACCCGGCGGGCCACGTCGGCCATCTCCGGCTGGGTGAGGTAGCCGAAGTCGGGAAGCCCCAGCGAGCTGGCGGAGGTGGCGTATCCGGAGAGGAACAGGACCTCGAAGCCGGCGTCGCTGGCCAGGCGGGCCGAAAGGGCGTCCCACACTCCGGGCATGAGGACGGTCTGGTCAGACGCCAACAGGGATCGGAGGTGGTCGCCGTTCACGGCCATCGCGGTGCCTCCGAGAACCTAGGCCACGCCGCAGTGGGCCCGGGCGTAGCGGTTCAGGCTGGCCAGCGACGTCTGGAACGCCGGCTCCTGGAGCTTCGACACCTCGGAGGTCCTGCTCAGGTCGAAGTTGTTCTTCTGCAAGCCGGCAAGGACCTCCTTGGCCGTGTTGGCCACCTTGGTCACGTCCGCCTTGATCTCCGCCGGCGCCTGGGCCTGGGCCTGGCGGATGGCCGACTCGGCGTCGGTGGTGGCGACCCGCAGCTTGGCGGGGTCGTTCGCCACCGTCAGCAGGGTGGAGAACCTCTCGGTGTAGGTCCGGGCCAGGCCGCAGAACGGCGTGCCGGCCTGGTCGTTGCCGATGAGAGCCGTCGTCGACGGCGCCGCCGTGGTCGGCGCCGGCGCGGCGTCGTCGTCGCCTCCGCCGCCGCATCCCGTCAGTGCCAGGGCCGCGGCCAGCCCGATGGTGACAACCAGTCGTCGCATCGCTTCCTTCCCGGCGGCCCCAAAGCCCGCCTCCTCGCCGATGCGGCCCCTGCCCCACCGGCGCTGTCGGCAACGAAACTACTCGCGCACCTGTTCCAATCCGGCCGCGTCGAAGGCCTGGGCCAGGGTGTTCCAGGACAGGGTGGCGCACTTGATCCGCACCGGGAACTTCACCACGCCCCGCAGCGCCTCCAGCTCGCCCATGTCGACCGACGGGCCCGGCGCCACCGGCGGGCTCTCGCCATTGCCGTCGAGGTCTCGCTCGTGGATCGACATCATGGCCTTGAACGACCGGATGAGCTCGCGGGTCTCGGCCTCGGTGCGCCCGAGGACGGCGGTGGTCATCATCGACGCCGAGGACTGGCTGATGGAGCAGCCCTGCCCGTCGACCTTGATGTCGGTGATCCGGCCCGAGCCGTCGATGTCGACGTAGAGGATGACCTCGTCGCCGCAGAGGGGGTTGAAGCCCTCGACCCGGCGGGCGGGCGGCGCCGGCAGCTCGCCACGGTTCCGGGGGCTGCGGTAGTGGTCGAGGATGATCTCGCGGTAGAGGTCTTCGAGGCCGGCCATGTCAGAAGGAGAAGAGGTCGGTGGCGGCGGCCAGGCCCTCGGACAGGGCGTCGACGTCGGCCTCGTCGTTGTAGACGTAGAACGACGCTCTCGACGTGGCGGGCACGCCGAGGCGGCGCATGAGCGGCCGGGCGCAGTGGTGGCCGGCCCGGATGCACACGCCGGCGTTGTCCAGAACCTGGGACAGGTCGTGGGGGTGGATGTCGCGGTAGGTGAACGACAGCACGCCCCCCCGGTCGTGGGGGTCGGGGGGGCCGAAGACCCGGAGGTCGTCGCCGTGGCGCTCGCCGAGCGTCGTGAGGGCGTAGGTGGTCAACGAGACCTCGTGCTGCCGGACGGCTTCCATGCCCAGGCCGGCCAGGTAGTCGATGGCGGCGGCCAGGCCGATGGCCTCGGCGATGGGCGGGGTGCCGGCCTCGAACTTCCAGGGGATCTCGTTGGGGGTCCAGCCGTCGAGGCGGACGTCGCGGATCATCTCGCCGCCGCCCAGGAACGCCGGCATGGCCTCGAGCAGGTCCTCCCGGCCCCACAGGACGCCGATTCCCGTCGGCCCGCACATCTTGTGGGCCGAGAAGGCCAGGAAGTCACAGCCCAGCGCGGCGACATCGGTGACGGCGTGGGGCACGGACTGGGCGGCGTCGACGGCCACCACGGCGCCGGCGGCGTGGGCGGCCGCCGCGATCTCGGCGATCGGGTTCAGTGTGCCCAGGACGTTCGACATGGCGGCCAGCGAGACCAGCCCCACACCGTCGAGCTTGCGCTCGAGGTCGTCGAGGATCAGGCGGCCGGCGCCGTCGATGTCGAGGAAGCGCAGCTCGGTGCCCCGCTCCTCGCGCAGCATGAGCCAGGGCACCAGGTTGGCGTGGTGCTCCGTCACGCTCAGCAAGACCGCCTGGCCGGCGGGAAGGACCGAGCGCCCGTAGGAGTGGGCCACCAGGTTCAGGGCCTCGGTGGCGTTCTTGGTGAAGACCACGCCCCGGGGCGAGGGGGCGCCGATGAAGCGGGCGACGGTGGACCGGGCCCCCTCGTAGGCCTGGGTGGCCTCCTCGGCGATGGTGTAGACGCCGCGGTGCACGTTGGCGTGGGTGGTGACGTAGTAGTGCTCCATGGCGTCGAGCACGGCCCGCGGCTTCTGGGAGCTGGCGGCGGAGTCGAGGTACACCAGCCGGTTGCCGGCCACGTCGCGGTCGAGGATGGGGAAGTCCTTCTTGACCCGGGCTACGTCGAGCGTCATGTGCCCGGCGGCGGAGCCGCCCTCCACGACTCGTACCCCTCCTCCTCCAGGCGATGGGCCAGCTCCATGCCCCCGCTGGCCACGATGCGGCCGTCGACGAGGATGTGGACCACCTCGGGCTCCAGGTACTGGAGGATGCGCTGGTAGTGGGTGATGACCAGCACGCCCAGATCGGGGCGGTCGGCCCGCACCTCCTGGACGCCCTTGGACACCACTTTCAGCGCGTCGATGTCGAGGCCGGAGTCGGTCTCGTCGAGCACGGCGAACTCGGGCTCGAGGATGGCCATCTGCAGCACCTCGTTGCGCTTCTTCTCGCCGCCGGAGAAGCCCTCGTTGAGGTAACGGTCGCCGAAGGCGGGGTCGATCCCCAGCCGGTCCATCCAGCCCATGATCGCCAGGCGCAGCTCCAGGATGGAGAGGTCGATCCCCTTGCGGGCCGAGAGGGCCTGGCGCAGGAACTGGATCACCGAGACCCCGGGGATCTCCTCCGGGTACTGGAACGCGAGGAACAGGCCCGACTTGCCCCGTGTGTCGGTGGGCCAGTCGGTGATGTCTTCACCCTTGAACAGGATGCGGCCGGCGGTGACGGTGTAGTCGGGGTGGGCCAGGAGAGTGTTGGCCAGCGTGGACTTGCCCGACCCGTTGGGCCCCATGAGGGCGGCGACCTCGCCTCGGCGGATCGTGAGGTCGACCCCCTTCAGGATCTCCTTGCCGTCGACCTCGACGTGGAGGCCCTGGATCTCGAAGAGAGGGGTGGCGCTCACCTGCCCAGATTAGCACTACGCCCATAGGGGAAACCCCCCTCCGCCGCCGCACGCACCGCCTGATCAGGTGGCGGACGAACTGGTAGACAGGCTGTACCCGGTGAGACGGCGGCTTGCGTCTCGAGGGGAGGGACGCAAATGAGAAAGATCAGGTCACAGGGCGCAATCCTCGCGTCGCTCGTCATGGCCGTGACGGCGGTGGTGGCCATGCCCGCCCGGGCCACCGACGTCCGAATACCGGCAGGGTACCGAGTGGTCGACCGCGAGGTACTGGAGCCGGGAGTCGAACACCTCACGTTGCGCCGCGACCAGCCTCCGCAGAACGTCCACGTCGCCCGGCTCGCGCCGGGCATGTCCGATCGTCTCCGTCCGGTCCTTTCCAGCGACGTCATGACCGGTCCCGCCGCCGGCCCGGAAACGACGAGCTCGATGTGCTCCCGGGTGCGGTGTGTCATCGCGGTCAACGGTGACTTCGCCGGCCCCGGCGGGGCCGTTGTCGGCGGCATGATCGTGCGGGGTGAACTGTTCGCCACCTTCGGGATGCCCCAATGGCAGCTGAACTTCGATGCCGCCGGGAAGCCCACGATTCACGATGGTCTCGATGTGGGGCTGCAGGTCAACACCCCCGACGGGCAAAGCGTTGGCGTGGGGCGGGTCAATCGCCCGCTCCTCGGTGAAAACGTCAACCTCTACTCCCGTCGGTGGGGCCCCTCGACCGTCACCGGCGCCGGCACCGTCGAGGTCGTCCTGGAACTGGCGTCGGCCGGCGTGCTGCCCTCCGGTACAACCCCCATACGGACCGCGACGCTGCGGTCCGGAGGCAACTCCCCCATCGGGCCGGGCCAGGTCGTCTTGGCCGGGCGCGGCGCCGGCGCCCAGGCGCTGTCCGCTTTCGCCCAGAGGGCGGCCCGGGGCGGAGCTTCACTGGTCGTGCAGACGCCGGCGGAGCAGTCGATCGGCGCCGCCCCCCACCTGCTCTCCGGTGGCCGGCTCGCCTTCGCTCCCGACGAGGTCGGGAGTTTCATGCAGGGCCGCCATCCCCGGACAATGGTGGGCTTCACGGCCACCGGCGAGAGCCTGCTGGTCACCGTCGACGGGCGCCAGAGCGCGAGCACCGGCATGTCGCTGGGGGAGGCGGCCGGGTTCATGGCCGGCCTGGGAGCCAGCGAGGCAGTGAACTTCGACGGCGGCGGCTCGACCACCTTCGTCACCCGTGGAGCGGTGCGGAACGTGCCGAGCAATGGTGGCGAGCGACCGGTCGTCTCGGCGTTGGCCGTCGTCCCCGCCGGCGACGCCGCCCCGGTGCCCGCGGCCCCGCCGGCCGGACCGAGGACCACGCCTACCGACCCGGCCTCATCCCTGCCCGAGCTGGTCAACGCCCTGCTTCAGCCCTTGCTCGGCCAGCTTTCCGGCCAACCGCCCCCCGCCCGGTAGTGAGCCCCCGCTACGGCCGGCTGGTCGACGTCGTCACCGCGCCGTGACGTAGACCGCCCGCCGCAGACCGACCGCCTGTTCACAAACCGGCTGCTGTGCGTCACTGCGCCCTCAAGTCCGGCGGAGGAGAGGTCGATGCCTGTCCACAGGTCTCCCCATGGGCAGCCGCCTTCAGGGGGCCGGGAGGGGAAAGGATGCTGCGAAGAGCGGCCAACCGCACGAGCGCCACCTTCTCTCCGCCGGCATCGCGCCGGTACCGCCGGCGCATGCGCACCTTCTCCTTCGCCCTACTGGCCGGGCTGGTCGCCGGCAACCTGGTGCTGGCCTTCCTCATGCAGGGGCTGGTCGACGACCAGGAACATGGGCTCCTGCGCGAGCGCGCCTCCGAGGTGGCGTTCGTGCTCGGAGGCAGGATGTCGACGGTCCAGGCCCGCATGGCCCTGGTCGGCGGAGTGGCGGCGGTCAGCAACGGCTCGCCCGAGAGCTTCGCCGCGATCCCGACACAGTCCGAGCCTGGGCTCCTGGGCACCGCGGTCCTCCGGCCGGGCCCGGCCGGCTTCGTCGTCGAGCTGTCCTCGGGGCCGTTCCTCACCACGGGCCAGACCGTCACCGGCTCCCGAGCCGACGCCATGCGCCGGGCGCTGGCGGCACCCGCCATGGCGGCCACGCCCGTCATGGCCGGCGCGGTGTTCAATACGATCGGCTTTGCCCTCGGGCCGCCCGCCGCCCCGGAGGGCACCGTGGTGTACCGAGAGGCGGTCGTCAAGCCCGACGCTCCCACGGCGGCGGCCGGGGCCGGCCTGTTCTCCGAGCTCGAAGTCTGGCTCTATGCGTCCCCGGAGGCCGATCCCGACCAGCTGGTCGTCACCAACGTCGCCATCGGCCAGCCCGCGCCCTCCGACGCCTTGCTGCGCCCGGTAACCGTGGGTGACAGCCAGTGGCTCCTGGCCGTGGCGTCCCCGAAGCCGCTGGTCGGCACGCTGGTGAACCGCTTCCCGCAGCTCGTGGCCGTCGGCGGCCTGCTCCTCTCCCTGGCCCTCTTCATGGTCATCGACACCCTGTCCCGCCGGCGGGACTTCGCCCTCACCCTCGTCGACCGCCGGACGGCCGAGCTGCAGTCGTCGCTGGCGTCACTGGAGGTGGCGGAGCGGCAGGCGGTCGAGGCCTCCCGGTTGAAGTCGCTGTTCGTGGCCAACATGAGCCACGAGATCCGCACGCCGCTGAACGGGGTGATCGGGATGACGGGCATGTTGCTCGAGACGCCCCTCGACGTCGACCAGCGGGAGTTCGCCCTGATGGCGCGACGCTCCGGCGAGACGCTGCTCGAGCTCATCAACGACGTGCTCGACTTCTCCAAGATCGAGGCCGGGCGCCTGGAGCTGGAGATCTCCGACTTCGACCTCCGGGAGGTGGTGGACGGTGCCGTGGCCCTCCTCGCCCCCCTGGCCCAGGAAAAGGGTCTGGAACTGGCGGCCATGATCGAACCCTCGGTCCCCGCGGCGGTCGCCGGTGACGCCGGCCGCCTCCGTCAGGTGGTCACCAACCTGACCAGCAACGCCATCAAGTTCACCGCCTGGGGCGAGGTGGCGGTCACCGTGTCCGCCGACGACGCCGGCATGGTCCGCATCGAGGTCCGCGACACTGGCGTCGGCATTGCCGGCGAGGACCAGGAGCGGCTCTTCGAGTCCTTCGTGCAGGCCGATCCGTCCACCACCCGGCATTTCGGCGGCACCGGCCTGGGGCTGGCCATCTCCAAGCGCCTGGTCGACATGATGGGCGGGGTCATCGGCGTCCGCAGCGCCGTCGGGCAGGGCAGCACGTTCTGGTTCACGGCCCATCTCCCGGCCCGCCCCGCGCTGGCTCCTCGGCCGCTCGTGGGTGAGGGGGCCCTCCGGGGCGTGGCCGCGCTGATCGTTGACGACAACGCCACCAACCGGATCATCCTCCAGCGCCAGCTGGAGTGGCACGGGATGACGGTGACCGTCGCCCCGGACGGGGCCGCCGCGCTGGTACTGCTCGCCCAGGCGGCACGGGACGGCACGCTGCCCGACATCGCCCTGGTCGACTTCCATATGCCCGGCATGGACGGGGTGGCGCTCACGAGGGCCATCGCCGCCGATCCCGCCCTCGACCGGGTGCGGATGGTGCTCCTCACATCGACGGGGGCGCGGCCGGAGGGCTCGGACCGGATCGCCGCCTTTCTCACCAAGCCGGTGCCCGAGTCACGGCTGGTCGACAGTCTGGCCGGCGTCCTCGCCGGCGGGCCGCCCACCGCCCGGCGGCCCGAGCCCGAGCCGCCCCAGGCACCGGACGACGCCTCTAGCCCTGAGCCGGCGGGCAGAAGGGGCCGGGTGCTGGTGGCCGAGGACAACGCGATCAACCGGCTGGTCGCCGAGTCCATGCTCACCCGGCTCGGCTACCAGGTCGACGTCGTGGGGAACGGACGCGATGCGGTGCAGGCGGTCGAGGCGGTGGCGTACGACGCCGTCCTCATGGACTGCCGGATGCCCGAGATGGACGGGTACGAGGCCTCCGAGGAGATACGCCGCCGGGAAGGAGATGGCCGCCACGTGCTGATCGTCGCCCTCACGGCCTCGGCCGTCCGGGGCGACGAGGAGCGCTGCCTCGCCGCGGGCATGGACGCCTACGTGACCAAACCGGTGTCCCTGAAAACGCTGGCCACCGTGCTGCCCCCGCTCATCGAGCAGACCATGCACGCCTGACACCGGGAGGGCGAAAGGAGGCGCCACGCCCGGCACATGCAATCCGGGCGACATCTGACGGGTCAAAAGGCTGGCAGCATCGTGGCGTGCGAGTTGTCATCACCGGCGTGAACCTGCCGGGCGCCACCTTCTGTCAGAGCGACGGCTCCACGATGGACAACGTCCACGTTGGCGTGCAGGTGGGGAAGATCCCTGCTCAGCTGATCCGAGCAGACGAGTCGGGCGCGAGGTGGAAGCTGGACGTCGAGGTCGTGCGAAAGGACGGTAGTCCTGACTTCCGGGGTCCTGCGGTGCAGGGCAAGCGCGGAGAGCGGTTCATCTACCTCACGTGGGGCGACGTGGGCCCACACGGCGAGTTCGAGATGTTCCGGCGGGCGAAGCTGATGCTCGACCGGGTCGAGCCCGAGCTGATCGAGTCGGTGGATGAGGCCGGCGCGCTCACAGCGTTGGTCGATCTCACAGGGGGCGACGGCGGCCCCCGGTGCGCCCGAGTCGATCCTCCAGCTGTCACCTGGTCGGTCTCGAGCGCCTGATCGCCAGACCTCTTCGCCTGTCCGCGAACCCGGCTCCGTGCTCCGTCGAAGTGTCAGTCCGCCGTCCCACGTGGGACGACCCATTCCTGCGCCTGGCCCGTGACCTGGGCGACGAGCTCGAAGTCGGCGTCGTAGTGCAACACCACAAGATCGCGCGCCTCGGCGGCAGCGGCTACGAGCGCATCCACCAGCGACAGGGCCCGATGCTGGCTACGGGCGGCGAGAGTCGCCTGGACCTCGAGCGCGCGCCGGTGGTCAGCGTCCGTCGTCGGCACGGCCGTGAAGGAGGACAAGCGCTCGGCCAGGGCCTCGTAGTCGTCGGCGCTCCGAGCCGAGTAGCCGAGCTCGAACGCCACCGGTGAGCACAGGCCCACCAGCCCTCCCGCGGCCAACGGAGCGAATGCGGCAACCACCGACGGCTTCGACAGGCGTCCGAAGACGCTCGTGTCTGCGAGATAGCGGGTGCGTGCCACCTACCCGTCGGCGCCCCAAGCCGCTTCCGCTGCATCGAAGTCGAACCGCCCCTCCTCGCCCAGCAGTGTGATGAGTTCAAGTCGCCGCTGGGCGTGCACGACCTCTCGGAGGGCAGCGTCGATGGTCTCGCGCAACGTCCGGGTTCCGAGGATGGCAGCGGCCTGACGCAGGATATCTTGATCGACTTCGACAGAGGTCTTCGACACGCGCCCAGGATATCTCGATGACGAAACCCAAATCGCCGGCGGCTCGGTCCTTTCGATGCTGGAGGAGGCCTGGCGTCACCCGCCCAGCAGGCCGTTGTACTCCTCGACCTTGGCGTTCAGGGTGTCGATCCTGGCGTTGTAGCGGCTGATGAGGTCGTTGAACACGTCGACGTTGGCGTTGTAGGCCCGGAGGTCGCCGGCGGCCCGCTGGGAGATCAAGGTCGCCCGGAGGGTCTCGATGCGGCGGTCGAGGTCGTCCACCTCGGCCCGCAGCCGGGCGATCTCGTCCTCCCGGGCGCCGAGGGTCCGCTGGCGGGCGGCCACCACCGCGGCCCGGTCGCTGAAGAACTGGGCGTAGTGGTCCTCGAGCGCCGGCGACAGGCCGCCGAACTCCGAGCCCAGGATCGAGTGGATCTCGTTGGTCAGCGTCGGGAGGCCGGCGTAGGGCTTCAGCCGCTCCTCCAGCCGGACGTTGCCGGCCCGGGCCGCCTCCAGCTCGGCGTCGATCCTGGCCCGCTCCGAAGGACTAAGCGAGCCGTACACGGCGTGGAGCAGCTCATGGGCGGCGACGACGTACAGCAGGTCGCGCGCCTCGGCCCGGTCGGGGGCGAGCAGGTGGATGCGACCGGCGACGTAGCAGCCGGCGGTGTGGGTGCGCGAGCCCCCGCTGTCGGCCGGGCTGTCGAGGCCGCAGTTGCCGGCGAAGGTCGGTGCGTCCTCGATGGCGGGCCGGGCGGCCAGAAAGATGCGCCGGCCCCGTTCGGTCATGGTGGTCCGGGCGGCCAGGTCGGCGACGTCGGCGGGAAGGGTCGTGGTCGTCGTCGGCGCGACGGTGGTCGTCGGCAGCGTCGTGGTGGGCAGGCTCGACGGGCCTGCTTCGTCGAACACCGAGCTCGACGAGCAGGCCACGGCCATGGTCAGGACCAACCCCACGAGCATCCGACGCCGGCGCACCACCCGCAGACGGTACCGGCGAACGGTCAACTCGGAGTGGGGTGCGGGCCGCAACTACGCTGCTGGCGACGTGGCCGAGCCCTGGACCATCGCCGAGGAGCCGATCGAGGCGCCCGAAGGCGTCCTCACCCTCGTGCAGGGCTCGGCGTTCTGCATCTCCGGCCGCAACGGCGAGGTCCTCCCCGGCACCACCCACGGCCTGTTCTTCCGGGACACCCGTTTCCTGTCCGGCTTCGACGTCCACATCAACGGGCAGCGGGCCGAGGGGCTGGCCGCCGAGCGCACCGCGCCCTTCTCGGCCACGGTCGTCTCCCGGAGCCAGCCCGTCGCCGGCCGGGCGGACAGCACGCTGATGATCCTGCGCTACCGGTACGTCGGCCGGGGGATGCGGGAGGACCTCGTGGTGCGCAACTATGGCGAGGAGCCGGCCTACTGCTCCATCCAGGGCCGGTTCTCCGCCGACTTCGCCGACATGTTCGCGGTCAAGGAGGGCCGGGCCCGGCCCGAGGGGCAGATCACCCTCGAGTCGACCGAGGACGGGCTGGTGTTCGCCTACCGCAAGGGATCGAGCCGGCGGGGGCTGCGCATCACCTCCAGCGAGCCGGCGCGGTTCGTCTCCGACACCGCCACCTGGGAGACGGTCGTGCCCGCTCGGGGCGCATGGAGCACCTGCCTGCAGTTCTCCCCGTCCATCGACGGCGACGAGATCGAGCCCCGGTACCGCTGTGGCGAGCCGGTCGAGCGCTCGACGCCCCATCAGCGTCTCGACAAGTGGCGCCAGGCCGTCCCTGCGGTCGAGACCGACTTCGAGCCCTTCCACGAAGCCGTCGCCAAGGGCGCCGAGGATCTGGGGTCCCTGCGCATCTTCGACCCCGACTTCCCCGAGCGGGCGGTGCTGGCCGCCGGCGCCCCGTGGTTCATGACCCTGTTCGGGCGGGACTCCCTGCTGACGTCGTGGATGGCCCTGATCGTCGACCCGACGCTGGCCCAGGACGTCCTCCAGACCCTGGCCCGCTTTCAGGGCACCAAGGTGGACCCGGTGACCGACGAGGAGCCCGGCCGCATCCTCCACGAGATGCGCTTCGGCGACGCCTCGTCGCTCTCACTCGGCGGGGGCACCGTCTACTACGGCACCGCCGACGCCACGCCGCTCTTCGTCATGCTCCTGGGCGAGCTGCGGCGCTGGGGGCTGGCGCCCGGCATCGTCGACAGCCTGTTGCCGGCCGCCGACCGGGCGCTGGCCTGGATCGAGGAGTACGGCGACCACGACGGCGACGGCTACGTCGAGTACATGCGGTCCTCCGACAAGGGCCTGGGCAACCAGGGCTGGAAGGACTCCTGGGACGCCATCCGCTTCGCCGACGGGCGACTGGCCCGGGCGCCCATCGCCCTGTGCGAGGTCCAGGGCTACGTGTACGGCGCCTACCTGGCCCGGGCCCACTTCGCCGACGAGCTCGGCGATGCGGCGACCGCGGCACGCTTCCGGGCCAAGGCGGCGGCGCTGAAGGAGGCCTTCAACCGGGACTTCTGGCTGGAGGACCGGGGCTGGTTCGCCATGGGCCTCGACCGGGACAAGGTGCCGATCGACGCCCTGGCGTCGAACATCGGCCACTGCCTGTGGACCGGGATCGTCGAGAAGGACAAGGCGGCGGCGGTGGCCGAGTGCCTCCTGTCGCCGTCGATGTTCAGCGGCTGGGGCATCCGGACGCTGAGCTCGGACATGACGGGGTACAACCCGATCAGCTACCACGTCGGCTCGGTCTGGCCGCACGACAACGCCATCATCGCCGCCGGCCTGACCCGGTACGGGTTCGTGCACGAGGCCGAGCGGGTCATCATGGGCATGCTCGACGCCAGCGCCCACTTCGGCGGTCGCCTGCCCGAGCTGTTCGGCGGCCTGGGCCGCGACGAGGTGCCGTTCCCGGTCACCTACCCGTCGTCGTGCGCGCCCCAGGCGTGGGCGGCGGCGTCGCCATTGATGTTCCTGCGCAGCATCCTCCGCCTCGACCCGTGGATCCCCCACGGCAAGGTCTGGCTCGACCCGGTGCTGCCGGCGCGGATCAAGCGCCTGCGGGTGGACCGGATCCCCCTGGCCGGCCGGCGGGTGACGGTGGCGGTGGACCGCTTCGGCATGCACGCCGAGGGGTTGGGGGCCGGCGTGGAGCTGGTTCAGTCGCCGCGGGACCCGTTGACCGCCTGACGGAGCCGGCGGGCGGGCTGCAGCGTGGCCGGCGCCGGCGCCGGGAGTGCGGCGCCCGTCCAGTAGATCGCGGAGGGCGTGACGACCGCCTTCCAGCCGTCCTCTCCCTCGACGATGGGCTCGTTGACGGTCGTGGCCAGGGTTTCGAGGGCGGCGTCGTCGGCCACCCGGATCCGGGTCGTGTCGGCCAGGTCGGCGTCGACGGCGGGGATCGTCGCCGGGCCCTTGTCGCCATCGGACTCCGGCCAGACCACCACGGTGATGACGACGGCGGCGAGCAGGGCGACGAGCAGCGCCTTGCGGAGGTCGGATGAAGGGTCCTTGGGCTCGGGAGCCGGCGGTGGCGGCGGGGTGAGCGGCTTCTCGGACGTGACGACCGGGCCGTCCGGCGTCGCCGTCGGCTTGACCCCGTCGAGGGTCAGTGCGGTGGAGCTGAGCTTGAGCGGGAGCTCGGAGCTGTACTCGACGGGCTTCGCTCCGTCGACGCTCACGCTGGCCGACCCGATGACCTTCAGGTTCACCGTGCTACCGACGCCGGCGCCGATGGTCCTGGCCACCCCGTCGGCGACGGCCTGGATGCGGGGCAGGTCGAGCACGCCGGTGAGTTCGGCGTGGCCGCCGGCGAGAGACGTCGTCGTCATGGGGAACTTCGTGCGCCACCCGCTGGCATTGGAGAGCTCCAGGTCGAGACTGGCGGTTCCGGTCACCGACTGCGGAGGTGCGTCGGTCGAGTAGCGGAACGTCACGCCGACGTTGCTGAGTAGCTTGACGAACACGGGGTCACCGGTCGCGATCCGGCCGGTGGGGTAGGTGTCGCTGACCGGCACGTTCGCCTGGTAGGCGAGGGCGCCGGTCTGGGTGGTGCCCTCCTCGGGAGGGGGTGCGGCGGGGGTGTCAGCCCGGAGGTGGGCCAGGCCGAGGACGGCGGCGAGGACCACGTCGAGGACGACGAGTGCCTTCCACGCTTCCTTGGCGGTCGGGGGACGGGGTGCGGCAGGTGCCTGACGGACCGTCTTGGACGAGGGGGCGAAGATCAGCAGTCCGAGAGCCAGAGCCACGACGAGGAGGACGGCGGCGCGCGTGAGGGGCGACTTCAGGGCGGCACCGACCTTGGGGACATGGACCACGGCTCGGCCGATCAGCTCGTCGGAGGTCGGCCGCAGCGGGTCGACGGACTGGTTGTTGTCGCCCTTCATCTCGAAGCCGCCGGCGTCGCCACCGACGATGCGGTGGAGGGCGACGGTGCGCTTGCCGGCGCCACCGCGATAGGCGGCGATCTCGCCGACCTGGTAGGAGTCGGCCTTGGCCACTATGACGAGGTCGCCGGCGTGATAGAGGGGCTGCATGCTGACCCCGCTGGTCACCACGTAGCCGATCCGCTTGGTGGCCAGCGCCCCTCCCAACCCGACGACGAGGACGAGTGAGAAGACGCCGAGGAGCCGGCGGAGCTTTAAATAGGTGGAGGAGGGGTTCATGGCGCTCTCTCAACGACGGAGTGGCCCGCCCCCATGGACAAGGGGCGGGCCACTGCGATGGACCTGACTAGCTCTGCTGGGGGGCGCCGACGGTGATGTCGAGGCTGCTCAAGCCTGTGAGGGGAGCGTCTGCGGGGATGCAGGTGACCTTGCCCTCATCGATGTTTCCGCAGTCCACGGCGGTGGCGGCGCCGAACTTGGCCTTCACACCTTGGCCGTCAGACCCCGACGCGAACGTGACCTCGACGCTGTTCACTTCGGTGCCAGCGATGTTGGTGTTGTAGACGACGCTCTCCAGCGTCGCACCGGTGACAGTCTGGGTGACCGTGCCGCCAACGAACTGCGATTCGCCAAAGTTGGCCCCGCGGGACACACCCGTGGCGGTGAAGGCGTTGCCGGCGAAGGCGACGGTGCCGGCGAGGGCGAGGGCGCCGACGACGATCCGGGCGCGCTTGTTGATGTTCATGATTGATTACTCCTTCTGGTTCGATAGTCCGGCCGGCCCGCCTTGGGCCCCGGTGACTTTGCGTCCCCGCCTTGCGACGGGTTTGCCTTTTCGTCCTGACGGATGTTCCCGTCGGTAGCTAACTCTTCGTCGCTGGTGTGCGGTTCTGAAGACCTCGGCGGCGGTGTTGTCCGGTCGTTGTCCGGCCGTTGACCGGCAACGGTCAGAGGGCTACCAGCCCCGGTCGATCCACTCCTGGAGGTGGGGCCGCTCGGCGCCGATGGTGGTGTCGTCACCGTGCCCGGGGAGCACAATCGTCTCCTCCGGAAGGGTGAAAAGGCGCTGCTGGATCGACCGGATGATGGTGGCGAAGTTCACCGGGTTGCGCCGGGTGTTCCCCGGGCCGCCGGGGAAGAGGGTGTCGCCCGAGAACAGCACGGGCGAGCCCTCGATCCGGAAGCTCGTCGACCCCGGCGTGTGGCCGGGCGTGTGCAGGGCGTGGAGGCGGAGGCGCCCCACCTCGATGACGTCGTCGTCCGCGATCTCGAAATCGTGCGCCGGCAGCATGCCGGCGTCGGCAGCCCCCACGCCGACCCGGTGGCCGGCGGCCCGGACGGCGGGGACGGCCTGGATGTGGTCGCCGTGGCCGTGGGTGGTGAGCACGTCGCCCACGTCGAGCTCCTCGCACAGCGGCAGCAGGACCTCCGGCTCGTCCGCGGCGTCGATCAGCACCGACTCCCCGGTCGCCCGGCAGCGAACCACGAACACGTTGTTCACCATGGGCCCGACCACGACCTTGGTGATCTGGACCCTGTCGTCTTCGTAATGGACGGGCATGGACGCGAGTATGCCCCCGTGGAGCCACTGCGGAGCCGGGTGCGGGCCTTCCTGGCCGAGGTCTCGCCGCCGGCCCAGGTCCGCCGGCTCATGGAGGACGAGCGGGGCTACGACCTCGACGCCTGGCTGCGCATGGCGGCCGACCACGACCTCCTGGCCCTGGACGGCTGGACGGACTGCGCCGTTGTCCTCGAGGAGACGGGCCGCGCCCTGCTGTGCGCCCCGTACCTGGCCACGGTCACCGCCGCGCCCTTCCTCCCGGCCGAGCTCCGAGAGGCCGTCGCCGGCGGCCTCTGCATCGCCACCCTCGCCATCGCCGAGGGCTCCGGCTGCTGGGACGCCGCCGGCACCGAGACCCGAGCGCTCCGGTCGCGGGACGGGCGCTGGCGGCTGGAGGGAGAGAAGTCCTACGTGGTCGACGGCTGCGCCGCCGACGTGCTGGTGGTCGCCGCCCGCACCGAGGACGGCGACGTCGCCCTCTTCCAGGTCGACGCCGGCGCCCCCGGCCTCGAACCCGCTCCGCTCCCGACCGTCGACCTCACCCGCCGCCTGGCCCGTATCCGCCTGGGAGCCACGCCGGCCCGCCGCCTGGACGGGTCACCGGCCGGCGCCGTCGACCTCTGCGCCACCGCCCTCGCCGCCGAGCAGGTGGGGGGGGCCGAGCGGGCCCTGGAGATGGCGGTCGACTACGCCGGCCGGCGGGTCCAGTTCGGGCGCCCGATCGGCAGCTTCCAGGCCGTCAAGCACCTGTGCGCCGAGATGCTGCTGGATCTGGAGTCGGCACGGGCCGCCGCCGCCCACGCCGCGGCCGCCGCCGGCACCGACGACGAACCTGCCGCCGCCGCCGTGGCCAAGGTCTCCTGCTCGGAGGCCTACGTGCGCATCGCCGCCGACAGCCTGCACATCCACGGCGCCCTCGGCTTCACCTGGGACCACGACGCCCACCTGTACCTCCGGCGGGCCCGGTCGTCGCTGCACCTCTTCGGCGATCCCCGCCACCACCGGGAGCGGCTGGCCCGCCACCTCGGGCTGTAGACCGGCACCGCACTACCCTCGGCGCCATGGGGATCATCCTCGGCGTCCTCGCCGTCGCCGCCGTCTTCGCCATCGCCGCCGTGGTGGTGGGGCGGGAGGCCCGGCGCCTGGCCACCAAGGCCCCGGGCCGGGTGTTCGAGTTCGAGGACGCGGTGGCCTGGGTCTGCGACCACGTCCCTACCGACGTGGCCGCCGTCCTGTCTCCGGACGACGTCCGGCGCATCCTCAACTGGCACCTCGAGTTCTTCCGCATCAAGGGCGTCTCGTCCAACGGGCACACCGCGGATGCCGACCACCCCGTGGTGGTCAGCGGGGCGGAGACCGTCGACTTCGTGCTGATGAAGGCCGAGGCCGCGGGCTCGCCCTACACGCCGGCACAGATCCACGCCGTCCTCGACGCCCAGATGGGCTACCTGGAGGACATCGGCGCTGTCGGCCCTGTGGACGAGCACGGCCCGGACCTCTGAGAAACCGCCGCCACGTACCCCGACGTTTGTGCTTTCATTGGGTTACCGAAGAAAGGAGGTGGTCCACCTGAACGAATGTAGTTTTGGGACCTCGGAGGTGGCTGCCCGCTAACTGGCAGCTGGACCGGGTAGGCGGAAATCCCGCCGCCACCGCTCGGAGGAAACGTCCGGGAACTGGTCCCTCCCGGTGCAGTCCGTCTCCCCCAAGTTTCCTTTCCAGCAATTCGCAGTAGACAAGGGGGCGCCCGGCGCCCCCTTGTCGCGTCGGCGTCCGGCCGGAGGTGTGCCCAAGCCATGCAGTGCGTGATCGAGTCAGGCGGCCTTCGCCTGTCAGGGTTCCTGGTGCGGCCGGACTCCGCCGCGCCCGTGCCCGGCCTCGTGCTCTGCCACGGCTTCCCCGCCGGCCCCGGCGGGGCGGCCACCTCGGGCCAGACGTACCCCCAGCTGGCCGAGCGCCTCTCCGCCGACACCGGCTGGGCCGTGCTCACCTTCAACTTCCGGGGCACCGGGGCCTCGGAGGGCGACTTCTCCCTGGCCGGCTGGCTCGACGACCTCCGGGCCGCCATCGACCACCTGCTCGGCACCGACGGCATCTTCGGCGTCTGGCTGGCCGGCGCCGGCACCGGTGGCTCGCTCGCCCTCTGCGAGGCCGGCGAGGACGAGCGGGTTCGTGGCGTGGCCACCCTGTCGGCAAGGGCCGACTTCGGCGACTGGGCGTTGGATCCCGCCCGCTTCCTGCAGCACGCCCGGGCCATCGGCGTGATCGACGACCGCGCCTTCCCGGCCGACTTCGACGCCTGGGCCCGCGAGCTCCGCGAGATCCGGCCCACCGCCCTGATCGCCAAGATCCCTCCCAGGCCCATCCTCATCGTGCACGGCGCCGACGACGACGACGTACCCGTCGACGATGCTCGGGTGCTGGCCGACGCCGCCGGCGACGCCGTGGAGCTGCGGGTGCTCTCCGAGGCCGGGCACCGCCTCCGCCACGACCCGCGGGCCGTGGCGCTCATCCTGGGCTGGATGGAGCGCCAGGCCGGGTCCTAGCCCAGCGGCACCCGGTCGATGACGTCGCGCAGGGCCCGGGCCGCCCCCTTGGGGTCGCCGGACTCGGTCAGCCAGCGGACGACGACGAACCGCCGGGCGCCGGCCTCCAGCATGGCGCCGACCGTGTCCGGGGTCACCCCACCGGTCACGAACCAGGGCCGGCTGACGGTGTCCGCCGCGTACCGCAGGTACTCGAGCCCGGTGCCCGGTCGGCCCGGCTTCGTCGGCGTGGGCGACACCGGTCCGGTGGACACGTAGTCGACCGCCTCGCCGGCCGAGGCGTCGAGCTCGGGGCCGGCGTGGGTGGACAGGCCGACGATGGCCTCGGGCCCCATGATGCGGCGGGCCAGCGCCGGCGGGGCGTCGTCCTGGCCGACGTGGACGCCGGCCGCACCGCACTCCAAGGCCAGGTCGGGACGGTCGTTGAGGATGAACGGCACCCCGTGGCCGGCGCACACCTCGGCGGCGACGCGGGCCCGGGCCAGCAGGGGGCGGGCGTCGAGCACCTTGTCCCGGAGCTGGACGACGTCGACGCCGCCGGCGATGCAGGCGGCGAGGAACGGCGCCAGGTCGGGTCGGTCGGCGGTGCAGAGGTACAGCCGGCGATCAGCCAGTCCCGACGGTGAGGTCACCCGCCGGCCACGGCCCGCACGAGCTCGATCGTGTCCCCGTCGACCAGGACGGTGACCCCCATTTCGGCCCGGGCCACGGGCTCGCGGTTGCGCTCGACGATCACCCACTTGCTCCCCAGGCCCAGGGCGGCGAGCAGGTCCTCGACCGTGGCCCCGTGCGGCAGCTCCACCGGGTCGCCGTTGGCGATGACCTTCACTTGCCGGCCTTGGCCGCCGCCTTCATCGCCTTCTTGTGCTCCCGGACGGCGGCGAGGGCCTCGGGACCGTCGATGTCGGCCACGGAGTAGCAGCCGGCCGCCGCGTAGGGGCCGGCGGCGTCCTCCCAGCCGGGAGGGGCCACGCCCATCCGCTTGGCCAGCAGGGCGGTGAAGATGCGGGCCTTCTGCTCACCGAAGCCGGGCAGGGCCTTGAGGTTGGCGAACAGCTCCTGGCCCGTGCCGGCCGAGGTCCACACCGCGGCGGCATCGCCCCCGAAGCGCTCGACCAGGGCCCGGCACATGTCCTGGGTCCTCCCCGCCATCGAGCCGGGGTACCGGTGCAGCGCCGGCGGGCCCTTGAAGAGCACGGCCAGCTCCTCGGCGTCCATGTCGGCGATCTCCCGGGCGTCGAGCCGCCCGCCCATGCGCTCCTTGAGGTCGTAGGGGCCCCGGAACGCCTTCTCCATCGGCACCTGCTGGTCTAACAACATTCCAATAACAAGGGCCAGAGGCTCCGTAGCGAGCAGCTCGTCAGCCTTGGGGTCGCCTGTGAACGCCAGCTTGGACACGGCCACCAGCCTACGCCCACAGCTATGTTTGGGATTCCGAACGCAAGTTCGCCAAGGAGGTCACTGACAGTGAGAACCGATGGACGCTACGCCGTGACGTTCAGCAAGGGTGAGACGGAGTTCCTAGAAGCCACAGGGATCAAAATCGCGGGCGGCTGGATCACGTTCTACCAAGAGAACCAACCCCTTATGACTGTCTCTAGTGGTGCAGTCGAGCGTATCGAGTACCCCGAGCAAGCCGAGTTGGAGCCGTTCTTCATCAATTAGAAGCTCCCCTAACGAGGCATCGCTTCGGGGAGCTGGTTGCATTGTATGGCGAAATGCCTCAAACTGAAAGATAAGTAATTGAGGCATCGCAAATGAAAAGGGAAATTAAGTTCAGGGCGTGGGACGTTAAGAGAAAACGGATGTTTGAGCCCCGCATCTTGGAGTATACGCCGGGGGGCGGTATGTGGCCTCCGGGAGAAGAAAACATCTATGACGAACAAGGTAAGTTTGTTCGAAAAGACGCTCACCCGGTGATGAACGCCAGTAACCCCGAGTCTGCGATTCTGTTGCAATTCACTGGATTCACAGACAAGAAGGGTAGAGAAATCTATGATGGGGACATTGTTGGTTTTATTGAATCACGGGGCGTTGTCTTCATGTCTTCTAAGGGCTGTTGGTCAGTCAAGTGGACGACCCATAGTGGTCGCAGCACGCTATTTGAGTTAGTGCCGCCCTATCGTATGAAGATGGTGCATGAGGTCTTAGGCAACATTTACGAGAACCCCGATTTGCTCAAGTCTGTCTGACCGATAGTTACCAAACCTCTACCAATCATTTACCAGACTCCATCGGCATACTCTGACGCAGAGTGGTGAGTCCTTGTTTGAATCTGGCGTCGAGTACAGCACCGATGAGCAGCGCCAACGGCTCGTCTTCGAGGAGCTGGTCGGCCTTCGGGTCGCCGGTGAACGGCAGGGTCATCGTCCCGAGGGTAGCGAGGGCCAGAGCGCTCTGAGCGCCCGCCAGCGAGCCTCGGTCAGCGGTGGAGCCTTGACGAGCTGTCGCTGCACCCACTCGGACACGCTCACGCTACCGAGTCTAGTAGTCCTCATCGGAATCTGCTGTGGTTGCCGGTAGAGCTGTGTTGGTATAGGTGGGCGTGGTTAGCTTTTTAACCAAGTCACCACTAACTATCTTTTTTGCTTCTCTGAGCTTATCCTCGGCTTCTGCAAGCTTCTTCTTCTGCGCTTCCACATCCGATCGAATGCCCGACACACAGGACTTCAGGTACTCGCTAATCTCATCTTGGTTGGCAGGGACAATCTTGATGTCCTTGTCGCCTGCAAACGTCTTGAGCGAAGTCTCCATGGAACTGTATGACGGCTTGAATTCCATGGCCTGAACTACGGCATCCGAACCGTTATACAGCACGTCGAGAACTATGCCGTACAGCAGCTTGTCGTCGCTGTAGCTGCTGTCCTCCAAGCGCTTGTAGACGTCGCCCTTGGTTAAGCTCGTGACACGGGTCACGTTGGCCGAAGCCTTAATATAGTTAATACTTTCCATGATGCGTTGCCTCATTTAATTGTGTTTCCATTATGAGGCATAACAATTTACAATGTCAATAACCACCCCAAAGCGTTGCCTCGTGAGGGGTGGTTTCTTTTAAAGCTTAGTGGACTCTCGACCCCACATGAACATCAAAAGTCCAAAGCCAGCGACAACCAAGACGGTCGGTATCGTCCCAGCTTCATCCACAGCACCCTGCCATACCGTCGCAACGTAAATCCAGACATTCAAGGCGAGTACGAGCGCTATGAGGACACCCACGCCGGCCAGGATCAAAAGCAGGCAACCGCCTGCGGCTCCGCCGATCCTGCTCAAGTCCTTGCGCCACCCCGCCACGGCGGGACGATACCGCTAGCGAGGTCGAGGCGGAGGCCAGTCGCCACCAACGTCGTCAGTTCCCCACTCGGCCTGAAGCGCCGGGATGTCCTCCTGGTACTTGATCTGGCGGCCGGAACGAGGGTCGGCGTTGAAGACGTTGGGAGTGTTTGGGACCAGCATGGCGTAGTAGCTCTCGCCGTGCCGGGTCAGGACTATATGTGATTTAGGCATAGCCGACTTCACCATAGATCGATGAGGGCTGTCAACGCTCGCTCCCGTTCTTAATTATCGAGGGCGTATGACAAACCCCCGGTGCTGTGGAAGATCAGGCCGGAGCGCATGGCATCGAACAAGACAATCTGGCCGCAGCTGTCACACACAGCCTTGAGAGCTTCATTGCGGTTGTTGTTGCTGATCGTCTTGCCGTCGACCTCGAAGTCCAGGCCCTCGATGACAACGGGGTACTCGATCGTCCAACTATTCGTCTCGCAGACGAAGCACGGCTTGGGGAAGCCCTTCGACCGCAAGTAGGCCGTAGCTCGGTTGCGGAACTCGTCAGGGGGTTTGGGGGTCATCTGAACTGCCTTCCTGGTTGCGGGCGGACGAGTGCCCACCGTTGGAAGAAAGTTACACTCTTGTAGGTATCCGCTGCAACTCAATTACCCGAAAACCCATGTAACGACTCGTTACAGCTCCATGCCTACGCAACCTGCTGGTCGAGCAGCATGCCGATGAGAAGGGCGAGGGGGTCGTCCTCGAGCAGCCGGTCGGCGGCGGGGTCGCCGGTGAGGGGCAGGGCCATTGGTAGTCAGGGGCGCGCCGCTCGACCAGCGAGCACGTTTCCCCATCCCCCTTTCAATCCGTGCGTGCGGTTTTCCCGCACACGGCTTTCCGACGGTCTTCTTGACATGGTTACGCAGCC